>LNFM01006807.1_pt1 | contig 18487 bp, 14 predicted proteins | sample 596031 | NCBI WGS metagenome assembly LNFM01 (sample SAMN04254537, study PRJNA301005) | activated carbon metagenome | isolation source: dual media filters at the Ann Arbor, Michigan drinking water treatment plant | place: USA: Ann Arbor | reverse complement strand
CAAACTCACCAGCGTTGCGCGTCATTCACCGGCTCTCATCGGCAACGGATGGACTCATGTACCGCACCATCAGCCTCTATCCCGCCGATCCCTTCCGCTACTTCCATGCGCTGCATCGGTCATAGCGACCGCACGGGCTCAGGCGACGCGCAGCGCGGAATCTGAAGTGCGACACCTGCGCCATTGCAGGCCCGCTCACCAGGGAGCAGCCCTTGGTCACCCCCAAACTGCAATCAGACGAAGGCACGTCCCGACCGCGTCGGCATGCGGCGACAGCCGTTGCTACGCCCTGCGCCTGAAACCGATGTTGCGCATCTGACGGTAAGCGAGCAAAGCTACCTGCTGGTAGCGATGAAGCGGACCACCGATGGCGACTCAGGCGAGTGTGAATCGAGCGGCAGCCACTTGGGTGGATGTGCAATGCGAAGCAATTGTTCTGCGGCATTGAGCAGCATGCTGTCTGCCCCATAGCGCCCTACTAGCTGTACCCCAACAGGTAGTCCTGCGTCGTTCAGTGCCAATGGAAGATTCATTGCAGGCAGCCCACAGGCATTGACCCAGGTACTGAAGATCGATGCGCTCCGCAAGGTGCCTTGCCGGTCTCCGACATACTCTGCGTGTGGCCGCTCTATCGGCCATGGAAGCACGGCCGCCGTCGGAGTCAAGATGAAGTCGTCCTCGCCAAAGGCGTGATCAATTGACATGCGCATGGCTGCGACTTCGTCGAGTGCAGCGACATAGCCTGATGCGCTCGTCGAGCATCCACTCTCCGCGATGCGCGCAATGTCCGATGTGACGGCATCACGCCAGCCAGGCGCCCCTTCCAAGACCCGAACAACGCCTGCCGCGCTCAGTACGCTCCACACCGCCCTGACCCGCGCGATGTCGTAAGGTGCCACGCCATCGTGCAGCGATATTCCTGCGGCACGAAGTTGCTCCGCGATGTTCTGCAGGGCGTACGACACGGCGGGGTCAACAGGTTCTTCTCCCACTTTGTCGACCAAGCGGATTCGATATGGCCGCTGATCATCGTTGCCACTCATCAGCGAGATGGCCAGCGAAGAGCGATCTCGTGAATCCGGGCCGGCGACGGCTGCTAGCGTTTCTGCAAGATCGTCGAACGTCCGCGTGATCAAGCCAATGGCTTGAAAGTCGCTCGCCAGCGGCGGAAAGCCGTGACACCGGGGGATGCGCCCATTCGATGGGCGCAATCCGAAAAGGCCCGTGTAGCTAGCCGGCAATCGAGTGGAGCCACCCGCGTCGGTGGCGATCGCAATGGGCGTAATCCCGGCTGCCGTCGCAGCGACGGCTCCTCCGCTTGAACCGCCCGGCGTCAATCGCAAGTCGACCGGGTTCCTGGTTGCGCCGAAAAGCAGGTTGTCGGTCCGACCGGAGAGCGCAAATTCTGGCGTATTGGTCTTGCCCAGGATGCACGCGCCCATGGCGCGCATGCGGGCGACGACGATGTCGTCTTCAGTCGGTACATGGGAGGCGTAGAGCTTCGAGCCCCACGTGGCCGGCATGCCTCTCACGTACAGGTTGTCCTTGATCGTGATCGGGACGCCGTCCAGCGCGCCGAGCCGAGTTCCCCGCTGCATCCTGGCCTCGCTCGCGTGCGCCGCCTGCATTGCCCCTTCTTCGTCAAGATGACATATCGCGTTGATCGCGCGGTGGGTCTGCCTGAAGCGCTTGATGCACGCGCCAAGAACCTCTAGTGGGGATGTCGCCTTGCTACGGTAGAGCGCGTTCAAAGCGCGCGCGTCAAGCTGCCAGAGTTCCATCGTCGACTTGTCCGTTTACCTGGAGGTGAACAGCTTCTCGATTGCCCTGGCTTCGTTCTCGAGCAGGGTTGCGACGAGCTTGACTCGACTCGCATCGAGACGCTGACTGATCGCTGCCACGCTCAGTGCTGCAAGCGCTTGTCCAGGCAGGCGCACAACGACGCCTACACCGGTGACACCCGGAATGACCACGCCGGCGCTCGCGGCGTAGCCTCGCTTGTGCGACGCCCGGGCCATGCGCTCCAGTTCGTCGGGCGCCAGGCGTCCGAACGCGTCGAGCGCATCGCGCCGTTCCGCGTAAACGAGCGCGCGATCGTCCACACCAAGTGCGGCAAGGATCGCCAGTCCGCCCGCGCCCACGCCCAGCGGCCGACAACTGCCGACGTCGAGCGTGAGCGCCCTGATTGGATAGGGTCCCTCGACACGATCCAGGCAGACCGCGTCCGATCCTGAGCGCAGCACCAAAAACGCGGTGTCGCCCGTCTCTTGCGCAAGCCGTGCCAGGTGGGGGCGACAGACCTCTCGCAGCCTGATCATCGGATCGCTGAGGAGTCCGAGGCTGATCACGAAGTCGCCCAGGTGGAAGCGATGCGCCTTGGGGTCCTTGCGAAGAAGGCCCGCGCTGACCAGTGCGGCGGCGATCCGGTGCGCGGTCGGCGCCGACACATCGATCGCCCGTGCCACATCCACCAGCCTCAGGCCCGACGCGTTGGTCGCGGCGACTTCCTTGACGATGGCCAATGCTCGAGAGATCGCCTGCGTTCCGGCTGCAGTTCGGGCTTGTCCCGTCCCTCGATAGCGGGACCGGCCATGTCCCGCGCTTGCGCTGGACAGCTCTTTCATATGTTGGATGAACTTTCGCTCAAGGTTGTCAACATGAATCATGCGTGAATACTTCGTCATCAAGCAAGCGCCGAAGCGGCTTGATCCGTGAGATTCCAATATATGGAAATGTGCATGAGTGAGGTGCTGCGTTGGGAATAGCCGATACGGGGGCGCGGAAGACAGGCGGTTTCGCGCTCGCCAAGATGCTCGAGGCGCATGGCGCGGGGCCGATCTTCGGCATGGCCGGATTCCAGTTGCTCCCGTTCTACGAGGGAGTACGCGCTCTGGGCATGTCGCATGTGCTGATCAACGACGAGCGAACCGGCGCGTTCGCGGCCGATGCTTGGGCGCGGGTCACCGGTCGCCCGGGGACATGTGATGCGACGCTCGGCCCGGGAGCGACCAACCTGGTGACCGGCTTGGTGGAGGCCCTGAACGCCGGTACGCCCCTGGTCGCACTGGCAGGCAATGCGAACCGGATGCACGCCGGCAAGAACATGACACAGGAGGGCAGGCAGGCGGAGATACTGGCGCCTGCCTGCAAGGAACTCATCCGCGTGGAGTCGGTGGAGCGGATTCCCGAACTGGTGCGCCGGGCCTACTCGGTCGCGACCAGTGGTCGGCCCGGGCCAGTTGTCCTCGACATCCCGGAAGATGTCTGTCACGCCGAATCAAGCTTCCCCGGTGAAGAGTTCCGGGCGCACCCGAATGCGCTGCGCATCCCGGCGTTTCGATGCCGGCCGGATCGGCAGAGCCTCGATGCTGCAGCGGACATGCTGCGGCAAAGCCGTCGTCCGGTCTTGCTCGTCGGAGGCGGAATTCACCTGTCAGGGGCGCATCAGTCGCTGCTGGCGCTTGCCGAAGAACAATCCATACCGGTCGCCCACACCATCAGCGGCAAAGGAGGCATCGGCTGCACCCACCCGCTGTCGCTTGGCGTGTTCGGACGCTATTCCAGGATCGCGAACGACATCATTGCAGCGGCCGACTGCATTGTTGTCGTCGGCTGCAAGCTGGGCGAGATCGCCACGCGTCGCTACTCGCTCCTGCCGGCCGGTGTGCCGTTCATCCACCTGGACAGCGTGGCAGAAGAATTCGGGCGCACGGCCACGCCGGCGATCGCGCTGTGGTGCGATGCGCGCGAAGGCCTCGATGACCTGCGGCTTGCGCTCAAGGACTCTGCCGAGGCTGCCCGTGCCGCACGGTCCGGATTGCTGGCGGAAGTCGCCGAACGCACTCGACTCTGGCGCCAGCAGTCCGCGCTCAGGATGATGTCGGATGCGCTGCCGATCGACACGGCAAGACTGATGCGAGAGATCAGCGATGCGATGCCGGCCGACTCCATCCTCGTGGCCGACGGCGGCTTCGCAGGGCACTGGAGCGGGCTGCTTTACGACACCAAGCGGCCGGGCCGCACCTACATCGCCGATCGCGGGTTTGCATCGATCGGTTATGGCCTGCCAGCCTGCATCGGCGCATCCCTGGCCGCCGACGGCATGCCGGTGTGTGGCATCACCGGTGACGGTGGATTCAACATGACGCTCGGCGATCTGGAGACTGCCCGACGCCTCGGCGCGAACTTCACTCTGGTGGTGATCAACAACGCCGCTTCCGGCTATGTGAAGGCGCTCCAGCACGCGATGTATGGCGCCGGCAACTATCAGTCGAGCGACCTGGTGGAACTCGACTACGCCGCCATCGCCCGCCAGTTCAGCTGTCGCAGCGAGCGCGTCGATCGTCCGGAGCGTCTGGCCGGTGCGCTCCAGGAGAGTCTCGCTTATCGAGGCGGTCCCTCCATCCTGGACGTGGTCGTGACACGGGATCCAGCACAGATGCTTCCGGCAGCCGACAGTCGCACCCTGAAGGTCGAAAAGGGGGACCGGCCGGTATGAGCTTCACGTCTCTGCCCGACGCGGAGGAGCTTCCGGTCCGTTTGATCGCGGACTGTCGAAACGTGCTCGGCGAAGGGCCTATCTGGTGTCCCGTTGAACGCAGCCTCTGGTGGGTCGACAACCTGAATCCATCGGTGTGGAAGTACTCGGCCAGTGACGGCGCGATCCGCTCGTGGCCAATGCCCGAAGAGATCGGCTGCATCGTGCCCAGGCGTAATGGCGGATTGATCGCGGCGATGAAGTCCGGCTTCTACCTGCTCGACCTGGAGGGCGGTACCCGAGAACTGGTGGCGACGCCGGAGCCGGATCGGCCTGGCAATCGCTTGAACGACGGTCGCTGCGACCGACGCGGGCGCTTCTGGTGCGGCTCGATGAACGCCAGCTTTCAGAACGGCGAGAAGTCGGCCGCCATTTACCGGCTCGATCCGGACTTCACCTGCACCCGCATGGATGACGGCTTCATCGTGTCCAACGGCATCGCGTTCAGCCCCGACGACACGACGATGTACTACTCGGACACCACATCGCGAGTCGTCTATCGCTACGACTTCGACATTGATGCCGGACGCATCGCCAATCGCCGCCTGTTCACCAGTACGGAAGGCCTCCCTGGAAAGGTCGACGGCGCCGCTGTCGACGAGGCGGGCGGCTACTGGTGTGCGCATGTCTACGACTGGTGCGTCGTTCGCTATGGCGACGATGGAAGAGTGAATCGCCGAATCCGCCTCCCAGTGCGCAATCCGACCTGTGTCGCCTTCGGCGGTGACGATCTGCGCACGCTCTTCGTCACCTCGGCAACCAAGTTTCTCTCGGATCGCGAACTCGTTGATCAACCCTGGGCAGGAGGCGTTCTCGCGATCGATCTCGATGTGCGTGGCCTGCCCGAGCCGCGTTTCGCGGGTTAGTCCCGTAGCAACCCACCAGACTGGAGCGCCCCATGAGTCATCTGAACTTCGTTTCCCGGCTAACGGCCTTGTGCCTTGCGCTCGTCGTCAGCGGCAGCGCGCTCGCTCAGGCCTATCCGACCAAGCCGATCAAGCTGGTTGTCGGCTTCGCGGCGGGCGGCTCCACTGACGTCATCGCCCGGGTGCTCGCACAGCGCATGAGTGCAACGCTCGGGCAGCCGATCGTCGTCGACAACCGCCCCGGTGCCGGCAGTCAGGTCGGTTCGGCCTTCGTCTCCAAGTCAGAGCCGGACGGCTACACGCTTCTGCTCGGCACCGTGGGCCTGACGGTCCAAACTGGGCTCTACGGTTCGAAGATGCCGCTCGATGTGATCAACGGCTTTACGCACATCACCTTGGTGGCCGAGACACCGAATGCGCTTGTGGTCGGGACGGCAGTCCCCGTGAACTCGGTCGCAGAGCTGACGACCTGGCTGCGAAGCAACCCTTCGAAGGCGAGCTTTGCATCGTCCGGCGTGGGTACGGGGCTGCACCTGTCCGGTGAACTCTTCAAGATGCGCCAGGGGCTTGACATGCCCCATGTTCCCTATCGCGGCAGCGGTCCGGCGCTGAACGACCTGATGGGCGGACAAGTGCCGATGATGTTCGACAACCTGACAACCGCACTGCCGCTGATCCAGGGTGGAAAGCTCAAGGCGCTTGCGGTTACCTCGGCCAAGCGCTCGCCCTCGTTGCCCAACGTACCCACGATGGGAGAAGCCGGGGTCAAGGACTTCGACACCAGCGCGTGGTACGGCCTGATGGCGCCACCGGGACTGCCCGAGGCGATCGCCAAGACCTTGCTGACCCATGCGCATCAGGCGTTGGAGTCGGAGGAGATGATCAAGGCGCTGGCAGCCCTCGGAACGACTGCGTTGAAGAACACGCCGGCGGAGTTCAAGGCCTTCGTGAAGGCAGATGCCGAGCGCTGGACCCAGGTCGTGCAGAAGGCAAACATCAAGGCCGAGTGAAGCAACATGACGACCATCGAGAAACGCGTGGCGCACCGATTCGACGGCACGCAGCCGTCGATGACGGAGGAAGAGCTCCGCGCCAAGTGCATCGAGCTTAGAAACTGGGGGCGCTGGGGAGCGGACGACGAGATCGGCACGCTCAACCACGTCAAGCCCGAAGACATCGTCGCGGCGTCCCGACTGATCAAGCGTGGCAAGGTCTTTTCGCTGGCGCTTCCGTTCGACGACAAGGGGCCCGCCTACGGGCGTCGCGGCAGGTTCAATCCAATCCACTACATGATCACCACCGGCGCGGAGGCCTACTCCGGCGTGCAGGACAGTCATGGCATTCGCTACGCAGATGACGGCGTGATCATGCCGCTCCAGTGCGGAACGCAGTGGGATGCGCTCAGTCATGTCTTCTACGACGACTACATGTGGAACGGCTATGACATCCGCCTTGTCGATGGCTTCGGCGCCAAGAAGAACGGCATCGAGCGCACCAAGGACCGCATGACCGGGCGTGGCGTGCTGCTCGACGTCGCCCGCTATCACGACCTCGCGACCCTCCCGGACGGTTACGCGATTCGGGCGGCGGAACTCGATGCCGTTGCGGCTGCGCATGGCGTCGAGGTTCGTCGCGGTGACTTCGTCATCGTCCGTACCGGCCAGATGGGCGACCGATTGCGCACCGGCGTGTGGGGGCACTTTTCGGGTGGCGATGCGCCCGGGCTCGCCGTCGATACGGCGGAGTGGTTGCAGACCAAGGAAGTCGCTGCGATCTGCAGCGACACGTTCGGCGTCGAGGTGCGACCGAACCCGACCCAGCGGATACGCCAGCCATGGCACTGGATCGTGATTCCCAACATGGGTCTGACCATGGGCGAGATCTTCTTTCTTGAAGATCTCGCGGCGGACTGCGCCGACGACAACACCTACGAGTTCTTCTTCTGTGGCGCCTCTCTTCCCATCACAGGCGGCGTCGGGTCTCCGACCAATCCGATCGCCATCAAGTAGCAGGAGAGCGCCGCGCCGTGCGATTCGACAACCAGGTCATCGGTGTGACAGGCGCCGCTCAAGGCATCGGCCTGGCCGTCGCTGAGCGGCTCAAGGCCGAAGGCGCCTGTGTCGCTCTCTTCGATCGCCAAGCGCACGTGGATGTCGAGGCACGGCGCCTGGGCGGTGTCGCTTTCCAAGTAGACGTCTGCGACGCGACGGCGTTGCGCGATGCGGTCGACGCACTTGTCGCCGAGTTCGGGCGCCTCGATGGCTGGGTGAACTGCGCTGGCATCTCGATGCGGCGTTCCTCTCTTGAGATCTCGGCGCAGGAGTGGAGACGAGTTCTCGAGATCAATCTGACGGGAACCTTCCTCGCCGCGCAGGCCGCCGCGGTTCACATGGTGCGATTCAAGCGTGGAAGCATCGTCAATCTGAGCTCAATCTCGGGCCAGCGCGGCGGCACGGGACGCGTTGCCTACGGTGCGAGCAAGGCCGGGATCATCAGCCTGACTCAGACAATGGCCGTCGAACTGGCTGAGCACGGTGTTCGTGTCAATGCGGTCGCGCCAGGTCCAACGGCAACGCCAATGACCAACCACGATCCGAAGCAGCGCGCCTCCTTTCTGTCGAGAATGGCGATTCAGCGTTATGCAAGGCCGGCCGAGATTGCAGCGGTCGTCGCGTTTCTACTGTCTGACGAGGCGAGCTTCGTCACGGGGGACGTCATCAATGCAGACGGCGGCTTCAACGCCGCAGGGATGCTCTCCGACATACAGTCCATGAGCGGATCTCCTTCGAGCTGAACCGGAGAGGTCGGACGAAGTCGGAGCGAGCACCTCCGGTGCGGCAAGCGCCGTCGGGGCCGTTCTTGCGCTTTGGCGCAGGCTTTACGCTTGGAAGCATGCCCGCCCTCACCCTGAACCTTCTGCGACGGCACGCGATCGTCCGCAGTCTGTTTGCGCCGACGACACTGCTCGACGCGATCGACCATCTGGGTTTCGTGCAGGCCGACCCGATTCGCGCGCCAGCCCGGGCGCAGGATCTGACGCTTCGTCATCGCGTCGCCGATTACCGTGCGGGTGATCTTGAAGCGCACTACCCCACGCTGCCGATCGAGGAGGACTTCTTCGTCAACTACGGCTTCATGCCGCGCGCACTGCAGCGCCTCATGCATCCGCGTACGCCGCTCAAATTCTGGTCGAAAGCGCGCTGGTCCAAGGCGCACGAGGTGCTGGCGTTCGTGCGCGAGCGCGGCGTCGTGCATCCGCGCGACGTCGATGCGCACTTTCGGCACGGTCGGGTGCGCAACTGGTTCGGCGGCTCGTCCAACGCCAGCACGCAATTGCTCGACGGTATGCACTATCGGGGTCTGCTGCGCGTGGCACGGCGCGACAGCGGCACACGCTGCTATGCCCTGCGCGAGGCAAACGACGCCGCTGACGACGCGGCAGCCGCAATGGACGCGATGGTCGACGTGATCGTGGCTAAGTACGCACCCCTGCCCGCGCGAAGCCTGAGCCAGTTGGTGATGTTCCTGTCAGCCGCGACGCCGCAGTGGCTGTCGCAACGCAAAGCTGCGCTGGCGCGTGCGAAAGCGCGGCTGCCGAACGCGCAGGTGGATGGCATAAGTTGGTTCTGGCCCGCCGGCGAGAACCCGGCTTCAACGCAGTTCATGGACGATCAGGTGCGCCTGCTCGCACCGTTCGATCCCATCGTCTGGGATCGACGCCGCTTTGAACTGTTCTGGCGGTGGCCCTATCGCTTCGAGGCCTACACGCCGGCGGCCAAGCGTGTGCTTGGCTACTACGCGCTGCCGCTGCTGTGGCGCGAAAACGTGGTGGGTTGGGCGAACGTCAACGTGCGAGAGGCGCGCATGTCCGTCGCTATCGGCTTCTTCGGATCACGCCTGACGGGGCACGCGTTTACCGCGGCGGTCGATGATGAACTGCATCGGTTGCACCGCTTCCTCGATTTGTGACAACAACCATCGGCGGTTCTCCGGTCCCGCTCTTGAAGGCTCAGCAATTTTGCATGGCTCGCGAGCGGGCCCAAGTTTCTCCCCGCTCAAGACGTCGACGCTGCCATCGCTGCCGGCCGGGCGCCCGCGCTGCTCAGCGTGGCACTGCTGGCCGATCGGGAGGAACGAATCGCGCGGCATCGCAGACGCCACCGTCCAGCGGGGGCTGTTTGGCCTCGAAGGAATGACTGATCGGAATGCAACGGCATCCCGGCAAGCTGGAACCACTGCGCCCGCCTGGTGACGGGCCTCGATAGAGTCGGCGCGCTCGCTAAAGCATCTAGCCTTGCGGTGGCTTGTCTGCACTGTAGCTCAGCCTACGAGCTCACCCATCGGCGGATCGGCCTTTCCATCGGTAGAAGAAGTAGCCGTCGATGAACGGCCGCGCGCGGGTCACGTGTTCGATCCAACGCCACTGCGCCATGCGGTGCAGCGCCAACCAAGCATCGACCCGAAGCAGCACATGCTTGTCGGCCAGGAGGGTGACGAGTTCTTCACCGATGAAGCAGTCCGGATAGGCCGTGCCCCGGTAGCTTCGAGTCGACGTTCGAGCGGGGAGTCCATCCTCGACGGTCTGCCATAAGGCGGAGGCATCGACGCGGTCGAGCGCGTCTGACCAAGCCAGGCGGTAGTACAGGCCTTGATCGAGGAACGGGTGCTCCTGCACCACATGGGTCAGCAGGCCCAGTTCATTCATTGCCTGGCCGAGGGCGATGGCTTCCTTCCGTGGGAGCCGCAGTGCGCTCATCAGCCGCTCGACGGCCTCGCTGCCGACAAAGCAACGCGGGTAGTCGGTGAAGCGCCAGCGCCGATCGGCGATGTGAAGCAAGGTCGCGAGGCGACCGACGAAGGCTTCCGGCGCCTCACCGGTCAAGCGCCACACAGTCGCCCGCGCAGCGATAGCGTCATCGCCTCCGCTAACGCCGGAGAGCACGCGCGTGTAGGTCAACAGGGCTTCCGGTGCGGGCTCGTCCAGGCCTGTCAGTCGAGCGGTCCAGGCCAGCACGGCACGCAGCACCTTGCGATCCGGCCCCCCCAGCCAGTCTGGCAGCAGCTCGGCAAAACCCTGCTGCATCATCCAGTCGCGGTCCTGCGCGCTCACATGACCGCCACCGGCGCGGCTCAGCATGACGCGGCCACGAGCGGCCGTGTCCGGCAGCTCCTCCAGAAGCCTACCCAGCGGTAGACGCCCATGCAGTGCCGGGTCGGACACGTCGATGAAGGCCAGCGCGCCATCGGACAGGGTTTCCAGGGCCTGCCGTCGTTGCGCCGCGTTCATGGGCAGGGGCTGGGGGACCAGCCCCATCGAGATCAGTGCTCCCTTGAGTGCACCCGCACCGCCGCCGGGGGGCAGGTCCATCCAGATGCGCATGCGCGCCGCAGTTGCACTCCGGGCGGCTTTCATGTCTCAGGCCCGCAATCGCGACGATGGTCCACCTGGATTGGCATGCGCAGCGCATTGCGCACGTCCTCCTTCACCCGCGCGTGGTAGACGGTCAGACACGCAACTCATGCACGGTGTCGCACCATAGAACGCTGTCGAAGTCACGCGGGCGGGTTGCACACCTGGCGCAACCGCCGCGTAGCGACACGGCCGGGCTCGGTCGCAACCGCGGGCGAGTGTCGGATTGCGGTGTTGAAGTACGAGACATCGTTCGTTCACCATGGGTCCCATCAAGCGGCGCGACGCGGAAGCGGCAGCGACACGCTTGCGTCGCCCGCACCCACTACTTCGCCGGCACCCGGCGTTGGGTTACAGCGCTGCGATGAGTCGCCGACAGCGCAGGCCGGGCGCTGCAACCGTCGTTCGGTGCGCGTGCCTGCAAAGGCCCGCGCTGCGACCTCACTTGCTGATTGTCAGCGCTGTCTTGGATGTGCGACGAGTGCTTAGCGACACGGTCATCCGGGCCGAATTCCAAGCGGGGCCGAAGGCCTGCGCGGGCAGATTGCTGTAGCTGGAAGGGGCCGCACTCGCAACACAGCATTCGGGCCCGGCCGCGGCGCCCGTCCGGCTTGGAGCCACCACGATGGTCCATCGGATGCGATGGTCGCTCGCGCCTTCGGATCGAACCGAACGCCTTGCCTTCCATCGGCTGCACCCAGCGGCTCATCAAATTCGATGATGCGGGCAGATGTAACCAAAGCACACCGAGCCACGAAGTCGTCGTCGATACCGACCTCGTCAATGTTTCATCAATGTTGAGTCTGCCCTCATTCCGTCATGGCGGCGTGTACGCCGTTCGCTCGACGTCCCCCCACCGGCAACGCCTGGTTTGCCGATCTTCTTCTGCGCTGTCGGTGTCGGTGACGGGGGTCAAGGTGCTGCGATGGTGAGCGTCGCGGATCAGCCGCAGCGCAGCGTGGCGTCGCGGCGTCGATGGCTGGCGGCGGTTTCGACCGTGGTTGCCGCGCTGGGTCTTGGCCGCTCGTCTGCCGCAAGTCTCCTGGGCCGGCCGCTGACCGTGCCGCTGCGCGAACTCGCGCGCATCGATGCGGCAGGCGACGCCGGTTGGCTGGCGCGCGATCTTCGCGGCCGCCTGTGGCAGATAGTCGAGGAAGGAGAGACGCGTCTGCTGGGCGAGGGCCTGGCAGCGGTCGGATCACTCGACGTGCGCCAAGGCCGCATTGCCGGTCGTGGGCAGGACGGGCGACTGTGGGTTCGATCGAACGACTCCTCGCACGCGAAGCCCCAGCGCTCGAGCGTCGTACTGGTCCCGCACGGCGGCCTATGCGGACTTCCGTTGGCCATGATCGGCCTCGTTGAGCACAACGGTCGCACCCTCTTGGCGCGATTCGAACCAGATGCCCAGGGTCGGTGGCAGGTCGTGGCGAGCAGCGCCGAAGCCGTGCTGCCGGATGCCGTGCCGGTCGTCGCTGACCTCGACGGTCGCGGCGATGGCGGCCACATCGCCGTGCTCGCCGGGCCCGACCGGTACCGCTATCAGCATGCCGTACTGGGCGACGACGTCGAGGCCACGCAGGTGCTGTGGCTCGACAGGCACAGCCTGAAGCCCCTTCGCACGCTGCGTCTGGATGAGCCCGAGGTGTTCGAGGACCGGCAACTGCGCCCGTGGCGACTGCCTGACGGGCGTCTTGGGCTCGTCACCATGCGCTCCGGTCCGCTAGGCGCGCAGCTGGCCGTGGTCGCTTCATCGATGCGCCACGCTTCGGCCCTTGAGATCGCTGCAGCCGGCCCGTTCATCGGCACGCGCAACCGTTGGCTTTCAGCGGCAAGCGTCGAGCCGGCCGACGCCGCTCTCTGGGCGGTCCACACACCGCACATCGGCGGAATCCTGCACCGCTATGTTGCTCAGGGTGGCAGCCTCGCGGTTGAACGCGTCGCAACCGGCCTCACCAACCACCGCCTCGGAGACCGCGATCTTGACGTCACAGCCCGGATGGGCCGACGGCTGCTGCTGCCTTCGCAGAACTGGCAACAGGTGCGCGTCGTCGATCTCGAACAGAAGGCGATCGTTTCGTCGTTCGAAGTCGACGCGCCGCTGCTGCAACTGGTGACAGCGCCCAGTGGCCGGGCCGTTGCCATGCTGACGCAAAATGGAATGTCGATACATCCGATGCACTTGAGCCCGGCCCCGACATTGCCCGCACGATAGGCGCCGGCAGCGCGTGTTCCCCGCCGAGTGCCCGAACTAGGCGCGAAAATTAGGCGCGAGACCGTTGCGATGGATGGCGCGGCGGGCGCCTGTAATCATGGCGCTGTCACACCACAAAGGCGCAGCTCCTTCCCATCATCCGTCCGTCGCGCTGCTGAACAAGGCCAAGGGACGGATCTCCCCAAGCATCCTCAGGACCGAAGCGCGGACCGCCCTCGCGCTGATCACTTTGCAACCGTTGCAGCCGCAATCGCGGCCAGCGCCTTGCCCACCTGCTCGGCGGGGGGGCAGTCGCGGGCGCCATGGCGGTGGATCAACCATTGCGGATCGTTGTATCCCAGCCATGTCTGACCGGACTCATCAGACCACACCAGGGCTTTCATCGGCAGATCGATGCCGGTCAGTTGAGCACAGAGCATCAGCGGCGTGCCGGCCTGTGGATTGCCGAAAACCAGCAACTCGGTCGGCCGCAACGTCTGGCCGGTACGCTGGGCGGCGGCCGCGTGGTCGATGCGGGACACAACGGCCAGATTGCGCTTTTTCACCTCGACTTCCAGCCGGTTCATCGTTTCGGCTGGCGCGTACGGGCTCTTCAGCGCAATCAGCCCGTGCGAGGCGGTCGCCCGGTTGCCGCCGTGGCCGGCGGCCCCATGGTGGCCGCCCATCACGCCGCATCCGCCCAGAAGCAGAGCCCCCAGGGCGAGCGCGGCTGTCGACTTGATCCTCATTTGCCTTTCCTTTCAGTGGTGAATGCTGCCGTTGGCAGCAGCGGCGTGTTGTGCCACCGCTTGAGGGGCGATGTCATGCGTTCAGCCTGGGGATTGGCCGGCTCGAAGTGCGAAGTTCGCTTGACCTGCTCAGGAGGTTACGCACCACGGCAAAAAAAGCACCCGACCTGCGCCGATGGTTCGTGGGCACCGCGGCGCAGGATGCTGCATACGCCCGCCCTTGATCGATCGACACTCCAGGGGTGGCGCCACAGGTTTGATGCGGGGCGAGCTGCGCCCGCCCGCCGGGAACACCCGGTCTCGCCCCGCGCCGCGCTAAATGCGAGCTGCGTTCGCGCCTTCCTATGGCTGACCTTCAACGAAAGCGCCAGAGCTCACGCCTGCGCCTTGAGGGCCGGTCCACCCGTTGCGGGCGGGAGCTTGAGCCTACGGCAGGACTCGGTTCGTCCCTCGCCCCTTGCCAAACGGGAAAACGAGAGCATCGCCGCAACGCTGGCGGTCGGCGCTGTGCTGCTTCGACTGCTCCGACCGAGCCGACATCGATCGCAGAGCATCAGGCTCCGTCCGCTCAAGGAGAGCGCTACGACCGTCGACAACGGCGGCAATACCGCTGAAAGCACCAGCTTCTGCGAGGGCGGAACTCGGACCGTGGGCCAGATGAACGCCCTCGCCGTTGACTAGACCTTCACCTCGCGATTGAAGCGGTCGATCATCGCCTGGCGGCGCGGGTTGAGCTTGGCCCAGTCGACGCGGTTGAACTTCTCCATGTCGGCCACGCTCTTGCCGTACTGGAGCAGTCCCTTGGACATCGTCGCCTTGCCGTTGGTGGGTGCGACAAAGAACGGCGCGTCGGCCATCTTGGTTTGCACTTCCGGGCTGATCGCAGCGTTGATATAGGCCGCCGCCAGGTCCAGGTTCTTGGTGTTCTTGATGATGCAGAAAGCCGCCAGCACCAGCGACCAGCCCGTGTCTGGCCGTGCCAGGGCGATCGGCACACCCCGCGACTGCAGGTCGCCGACGTTGTTGTTGTAGTGGACCGAAATGTCGATCTGTCCCTGCTGGAACAACGTGGCCAGTGCGCCCGGGTTGGGAGCCACCGCGCCGACGTTCGGCATTAGCTGCTTGATGAAGTCGAAGCCGGGGTCGAGGTTCTCTTCCGATCCGCCGCGCAGCTTGGCCAGATCGACCATCCAGGCCGAGCCGAGCGTCGAGCCGAGACCGACCAGGCCCACCCTGCCCTTGAACTCTGACTTGAGAAGATCGTTCCACGACTTCGGTGGCGTCTTGATCTTGTCGGTGTTGTAGGCGATGCCGAACACCTGCGCCGAAGCGAACACGCCGAGGCCCCGCGGATCGATCAGGCGGCTCGGGATGTCCTTCAGGTTCGGCACCTTGTCGACCGGAATCTTCTCGAAGATGTCGTGCTGCAGGGCGTTGAGGTAAGGACCTTCGTCCAGGATGGCAACGTCGAACGGCGGATTGCTCTTCGAGGCGACGATGCGCGACACGGTATCGACGGCCAGCGAGGCGACCAGGTTCACCGATCCCTTGGTGGCAGCCTGGAACGCCGGGATCAGGAACTGCCGGTGCGAGGTCTCCCAGGCGCCGGGGTAGGTGGTGGCGGCAATCGTGCCGGTGGCGTGAGCCGCGGGCAGGATGCCGCCTGCAGCCAACGCGCTGCCAGCCGCGAGGCCCTGGATAAGCTGTCGACGCGACGTATCAACCTTGTGCATACCTGTTCCTTGTGCTCTGAAGTGGACGGAGACTGCGCAACTCGCGGCCGCAAGGTCCATGCCATCCCGCAGAAAGGCCGTCGTGGGCGTCCTTGCCCGCACGCCATGCGTCCGCACAGTGCAACAGCTCGCCGGCTTGGTGCGCGGCGGGCGCAATGCGACCCCGTCTGGTGCGCGATGGCGCCGCTGGCCCCGCGTTTTGGTGGCATGAATCTTGTGCATTGGCGCCAAACCATTCATTGCCTTGGCGCCATGACAAGAACCCCTGAGGCGGATCCGGCCGCTCATTCAGCTGCTCACCCTGCCGCCCTGCCCGTCGCCGTCCCGGCGGTCGGCGCCGGTGCGTCGCTGGCGCTCGCGCGCATCACGCATCGCTACGGCGGCGCGTTGGCGGTCGACGACGTGTCGCTGCAGGTTGCCCCGGGCGAGCTGGTGGCGCTGCTCGGCCCGTCCGGCTGCGGCAAGACCACGTTGCTGCGCATCGTCGCCGGCCTGCTGCGGCAGACGGAGGGTCATGTGCAGGTGGACGGCAGTGCCGTCGATGCGCTGCCCCCCAACGAGCGTGGCGCCGGCATCGTGTTCCAGAACTACGCGCTGTTTCCGCACATGACGGTGCAGCAGAACGTGGCGTACGGGCTGCGCGCGCGCGGCACGCCTGCCGCACAGATCGAGGCCACGGTCGAGCGGATGCTGGCGCTGGTCAAGATGGACGCGTTGCGCGCGCGCTTCCCGCGCGAGCTGTCCGGCGGGCAGCAGCAGCGGGTCGCGCTGGCGCGCACCCTGGCCGTCGCCCCCCGCGTACTGCTGCTGGACGAACCGTTCGCCGCGCTCGACAAGAACCTGCGCCTGGACATGCAGATCGAGGTCAAGCGCATCCAGCGCGAACTCGCCATCACCACCATCATGGTCACGCACGACCAGGAAGAGGCGCTCAGCATGGCTGACCGCGTGGCGGTGATGAACGCCGGCCGCGTGGAACAGTTCGCGCCGCCGGAGTCGATCTACGACCACCCGGACAGCCTGTTCGTGGCCCAGTTCATCGGCAGCGCCAACCTGATCCGCGGCCGCCTGCAGATGGGCACAGGCCAGGCCGCGTTCCTCCCCACCGGCGGCGGCGAGTTGCAGCTGCACGCGGCGCGGCCTTGTTCGCGCACCGGCAGCGCCGTGCTCTCGGTGCGACCGGAGCATTGGGTGCTGCATCCGGCAGACGGGGGCGACGGTATGCCGGCTACCGTGCGCATGGTGCTGCCGCTCGGCCCGACCGTCGTTCAGGAACTTGAGCTGGCCGACGGCACGCCGATCAAGGTGACGACCGCGCGCACCGGGCGTGGCGCCCGGCTCGCGCCGGGCAGCGCAGTGCGCGTCGTGCTGGCCGAGGACGCCGCTGTCGCCGTGTTCGCCACATGAGCGCGGCCGCCGTCGCGGTACCGGACACAGCAGCGACGACGGGCCGCGTCCCGCAGCGCGAGGCCCTGCTGGCGCTGCCGCTGGCGGTGTTCTTCGTTGTCTTCGTCGCCTTTCCGCTGCTGATGCTGGCCTTCGTCAGCCTGCACCAGGACCCGATCCTCACGCAGCGTGGCTTCGACCAGTACGTCAAGTTCTTCGGCGACGCCTTCAACTGGCGCGTGCTCGGCAACACGCTGCTGCTGGGCGCACAGGTCACACTGCTGGCAGTGCTGATCGGCTATCCGCTTGCCTACCTGTACTCGGTGTCGCCACGCCGCGTGCAGCAGCTGTTGATCTTCCTCATCCTGCTGCCGCTCCTGACCAGCGCGGTGGTGCGCACCTTCGCCTGGATCGTGATCCTGGGACGGCAGGGAATCATCAACAGCGCCCTGCTGGACCTCGGCTGGATCGAGGCGCCGCTGAAGCTGCTGTACACGCCGGGCGCCGTGGTGGTGGCGCTGGCGCAGATCGAGATGGCGCTGATGGTGCTGCCGCTGATCACCGCACTCGGCAACATCGACCCCAATCTGGCGCACGCCTCGCGCGCCCTGGGCGCGGGCCGCTGGCGCACTTTCCTGCAGGTGACGCTGCCGCTGTCGATGCCCGGACTGCTGGCCGGCTGCCTGCTGGTGTTCGCTGCCGCGGTCTCCGCGTTCGTCACCCAGACCTTGGTGGGCGGCGGCCAGCAGCTGTTCATGCCCTACTACATGTACCAGCAGGCGGTGCAGGCCAACAACTATCCGTTCGCGGCGACCATCGCCATGGCGCTGCTGGTGTCGGTGCTGGTGATCGTGACCCTCGTGAACCTGTTTGGCCGACGCAGCAAGGGGTTCGTCCATGGCTAGCAGTTTCGAACGCGCGATCGCACCGGTCGCGCTGCGCCGGCCGGGTCTGGCCGGCCGCATCGAGCGCGGCAGCTTCAACCTCGCATTCGGTGTGCTTGCTGCCGTCGCCATCATCCTGCTGGTGGCGCCGACGATCGTGGTGCTGATCACTTCGTTCACCAACGGGTTCTCGCTGAAGTTCCCGCCGCCGGGTTACTCGCTGCGCTGGTACGAGGCGCTGTTCACGCAGTCGCCCGAGATCTGGAGCGCGGCGCGCCTGAGCGTGCAGGTGGCGCTGCTTGCGACGGGCATCTCCACCCTGCTTGCAGTCGCCGCGGCGCTGGCGCTGGCACGGCAGACCTCGGGTTGGGCCCGGCTCGCCGACTCGGTGTTCATGTCGCCACTGATGCTGCCGACGCTGGCATTGGGTCTGGCGCTGCTGATGACCTTCAACGTGCTCGGCGTCGGCCTGTCGTTCTGGACGCTCGTGATCGGCCATGTGGCGATCACCACGCCCTACATCCTGCGCACCACCATCGCCAGCCTGCTGCAGATGGACCCGGTGCTGCTGCAGAGCGCACGCAGCCTGGGCGCCCGCCCGATCTTTGCGTTCCGCACGATCACGCTGCCGCTGGTCCTGCCCGGCGTGGCCGCCGGCGCCTTCATCGCCTTCATGGCCTCGTTCGACAACGTGGCGATCTCGCTCTTTCTGTCGGATGCGCGCAGCGAGA
>LNFM01011734.1_pt1 | contig 18494 bp, 15 predicted proteins | sample 596031 | NCBI WGS metagenome assembly LNFM01 (sample SAMN04254537, study PRJNA301005) | activated carbon metagenome | isolation source: dual media filters at the Ann Arbor, Michigan drinking water treatment plant | place: USA: Ann Arbor | reverse complement strand
ACATCGCCTGCCTTGATCTTGTCCCTGTGCGAGATGCGCAGCGCGTTCCAGGCGTTCGATGCGATATCGACCTCGCCTTTCTCCAGCGCCAGCAGGTACTCGGGCGAGCCGCGATACCCGCAGACCATCTTGAATTTGAACCCGCCGAGGTTCTTCAACATCGAGGGATACTGATAGCCCTGCGAGTTGACGCCGTCGCAGCCGACCGTGCTCTCCACGTTTCGCATGTCCGCGACCGACTTGACCGCCGCGCCTTTGCGCAGCAGCAGGCCGGAGTTCACCGGCGCGAACGAGCCGACATAGCGCATCTCCTCCATCTTCCATTGAGCGAGCTTGGGCTGCAGCATCTGGTTGTTGGCGAGCTGCTCCGGGAATACGGCCATCATGGTGCCGTCTCGGGTGCCCTGAGCGTAGAAATGCGCGGCTGCGATGAGCCCACCGCCGCCGGGCTTGTTCTCTACGATGATACTTGCGACGCCCGGCAGATGCTTTTTTAGCATGTCCGCGCCGAGCCGCGCATAGGCGTCGAACCCGCCGCCGGGCGCATGTCCGACCATCACCTTGATGATCTTCTCCTTGAAGAATGATTCTGGCGACTGCGCCTGAGCATTGCCCACACTCAGCCAGCCGATGACGATGGCGCCGGTGATAGCGGTACGGTTCATCTGTCTTCCCTTCGTTGCGTCGGCGTAGGGCTGCTTTTCGCAGCCCTCGCCAATGTCAGCTTTTCTTGGTCTCGACATTCCGGACCGGCGTCTCGGGCTTCAGTCCGCCCTTCATCCGCGCGAACGTATTGAGGCCGTTGGCGACCCAATCGCCCTTCGCCGCGTTGTCGGCGAACGCCTGCCAGTCGGGCGCCCAGTCGCCGAGCTCATAGCCGTGCCACGGCGGTTGAGCCGGGGGCAGACGCGGCAGGCCCAGCTCTTCCCACAGTGCGCGCGAGCGATCCATGTACTTCTTCGCAGGCAACGCCAGCGGCGACGTCTTGTGCTTCAAGGTAGCATCCATGAGGATCGAGCTTTCCTCGCCGCCTGCGCCAGCCTTGGGACCATGCCCGCCCGCCTTGTGCGGCACGATCAGCGTGTCGGTCAACGGATCGAACCGGTACGCCAGAGACCAGAAGATCGCGTCCGTGTTCCGTGCGTCGATATCTTCCGACACCGCGATGACGATCTTCCCGCACTGCGCCTGCAAGGTCGCTGCCCCGTTCAGCGCACGCCACACTTCCGATTGCGGCGTCCCGTGAGCCATCTCGACGAACAGCACCTTGCGCAGGTTGGTCAGCGGCTCGTGCATCACGACGCGCTTGATACCCTTGATCTCCAGGTGATTGCGCAGATGCGCGTAGAACAGCGCCTCGTACGCCGACTTCTTGAGGATCGACGACTCTGACGGCGTCACCTCCGAAAGGATCGACGGAAACACCGGCATCTTCTTCATGGTGATCGCGGTCACCCGCATCGACATGTTGAAATCTTCCAGCGCGATGTGCCCGTGGCTCTCGCCGAACGGACCTTCCGGTTCGAGCTTCACCGTATCGATCAGCCCCTCGACCACGATCTCGGCATCGGCCGGAATCTCCAGATCGATCGTCTTGCAGCGCACGACGCGCATGGCGCGGCCTGCAAGCCCGCCCGCCACCGCCATTTCGTCGAAATCCGTCGCGAGCTTTTGCGGTCCCGTGAAGGCGACGACGGGCGCCGCGCCGAGCACGATCGCACACGGCATCGGCTGGCCGAGCTTCTGATACTTGAGCCAGTGCGCATACCCGCCCGCGCCCGACAGCCGCGAGGCCATCCGCACGCCGAGCCGGTCCCACGCCTTCAGACCCGCGCGATACGTGCCCATGTTCCGCACGCCCGTCTCTGGGTCCTTCGTCACGCAGCACGTCGCGGTGAGATAGGGCGCGGCATCGAAACCGGGCGTCGAGATCGGAACCGGCAATTGCCCGACGCCGCCTGACTGCTCCAGCGCCGCCCCGGTGATCACGACCTCCTGGCACGGCGCGTTCTCGACCGTGACGGGCGGGATCGGATGCGCGATGCCGTTCATCCACACATCGCCGAGTTTCTCGACCGGCACGCCCATGCCCATCGCGTAGATCTGCTCGGACGCAGCCAGCGCGCCGACGACGACGGGGATGTCGTACTTCTCGCCCTTCGCGCCATGCACGTTGGTGAACACGAACGCCCGCCGCTCGGCTTCGGGATAGCCGCCCAGGAACTGCCAGCGCACCAACGGATGGATCTCGGTATCCTTGCACACCGGCTTGTCGATCCGCGTGACGAGCCCCGCCTTCTCGAGATTGGCGAGATGCTCCTGGAAATCGGAGGGAGCTGAGGAAGGTGCTGTCGTACGCGCTGTCGTGCCCATGAAGCCCAGAACTTTCCTTAAGTGACTTTCTGCTGGGGAGCGGATCGAGGAGGCCCCGCTCGCTCACCCGGGCAGAAGTCCGCATCATGCGGCGGTCTCATACGACGCCCACGAGTCGCGGGCAACTGAGTGGAAGCCAATAGCGTAGGTTGGGTTAGCGCGGGCACCGAGATCGCAGTAAGTTGGAAAACTCATCTCCGCGCGTAACCCAACAATTGCTGGCATCACGAGATACCGCCGCCTTATCGAGCCCGGTGCTACATATTTCTTCACGTTGGTCACACACGAGCGCCGACCGCTGTTCGCCAGCGAAGCCAATGTTCGGCGCTGGCGAAGCGCCGTCGCAAAGGTTCAACGCCAGCGGCCTTTCGTGATCGAGGCCGAGGTAATCTTGCTTGATCACCTCCATCTGCTCTGGTCGTTGCCACTGAGCGACGGCGATTATGCAACACGGATCAGGTTGATCAAGACCCACTTCACCAAGTCGCTCGGCCCAGCCGATTTGGCGGCCACGGGCAGCGAGAGCCGACTGAACAAAGGCGAACGCGACATCTGGCAGCGCCGCTACTGGGAGCATCAGATCCGCGACGAGCAGGATTGGCAGGTGAAGCTCGACTATATTCACTACAATCCGGTTAGGCACCGTTTGGCCGTGCGACCTGCCGATTGGCCCAATTCGACGTTTCATACATGGGTCGAAAAGGGCATGTATGATCCATGGTGGGGTTCGGATGATGAACCACCATTGCCGCCGTGGGCCGAGTGGGATTAGCATCGAACGAGCGGGGTGCCGTGGACCATTGGGTTACGCGCGAACCGCCGGGTTCGCCAACCTAGTCGACGCGTGCCCGCGCTGACCCAACCTACGGCCGGCAATATGCGGATCCGAGACTTCCATACGTTTTTATCGGGTCGGCTCAGCGAAATGCATGGACTTGTCCAAGTCTACAACGATCGTATCGAATGCATCGAATAGGTGAGGCACAATCCAAACCGCTTGCGCCTCCAGCCAAGCGATCGAACCCTAAGATCTGAGCGCTCAGAGCCGAGGTCTTTACACTTCACTGGCTGGGTGAGCCGCCGGATCTCACCGCAGCGCTGCCCGCCCGGAGATGCAGTAGAAAGAAGTGACCAACCATTTCACCACCCTTCATCACCCCGGCGAAGGCCGGGGCCCAGTGCATCGTGCCACGGGAGATCGGGGCGGTGGCTTGCCGTCAACCAATCACGAGACCCGCCCAACACGAAGCTGTCCCGATTTATGATCCTCTCGTCCGCATCACATCGGGTCGCCAACCGGAGGCGTCTAGTCGGCGAGATGCGGGCTCGAGTCTCGCGGGAGCGAAGTACTACGCAGGCACCGCCCGGACGCACAGGATGCGAGTGGACCGTAAATCCGGTTCACACCGTTCGCGGGGCAGGGTCGTGGGGCGGGCTGCCACGCCCAAACTCGCGGCGGGGCAGCGGATCGCCGCTCAAAAAAACTAAATCACTTCGGTGCTCCATGCCCCGCCGCCCGATATTCACCACACCGCCACGGCATCGCTCCGCGACGGTGGACGTCGTCGTGGCAACGATCGCCGCGCCTCTCTGTCATCCCGGCCCGGTCGATGCTAGAGGAGAACGAACCCTTCTCCATTGACCTCTGGAACGCCGCTTACGCCATGACCAAGCACGACACCAAGTACGAGACTTCCAAGTCTGGCCCCCCCGAAATCACGACGATGCTCAAGACCGTCGGCCAGCCGGTGCGCCGCAAGGAGGACATCCGCCTCCTGACCGGCAAGGGCCGCTTCAGCGACGACTTCTCGCTCGAAGGCCAAGCCTACGCGGCGATGATCCGCTCGCCCCACCCGCACGCGCGCATCGTCGGTATCGACAAGTCGACCGCGCTCGCGATGCCGGGCGTACTCGCGGTACTGACAGGCGCCGATTGTGCCGCCGACAAGCTCGGCCCGATCCCGCACGACCCCTTGCCCAAGACCAAGTTCGACATGAAGCTGACCGGCCCCGACGGCGATAAGAATCCGTTCATCGGCCCGCACGTACTTCTCCCGGCCGACAAGGCCCGCCACGCGGGCGAAGCCGTCGCCATGGTCGTCGCCGACACGCTAGAGCGCGCGCTCGATGCCGCCGAGGCTGTCGAGGTCACGTGGGAGGAGCTCCCCTGGGTCTCGAAGACCTTGAAGGCGATCGAACCCGGCGCGCCCTCGGTGTGGGACGAGGTGCCGGACAACTGCTTCATCGAGACGTGGTTCGGCGACGCGCAAGCAACCAACCAGGCGTTCGCCAAGGCCGATCACGTCGTCTCCATGAAGATCGACATTCCCCGCGTCACGGCGGTGACGATGGAGCCGCGCGCAGCGCTGGGCCACTTCGATCCGAAAACCAATCGCTACACGGTCTACGCCGGCTCGGGCGGTGCGGTGCGCCAGAAGGCGGAGATTGCGGCGGTGCTCGGCGTGAAGCAGGAAGACGTCCGCGTGCTATCCTATGACGTCGGCGGCAACTTCGGCGCGCGCAATCGCTGCTATGTCGAGTTCGGCCTCGTCGCATGGGCGTCCAAAAAGGTCGGCCGCCCCGTGAAGTACACGGCCACGCGATCCGAAGCGTTCCTGTCCGACTACCAGGGCCGCGACCTAGCGACTTCAGTGGAAATGGCGCTGACCAAGGACGGCCGCTTCCTCGCGATGCGCGCCGACAACGTCTCAAACGTCGGCGCACGCGCGGTGTCGCTGTCGCCGCTCGGCAAAGGCGCGGGCCTCATCACAGGTTCCTACGACATTCCCGCCGCCTGCCTCCGCGCCCGCGCGGTCTTCACCAACACCATGCCGACCAACGCCTACCGCTCGTCGGGCCGGCCCGAAGTCAACTTCGCGATCGAACGGCTGATCGACGAATGCGCCCGCAAGCTGGGATTCGATCGAATCGAATTACGCCGGAAGAATCTCGTCGGCAACGATAGGTTCCCCTATTTGAACGCGGTCGGCGCCGAATACGACAGCGGCACATACGAGTCGAATCTCGATCTCGCGCTGCGCATCTCCGACCATGCAGGTTTCGCCGCGCGCAAGCAGGAGGCCGCAAAACGCGGCAAGCTCGCCGGTATCAGCGTCACGCCGTACGTTGAAAGCTCGATCGGTTCGCCGCGCGAGCGCACCGACATCATCGTCAAGCCGGCCGGCGTCGATGTCGTGATCGGTACGCAGCCGTCGGGACAGGGTCACGAGACGAGCTTCGCGCAAGTCGCGGCCGACTTGATGGGATTGCCGTTCGAGGCGGTGCAGATCGTTATCGGCGACACCGATATCGTGTCGCTCGGCGGCGGATCGCATTCCGGCCGCTCCATGCGTCATGCAGCCACCGTGCTTTCGGTCGGCGTGCCGCAACTCGTCGCCAAGGCGAAGGAGATGGCCGCGCCCCTGCTCGACTGCACACCCGCCGAGGTCGAGTGGTCGGCCGGCCGCCTGTCGTCGCCGCACAGCAACGTCACGTTCAACCTGCTAGAACTGGCTAGCGAAGTAGAAGCACGCGGCCTTCCGCAATTGAAGGTGCGCACCGACAACGAGATGCACGATCCTGTCTTCCCGAATGGCTGCGCGGTCTGCGAGGTCGAGGTCGATCCGGAAACGGGCTGGGTCGACATCACGCGCTATGCCGCCGTGGACGACGTCGGCCGCTGCATCAATCCGCTGATCGTGCACGGCCAGACGCACGGCGGCATCGCGCAAGGCGTCGGCCAGGCGCTGTGGGAGCTGTGTCATATCGATCCCCACAGCGGCCAGCCGCTCATGGGCTCCCTCATGGACTACGGCATGCCGCGCACGGACAACCTGCCGTCGTTCGAGACCGAGATCGTCGAGGTTCTTTCGCCGACCAATCCGCTCGGCATCAAGGCCGGCGGCGAAGGCGGCACCACGCCCGCGCTGTCGGCGGTCGTCAACTCGATCCTCGATGCGACGTGGGAACTCGGTGTCCGCGACCTGGAAATGCCGTGCACGCCGCACAAGATCTGGGCGGCGATCGATGCCGCGCGGCGCGGTTGATCTAGACGGAAACCCTTGAACATCGGATGAAGCTGGGCTCGGTCAAGTCTATGCAAATGTTCGATACCTGTGCTGCCCAGCACAGAGGAAACGCCGACGACCTGCGATCTTCACTCCATCGACAACGGCTTCGGCCAAACGAATGGAGCAAGGATCATGGCCTGGAACAACGGACGCACGAAGAACGGCACCTCGGATCGCGACGTATTCGATATGGGGTCGCAGCCCCTCTGGGATGTCGCGGACAACTATAATGCCGGCGGCGGAAACGACACCGTCAATGGCAACATCGCCGACAACGTGATCAAAGGCGGCCAGGGTAACGACACCATCGACGGCGGCTGGGGCAACGATACGATCGAAGGCGGCCTCGACAACGACAAGCTGTACGGCGATCTCGGCGACGACCTGCTGAAGGGCGAGGAAGGCGACGACAGCCTCTTCGGTGGTGACGGTAACGACCGCCTCTACGGTGGCGCCGGCAACGACCGCCTCAGCGGCGGCAAGGGCGGCGACGATCTCTTCGGCGGCTCGGGGACCGACTACCTCGACGGCGGCGACAGCAACGACTATCTCGACGGAGGCACCGGCTCGGACACGCTCCTTGGTGGCGCGGGCAACGACACCCTGATCGACGGCGCGGGCAATACCCGGGATTACCTCTACGGAGGTTCGGGATATGACGACATCACGGTCCTTGGCGGCGGCGACAAGGTCTATGCCGGAGCCGACAACGACGTGATTTCGATCGGCGACGCAGCGGCGTTCCGGGCAGCAGGCGGCTTCGTCGATGGCGGATCAGGCACCGACCGGATCGAATTCCGGGACGCGACCGACGTAACGATTTCATCGAGCTGGATGGACGGCATCGAGAAAATAGATCTCACCGCCAACAGCGACCAGACCCTGCGGCTGAGCGCCGGTGCCGTCGATGCGATCTCCGATACCGACCAGATGCGGATCATCGGTGAAGCCGGCGACAGGCTCTATCTGTCGGACTTCAACAGCCAGTTCTCTGGTGGTCACTGGGCCCAAGGCGCACTCTCCAACCCCGACCAGAACGGCGAGCGCACTCGCACCTGGAACTATGTCGATGCTTCCGGCGACCTAACCGGCATCAGCGTCGCGATCGACACGGAGATCCAGGTGTTCCAAACGGCATGAAGCATGCCAATGCGAGGGGTGGGTGCATTCTGCACCCGCCCCTTATCGTGAGCGATCGGTGGGGATCCACAGCATGAACGCCGTCGCACATGCCGCTGCCAGCGCGACCGCGCCGAGAAGGATCGGTCGCGACAAGCCCGTCGTCGCCCAAGTGAGAAGCGCCGAGCCCCACGAGAAACTGACCGCAACGAGCTTGATCGGCATGCGTATCGCTCGCCGCTCCTCGAACCGTTGTGCCTCCACGAGCGCGTGCCGCAACAGGGGAATGCGATGCAGCCATCGATAGAGCATGCCGCTCGATCGCGCGAACGCCCACAAGGCCAGCAGCAAGAACGGCGTGGTGGGCAGCCCTGGTAGGATGGCTCCTGCGATGGCGAGCGCCGTCGACACGAGACCGACGAGAATGAGAAGTGGCCGCTTCAGCACGGGTCACCGGGCGGGATGAGGACTGAGCCGGCCAAAGATAACACGGCTGTCTTCCTTTAGGATCGACCCCGGCCCGGTGCCATCGCCACGGCGACCGCCAGCACGATCCAACCCGCGATCGTCAGCGCTCCACCAATCGGCGCAGCCATTGGGAACAACCTGCCATGGCCGAAGCCACGCAGCGCTAGGTCGGCGCCGAACACGATCACGCCGGTTGCCAGGGCGATGATCGCGGCACGACCAACGAGCCCATGTAGATGACCCCCGTCTCGCGCGAGCACGGCCACCATCAAGGTCGGCGCATGAAACAGCAGCATCTGTCCGGCGATGGTCGTGTTTCCCGGTGCGGCATGGCTCCCCGCCGCCAGCAGCATCACACCCGCTGCGCCAAGGCTTGCCGCCAGCGCAAGATAGAACTTTGTTTCCACTCACTTTACCGTGAGCTTGCGCGTTTCTTTCGTTACGTCACCCTTTTCGTCGGTCCACGTGAAAACGACGTCGCCGGTCTCGGTGGCCTGGAGATGAAACGCGAAAAACGGATTGGCAGCGATGCCCTGCGTCGCCTCCACGCCGAACACTTCGGCCCCGCCGTACGTCACGCTGACGGCTTTGATGATATCGCGAGGGATCACCACACCGCGATGATCGCGCCGGTAGCCCGTCTCCATGGGATGCTGGACTATCGTCTTGATTTCGATCGACTGGCCCTTCTTCGCGGTCGCGGGCATCACGATGCGGCTGGGAAAAGTCATGGCGGGCTCTCAATTCTGGAAAGGCTCGAGTTTTAGTTCGGCGGGGCGGCTTTCCACGGACGCTGCAAGTTATTTGGGCTTGTCACTGTCGTCGATGCATGCGGGCGTGGTCACTTCCGTGGCACCCTGCCCAGACCAGAACGACCCGTCGCTCATTTCGGCCACCACGGTGATCGTCTGGCTGTCGGCGACGCGGATAGAGGTAGCGACCTGTGCTTTGCCTGCCTTGGGACCGATCCTGAAGCGCGCGATGTATGGCACCGGATTCTTCTCGGCGAAAATATGAAGGGCACGCACATGGTCGGCAGCGGTCATCGGGCTATCGATGCTGATGGCGAGCGACGTGGAGTTGCCGTTCTCCGTGAGTTCGGGCAGCGAGACCTTGACGCGACCCTGCTTCAAGGTGGCCTGCCCGATCAACTTTTTGAGTTCTGAGGCCATTTCTTCTGGCGTCGCCAGAGCAGGCACGGCTCCGATCACGGGGGCGATCACGATGGCAACGCCTCCCGCGATGGCCTCGCGGCGGGATACGTCGCTCCTGTTGCGCTGCGTCACGTTGAAACCTCCGTCACAGGCTGAAGTATGTCGGTCTACAGATGGGGCGCGAGGCTCTCGAGGTCAATCGCTGGCCTCGCGAACTGATAGGCCGAACGCACGTGAAGGGCAGCATTCCCAGAACTCGATCGAAGAGCCACCGGAACGAAAAACGGCGCCGGGAGGCTGTTGCCCCGCGGCGCCGTTCTCATGCTGGATCAGGCGCGCAGGTTGCGGCCCTTGAGCGGCATTTCACGCGGCATCTTGCCGGTGGCATGGAAGATCGCGTTGAGCACCGCAGGTGCCGCCACCATGATCGTCGGCTCGCCGACGCCGCCCCAGAAGTCGTAGGTCGGTGCCAGCACGGACTCGATATGGGGCATTTCGTCCAGCAGAAGGCTCGGGAACGTATCGAAGTTCGTCTGAACCATCTGCCCGTCCTTGACCGTGTTCTCCTGATGGAACAACGCGCCCAGACCATAGGCGACCGAGCCTTCGATCTGCGCCCGGACCTGATCGGGGTTCGCGACGTGACCGCAGTTGGTGCCGATGACGAGACGATGCACCTTGGCGCGGCCACGATCGCTGACCGATACCTCGGCGACGGCGGCGCAGTAGCTGCCATAACCGGCGAACACCGAGACGCCGCGATGACGGCCGGCAGCGAGTGGCTTATTCACTTCGGCCTTTTCGATCACGGCATTGAATATGCCGAGATGCTTCGGATTCTTTGCCATCAACTTACGGCGATACTCGATCGGATCCTTGCCGGCGGCCTTCGCCACCTCCTCGATGAAGCACTCCGTGAAGACGGCGTTCTGGTTGCAGTTCACGCCGCGCCAGAACGAGACCGGCACGTGCGTGTTACGCATCGCGTGTTCGACCTGGATATTCGGGATCGCCGTGTACCCGAACGGGCTCTCGGTGCCGCCTTGGAACCAGCCCTGGAAGGCCGTGGCGTCCGAGCCGTCCTTACCGAGCGCTGCGGGGCGGACCGAGGTCAGGATCGAAGGCGCTGCGAGCTTCACGTGCAGCGCCTGGATGTCGCCGTTGGCGTCGAGACCGGCCGTCATCCGGCATACGCCGATCGGGCGGAAGCGGCCCTGACGCATGTCCTCTTCGCGAGACCAGATGAGCTTCACCGGAACACCGGGCATCTCCTTGGCGATCAGCGCCGACTGCTGAACGTAGTCGACCTGTGCGCGGCGACCTTTGCCGCCACCCAGCAGCTGCTTGTAAACCTCGACTTTGTCGAGCGGCAGACCTACGGCGCCCGCGGCAGCGGCGTGCGCGGCCTGACCGTTTTGGGTGCCGACCCACACTTCGAGCTTGTCGGGGGTGTAGCGTGCGATGGAACTCATCGGTTCCATCGTGGCGTGATTGACGTACTGCGTGACGTAAGTGAACTCGACCTTCTTGGCCGCGCCCTCGATCGCCTTCGCGGCGTCGCCCTGCTTATTGCCGACGAACACGCCCGTCGAACTCGTCAAGCCGTCCTGCAGTCCCTTGATGATGTCGGCCTGCTGCAGCTTGGCGCTCGGCGAATCTTCGTAGGTGATCTTGATGGCGTCGAGCGCCTTCTTGGCGTGCCACCAAGTGTCGGCAACGACCGCGACGCCCGTGTCTCCGACCTTAACGACCTTCTTGACCCCGGGCATGCCCTTGGCCTTCGAATCGTCGAAGCTCTTTACCTTGGTCTTGAATACGGGCGCATCGATGATCGCCGCATTCAGCATGCCCGGCAGCTTGAGATCGGTCGTGAACAGCTGTTTGCCGGTCAGCTTGTCCGCTGTGTCGAGCCTCGGCATCGGCTTGCCAGCGATCGTCCAGGTCTTCGGATCCTTGAGCGTGACGGTCTTGCCATCGGGAACCGGCAGCTTGGCCGCAGCTGAGGCGACCTTGCCGAAGGTCGTGCGCTTGCCTGAAGCGTGAGAAAGGACACCCTTCTCGGCTTTGATCTCGGAGACTGGTACCTTCCACTCGTTGGCTGCGGCCTGCTTCAGCATTGCGAGCGCCACGGCACCACCGCGGCGAACCCTATCCTGGGCATCGCGGATGCCGCGACTGCCGGTTGTGACGAAGTCACCCCACTGCGCCTTCTTGGCGTGGCTCTCGCCGGGAGTGATGTACTCCCACTTCATCTTCTTCCAATCGGCTTCCAGTTCCTCGGCGACGAGCTGAACGAGACCCGTAATCGTTCCTTGGCCCATTTCGGAGCGCGTGATGCGCGCGACGACGTCGTCGTTCGGCTTGATGATGACCCAGATGCCGACGTCGTTGCCCGCCGCAGGACTTACGCCTGCCTTCTGCGCGAATGCAGCGCCGTCCAACCCGATCGCCAACCCACCGCCTGCAGCTGCGGTACCGACGAGGAAGCCGCGCCGCCAGTCATGTGTGTGTCCTCCCGTCGTGCTTAGGCGCGGTCGTTGTTCTGCTTGTTGCCGGCGGCGGTGTGGATGGCCTGTCTGACACGGTGATAAGTGCCGCAGCGGCAGATGTTGGTCATCGCTTCGTCGATGTCTTTGTCGGTGGGCTTGGGCTTTTTCTTGAGGAGCGCGGCTGCGGCCATGATCTGTCCGCACTGGCAGTAGCCGCACTGGGCGACTTCGTGCTGCAGCCAGGCTTTCTGGATGGGATGCGAGCCGTTACGCGACAGGCCCTCGATGGTGACGATCTTGTCGGTGGGCTTCACGTCCTTGAGCTCGATCTGGCACGACCGGCGCACCTCGCCGTTGACGTGGACGGAGCAGGCCCCGCAGGCGCCGACACCGCAACCGTACTTGGAGCCGGTGAGACCGACCTGCTCGCGCAGCACCCACAACAGCGGCGTGTCGCCTTCCGTGTTCACGGTCACGGTCTTGCCGTTCACATTCAGCTTGGGCATGACTTCCTCCTCGTTCCCCGGTCGATCGCTTTGGGCGCTGCCGCCTCCGACCTTATCGGGCTGATGATAGTACGCACTCGTCCGCCCTACAACGCCGCGGCAGGACCCCCGAGGGATTTTTTCCCAGCATCGAGAGTACCGTCGAGGGCCTCTTGCTCCCGGCGGCGGCCCCTTCCATAGTTCGCACTTCCCGAGTAAGGGCGCAGGACGGATTCAGGGGCTAGAGCTAAATGCAAAATTCGACGGCCGGCGGTAACCGCCTCATCGGCGCCGCCTTGGAGCGGTTCGAGGATCTGCGCTTCCTGCGAGGGCAGGGCACCTTTATCGCGGACATCGCTCTACCGGGCCAGCTTCAGGCTGTGATGGTCCGCAGCGCTGTCGCGCACGGCCGCATCCGCTCGATCGATACGTCGGTCGCGGCCGCGATGCCGGGAGTGGTTGCGGTGCTGACCGCCGCCGACCTGGGCGCGTCCGTTCCGCGCATTCCGCTGCGTCTCGATGGTCAGGCGTCCTACAAGCCATTCGAACAGCCGGTGATTGCGGTCGACAAGGTTCGCTACGTCGGTGAGCCGATCGCGGTCGTCATCGCAGAAACTCAGGCCGAGGCCGAGGATGCTGCCGATGCGGTCGTCGCCGAAATCGAGACGTTGCCCGCTGTCGTGAAATCCAGGGACGCCGTGGCGGGCAGGGTGCTCCTCGTCGAGGCTGCCGGCTCCAATAGCCCGGCCTCAATCGAAGGCGCGAAAGGCGATGTCGCCGCCGCGTTCTCCGGCGCATTCTATACGCGGCGCGAGCGCTTCGCCGTCCACCGCCACAGCGCCGTGCCGATGGAGCCACGTGGACTTCTCGCGCAATGGGACGCGGATGCGGCCCGGATGACCCTGTTGGGCGCCGCGAAGGTGCCGTATCACAATCGCAAACTTCTCGCCCAGCTGATGGAGCTTCCCGAGACACAGGTCGATCTCGTCGAGAACGACGTCGGCGGCGGCTTCGGTGTGCGCGGCGAGTTCTACCCCGAAGACTATCTCGTCCCGTTCGCTGCGCGAAAACTCGGCCGGCCCGTGCGCTGGCTCGAGGACCGTCGCGAGAACCTGATGGCGACCAACCATGCCCGCGAAGCCGAGTGCGAGATCGAGATCGCGTGCGACCAGGATGGCCGCATCCGGGGCCTGCGCGCCAAGTCCATCGTCAACACCGGCGCCTACATCCGGACCACCGGTTCGACCCCGCCGCGCAATATCGCGCAGGTGCTCCCCGGCCCTTATCGGATCGAGGCGGTCAGCTCCATGGCGACGCTTGTCGTTTCCAACAAGACCCCATCCGGCACCTATCGCGGCCCCGGCCGCTACGAGGCCGACTTCTTTCGTGAGCGCATGATCGATCTCGCCGCCGCCGATCTCGGGATCGATCGCGTCGAGATGCGACGTCGCAATCTCGTGCGCGATGCAGACATGCCCTGGCCGATGCCGACCGTCGTTCCGCTCAACATCCCCTCGGAATGCGACAGCGGTGACTATTCGATCACGCTCGAGCGCTGCATCGAGGAATTCGGCTGGGGCGAGAAAGCGAAGCTCGCTGGAAAGCTGGTCGATGGCCGTCGCCGCGGCATAGCGCTCGGCTGCTATGTCGAAGGCGCCGGTTCCGGCAAGGAGAGCGCGCGGCTGATCCTGCAGCCGGACGGCCGTGTGATGGTCAACGTCGGTTCGTCGGGCATCGGACAGGGCATCGAGACAATCTTTCGCCAGATCGCCGGCGACCTGATGGAATTGCCGTTGGAGCGCATCGCGGGAGTGCAGCACGGCTCGACCGGCCTCGTCGAGGAGGGCGGCGGTGCATTCTCCTCGCGCTCTACCGTGATGGCCGGCACCGCGATTTCGATTGCCGCAGAGAAGCTGAAGTCCTCGATACGGGCCGCCGCCGCAAAGCGGCTCGGATGCGGCGTCGATGCCATCGCGATCACCGAAGGCATCGCGCGAGGCCCAAACGGCCGGACGGTGTCGTTCGCAGAGGTCGCTGCTGACGTGCCCGCCGCCGATGGCGTCTACACGTCGGCCAAGCGGACGTATTCCTATGGCGCTCATGCCGTGCATATCGCGGTCGACCCCGGTACCGGCAAGGTCGACATTCTCGACTACATGGCCGTCGAGGATGTCGGACGGATCGTGAATCCCGCGACGCTGCATGGCCAGGCGCTGGGCGCGATCGTGCAGGGCCTCGGCGGCACCTTGCTCGAACATCTCGTGTACGACGACGAAGGTCAGTTCCTCACCGGCTCGTTCGCCGACTACCTGATGCCGACCGCCAGCGACTACCCGCGGATCGAGGTGCACGCGATGGAGCTGAAGCCGTCGCCCAACAATCCCCTCGGTGCGAAGGGCGCCGGCGAAGGCGGTATCATCCCCACCGGCGGCCTGCTCGCCAATGCGGTTGCGAATGCGCTTGGCGTCGAGCTGCACGAGTTGCCTTTGTCGCCGGAACGAGTGTGGCAACTGGCGAACGGCAAGGCGGCATAGACAGCGGACGATGAGCGAGCCGACCGCGCGGCAACTCGCAGGACCAGCTCTCTCTCTCTCTCTCTCTCTCTCTCTTGCGTCCCCAGCAGAGAGCCGGCGCTTTTGTACGTCGACGTCAGTGCACGGGCTGTAGCGACGTTCCTCGTTCCCGGTATGTAGAGATCCCTATTGTGCCTCGCCCTGGTATGACGTTCAGCATCGGCACGATGGGGCAACACTTTCTTTGATCGGATGGCTTCGACCATGGCCAACAACGACGGCTTTCTCGGCGCGCAGAGCATGTGGATGGGGATCGGCGTTCTCGCCGTGCTCTTCTTCGGCTGGCGCGCGTTCGGCCCCCAGCCCGAGATCCAGCATGAGCGCGTAGCCCAGCTCAACGTCGGCAGCGGCGCTGATGCTCGCGTCGAAAAGCTCACGCGCACGCAGTGCTTGGGGCTGGAGGATCGCGTTTGGGCCGTTCTGTCGGACGGCGTCGAATGCATCGCATATGCTGCCTCGCCGAATATCCAGGGCGCGAGTTCGGCACTCCTCTATTTTGGCGGTGACATTCCCGAGGAGCAACTCGCAGGCTCCCGGCAGGAGGAAGCCCGCAAGAACAATCAGCGTCGGGCGAGCGCGATGGCCGCGCAACAGGGCGTACCCGTTGTCATCGTCGGCCGGCCGGGGCTGATGGGATCGAGTGGCTTTCATCTTCTTGGCGGCCGCCGCGACGAGGGACAAGTCATCGACGCGGCCGTTGACGCGCTCAAAGAGAAACTCGGCATCCGCCGCTTGGGGCTGGCCGGGCAGTCGGGCGGTGCGCGAATCATCGCGCAATTGCTGGTGATCGGCCGCCGCGACATCGCATGCGCAGCGATGGGCGCCGGCGCCTACGATGTGCCCCGACTTCGCGGTGGCGGCACCACGCGCACGACGATCTTCGGCGATCCCGGCAGCGGGTATCTCGTGCCTATGCTCAGGGCCGCCGAGATTCCTGCAGTCACTTCGCGGCGCAGCTTCGTCATCGGCGACCCCCGCGACAAGGTTGCGCCGTTTTCAGAGCAGAAGGCGTGGGCGGACAAACTGGCTTCTCTGGGCCATCACGTCCAGCTTATCGAGGCGAGAGCCAAGGACCCCGAGTTCCACGGCATGACGGAGAAGGCCATCACCGCCGCGGGCCTCTGCATGAACGAGAAACCCGACGCCGAAATTCGCACGGCTGTCGAAAGCGGCTGAGCTTTATCGTCCGCCCTGCGAGGCTGCGAACGCGGCTCGGCGGTCGTGCGTGAATGTGCCTGCAATCAAGCGCGCCGTAACTCGCAAAGCGAGACCTCTCTTCAGGTCGAGCTTTGCGAACGACAAACATGTACGTCCACGGTCCGGTTCGGCGACGCGTGCACGCCCATGATCTTGAGCGGCTTTTCTCCTATGGCGCAGAACCAGTGCTTAATGCCGGCCGGCATCACCAGGGACATTCCGGCCCGTAACGCGACGATTCCGTCGGTGTCCTCGAGCCACGCTTCGCCCTCGCCCTCCAGCACTGTTATGATCTCCATGTAGGGGTGCGAATGGAGCTGGGTCTTGTACCCCGGCGGCGCCGTCTGGATACCGATGAATAGGGGCGTCGTCCCTTGCTTGTCGCCGACCAGGGTCTGATACGTCGATCCTTCGCGCATCGGTTCTGACGGCAAGTCGGTGTGCGTGATCGCGGGCATCGTTCTCTCCCTGGACGAGGTTTCAAGCTACCACTGTTGCATTCGGTCCCAAACCGGATCCACTTCGGCCCGCAGGATAAGGTAGTCGTTCCGACCGCAGACCAAAACCTCCGTGGGCTCTGACCGCGCCGCTTCGTCACCTTGACGGTTGCGGAGCCCATGTGACCTAGTGCCGTGATGAACATCCACATAGAGAAATCCGGCGTGGCCGTCCCCGCCGACCAGCGCAACGTCTGGCAAGCCATGGGGCGTGGATTGACGTGTGCCTGCCCGGCATGCGGGACAGGGCGCATTTTCGGTAAGTTCCTGAAAGTGAACACGGCCTGCGATGTCTGCGGCACGGAACTTCATCACCATCGCGCCGACGATGCGCCGCCTTACTTCACCATGTTCATTGTCGGTCACATCATCATCGGCGGCGTTCTAGCCGTAGAGCGCGCCTTCCATCCGGAGGCGTGGGTGCATATGGCTCTGTGGCTCCCCTTGACGGTGATACTTTCCCTCGTGTTGTTGCCGGTGGTAAAAGGTGCTTTGATCGGTTTGCAGTGGGCGCTGCGCATGCACGGGTTCGGCAGTGGCTCGGACCCGGCAAATCCTGAGCCAATTCATACGGCAGCGAGCAACGAGAGGGGCACATGAGCGAAGCCGGCCAGGCGCCACGCGACAACGACAAGATCCTCGCCGCCAAGCCGCGCGATAGCTCCACGCTGATCATCGTCGACACGTCGAGCGGCGAGCCGCGAATTCTCATGGGTAAGCGCCGGCTGGACCAGGTGTTCATGCCGGGAAAATATGTTTTTCCCGGAGGTCGCGTCGACCCCGCCGACCGCAACGTCGAGACGGTCGACGAATTGCACGAGACCGAAGTCTCCAAGCTCCTGATCGACATGCGTGACACCCCGTCAGCAGCTCGTGCCAGGGCGATTGCGCTCGCCGCCATCCGCGAGACGTTCGAAGAAACCGGCTTGCTGGTCGGCGCGAAAGGTTCGCCGCAGCGGCAAGTGGAGGCCGAGAGCTGGCAGGGCTTTTATGCCCAGGGCTGCATGCCCAAGCTGAGCCAGTTGCGCTTCTTCGCCCGCGCCATCACACCTCCCGGCCGACCGCGCCGCTACGACAGCCGTTTCTTCTATGCGGACGTCTCGGCGGTAGCTGTCCGCACCGAGATCGTCGACGGCGAACTGTCGAGCCTCGACTGGTTCAACTTCGACGAAATGCGCACCCTCGATTTGCCGGCAATCACGCGCGTCGTGCTGGAAGATCTGATCGATCGCCTGAAGCTCGATGCCGACGGCGACGCGGCAGCGCAGTCCGCTGCAGTCCCGTTCTATCGCCACAAGAACGGCGCGTCGCGACGGCAACTCCTGTCGCTGTAGTGGGTGATCCGCGACTTCCCATCGCTCCAGACGAAAAGATTTTGTCGTAATGCATTGCTATGCTCCGCTGGCGCGCACTTGTCCGGATAGGCTAGCTTGCGGTCACGCAACCCAGGGCGGTTCAAGCCGCCGCGCGCCCTCAGTCCAGGCCGCGACGCCAAGCGAACGACCATGGAACATCTCGTCCAGAGCATTATTGCCTTCATCGAGCAGAACCAGAACTGGATCGCTCCGATCACCTTTCTGTTGGCCTTCGGCGAGAGCCTTGCTTTCATATCACTCGTGCTTCCATCCACCGTCATCCTGGTGTTCATCGCGGGCCTGATCGGCGGCTCCGGCGTGAGCATGACAACGATTTTCATAGTCTGGCTTGCGGCCGGCGCCGGCGGGGCGCTGGGATACTCGCTCTCCTACTGGTTGGGCGCCTACTTCAAGGACGACATAGACAAGATCTGGCCGTTCAGCCGGCGGCCGGAGATGCTCGTACGCGGTCGAGAATTCTTTGAGAAATGGGGAACCTGGGGCGTGTTCTTCGGACATTTCTTCGGCCCCGTCCGCGCCGTCATCCCGGTTGTCGCGGGTTCCTTCGCGATGAAGCAGTTCCCGTTTCAGGTGGCCAATATTTCATCGGCATTCCTATGGGCGGCGGGCGTACTTATCCTGCCGATCATCATGGCGCGATTGACGTTCACGTGAAGCCTGAAGCCCGAAGCCTAACCGACAAGTTTCAGGGCC
>LNFM01006806.1_pt1 | contig 18494 bp, 4 predicted proteins | sample 596031 | NCBI WGS metagenome assembly LNFM01 (sample SAMN04254537, study PRJNA301005) | activated carbon metagenome | isolation source: dual media filters at the Ann Arbor, Michigan drinking water treatment plant | place: USA: Ann Arbor | reverse complement strand
AAGTAACCGGTTATCCCGTTGAAGGATGGGATGGCACCTTTGACGGAAAAGAAGTACCAGAAGGCACTTATTATTTTGTATTTGGTTGCCCAACCGGTACTCCTTCTTCAGGATCTGTGTTGATTGTTCGCTAAGTAGGCAGATTAAAATATTGTTGGGTTATCGTTAAACTATGAAGGTTCGGTATTCATTGCTTCTGTTAATACTTTTAGTTTCGGCAGGTTCACAACTAGTCTTTGCTCAAACACCAGTTACTGATTACCCCTGCGATCCACGAAGTGTTGCTAATGGTGGCGCTTGTCCGACCGGCTGTAATTTTGCCGTTACCGTTGAAAAAGGATGTAACTGTTTTGATAATCTCGACAATGACGGAGATGGGAAAACTGATGCGGCTGATGGAGAGTGTGGTTCATTTTTTGGATTAGTGTTTGTAGGTTCTGGTTCTTCCAACTGTAGCATCATTCCTCCCGGAGGAAGTCCGTTTGCCGGTATTGGCGCCCCGGTTGGTTCGCAACAAAACACTGCTGATACACAATCAAAAGTAGCTGTAGGTGATGTGGATAATGATGGCATTCCCGATGCCGTAATCACATCCAAATGGAATGGTGAAGTTCGCGTAGTGGCCACCACGAATGGTCAGCCAGATGGAACCGATGAAGGTAAAGTAAAAGCAGACTACAATTTAAGTGGCAAGAAAAATGATTTCCCAAGTTTTGCCGGATGTTCTCCAAACCGCTTACTCTTTGAACATGAAGTATTGATTGCGGACATTGACAAGGCCGCCAACGGGAGAGCTGAAATATTTACCATTGTGAGTAATCGCGGAGGAAATCCTGCCACCCCACCTACTTGTTTTTTCCTATTAGCACTTCGCTACAAACAATCCGGACCCGGGGGTCTGGAACCTTTATATCCTCCTATCCCATTAGGGACTAACCGACCAGGAATTTTCGGAGTTGCTGACATGGATGGTGATGGCAAGGCAGAAATCTATTTGCGCGATCGGATCTTTGCAGCAGAAACCGGAAAGCTGTTAGCCAGTGAAGGAAGTAAAACTCATTTGAACACCGCGTTATGGGACAGTGATGTTACCTCAGGCCCCGTAGCCGTTAATGTGCAAGGCGACAATAAGATGGAATTAGTTTGTGGAACAAAAGTGTATTCAATTCCTACTCTAACTGCACGAAATCCTGCCAGCCCTGCAGCCTTAACTTTAGTGAAGGATATGAACGTTGATTTTCCGGCTACCAAGTGTTTTGTAAAGTTAATGAATGATCCGGATGAATATGGAGTGGATACACACAGTGCTACGAGTGCGGCAGATATTGATGGGGATGGATTTATAGATGTCATCATTTCAGGTGCGCTTAACTCAAGTGCAGGACGCACCGCTATTTTCTATTGGAACATTGCAAAAAATAATGTCTCTTATTTTCTAACTCCTAATAGTACTGAACTTGGATTGGCGCCCGCGGATCCAAAATTTACAAGCTACTCCACGGGTTGGATCTGGGGCACTGGCCGAGTGAATATTGGCGATGCCAATGGAGATGGGAGAACTGACTTAGCATTTATTGCGGGCAATCAATTATTTTGTTTGACTACCAATGGTTCGGGATTAAACATGGTTCCACTCTGGGCCTCACCGCGCACTATTGAAGACTCGCGATCGGGTGTACTAACTGTTTCCATCTATGATTTTAATAATGATGGAAAACCTGAAATGGTTTATCGCGACTCGCAATCGTTAAATGTGATTGATGCATCAACTGGGCAAAATATGACCACACCCTGGTCTGTAGCTTGTCAATCACATACGTATACAGAAGGACCTGTGATTGCTGATGTAAACGGTGATGGCGCCACAGACATCTGCGTGACCTGCAATACCAATAATAGTTTTGATATAGACGATGGTATTCAACAACAGGCTCTGGGTCAGGTGCGGCTTTATTTTTCCAACACCAATTCATGGTTGCCCACTCGCAAAGTCTGGAATCAACCCGGATATTTTGTGGTCAATATTAATGATGACCTCACACTCCCCTTTCCACAACTAGATCAGAATCTGATTTTCTCAAATGCTCCTTGCCCTAACGGGGTTCCTGGTCCACAGCGTCCGCTCAATGTTTTTCTAAATCAAGTGCCGTTCATGAATGCGAATGGATGCCCGGTTTTCCCTGCACCTGATTTAACTTTTATCGGTCAGGATCCCGCAACTGCTGACCCGAACGCACCGGATTATTTTCCAGCGGTTATAGTAACGCCACCTATTTGCGGTAATCTCGATATTGGAGTAGTCTTTAATATTGGCAATACAGGTGACTTACCCATATCCGATAATATACCGGTCAGTTTCTTCAATGGTGATCCGCAATTACCCGGTGCTACACGCTTGTTTAATACCACTCTAAATATTAATAATCTTCAACTTGGAGATACGATAACAACAGCACCCGTTTTATTCAATGGCCCCGGAACGATATTCGATTTGTACATCGTTTTATATAATGATGGTTCTGTACTGCCACTCACTCTTGCAGGAGCTTCTCTTACAGAATGTCAGATTGCCAATAATATTTACAAAGTCACGGTTACTCCCTCGCCATTTACTGCCTCCATAAACAAATTCAAAGACAACGAAAAGTGTGTAGCTGCAGATCCTAATAGTGGTGAACTTCGGGCGCGTATGTTTAAAGGTGCTGTAGAGGATTTGGATTTCAGTCAGTACTCCTTTCAATGGTACTCGGGGTTAGGCACTACCAATCCTATACCTGTCGCGCAGGGTGGTCAGAATTCTGTGATTACCGGTCTCGTAGAGGGTGATTATACGCTCGTTGTTACCAATACGCAAAAAGGTTGTGTTGCAGATCCTGTAAGCGCAAACATTGCTTTAAGTATTGTAATACCGCAAGTGAGTATAACATTACTCTCTGATCAAACGCAATGTAGTCCTCCCAATGGAAGTTTACAGGCCCAGGTAGCCGGGGGAAATACGGGGTACACGTTTGATTGGTTTAGTAATGCCATTCCATTAGGTGTTTCAACTCCCTTAGCGAATGGATTGAAGGGCGATAATTATACGGTTGTTGTTTCCCGCAATGGCTGTACCACCACTGCTAATAGTACCGTTGCTGATCTTGCCATTGAGCCGGATGCACAGGCCAGCGTCTTGCAAAATGTTGTTAATTGTACAAACCTTAATAGTGGCTCAGTCACGGGTGAAGCACTGTTAACAGGTGTAATACAAAATCCTGCGGAATATACTTTTGACTGGTATTTTTATAACAATGTAGCGGGTACACGTGGTAGTATATTGCCTCCCGTCAACGGAACTGGTCCTACCCGCACCGGATTGGCTGTCGGATTTTATCAGTTGGTTGTTACCCGCATTTCCACGCAGTGCGTAGCCACACAAACTCCCATTGTGCAGATCACAGATAGCACCGTTTTACCGGAAGCCGTTATCACGGAAACATCACCACAAACTTCATGCGATCCGAACAATCCTAATGGAGTTCTTACAGCTGATGTTCGCATTGGTGGAGTTTTGCAAGACCCGGCCAATTTTACTTTTGAGTGGTATAAAGGTGATAACACATTAGCAGCTAATCTGCATACCACAGTTTCAGGGGTGAATGGAAGAGTTGCTGAGAACGTAGCAGGAGGCGGAGTTTTTTATACTGTTAAGGTAACTACCACCACCACCTGTTCCGATACAGAAAAACTTATCATCACCGAGGATGTCAATGTGCCGGTAGTAGCACTTACTCCCACCGACAATTCAATCTGTGATCCCACATTTGCGGGTGTTAGCTTTAACGGTAGCGTGGCAGCCAGTGTAACGTTTGATGGCGTTCCCGTAGTTGATTTCAGTAACTATAAATTCACCTGGCATGATGGAAGCCAAACAACCGATCCTGTTATTGTTGTCGCCAATGACAAACTCCCCTCATTATCACAGCGCGAGGATGGAAACTATACGGTAGTTGTTCAACGACTAGATTTATTCTGTACTTCACTGCCAGCTACTACTGTCATCGGCAATTCTCAGGTTCTTCCTGTTATTACTCCGGGCACAATTCCTTCAACAAATTGCTTTGGAGGCACACCAAATGGGCAGGTTACCGTGACAAATGTTGTACCGGCCGGACCCTATACGTTCAGGTGGTATGCCGGTAACTCAATAAACCCGGGCTCCGAATTGACTCCTTTGAATAATGCTACCCTTACTGGTTTGCAAGGAGGACAAAATTTTACCGTTGAAGTAGTGGTTAATTCTTCGGGATGTAAGAACTCGATAACAACACCACTCGCGGATAATAAATCAAATCCTGTTTTATCATTAACCCCATCTCCTAATAGCGTTTGCGATCCGGCCTTGGGTTTCAATGGATCTATTGCTCAAAATACCTTGACTGACACTAACTCAATTGTTGGAGATGGATATGTCTATACCTGGAGTACAGGAAGCGACATGAATAATATTATTGCCGGCCAAACAAGTTCTACATTACCCAATCGCAATGGAGGATTTTATACGGCTACCGTAAGAAATACGCGATTGAACTGTACTGCCGATCCGGTGACGGTTGAGGTTATTAACAACCAGGTCTTTCCAGTTATTACCTCCAGCACCGTGCCGTCCACTAATTGCGTAGGAGGAACTCCCAATGGATCGACTTCTGCCAATGTGGGTGGCCTCACTGCAGGGTTCACCTTCAATTGGTTTGCGGGTAATTTGGTTACTGATCCTGCTGTGCCTGCAGGTAATGGCGGAAATACATTTTCTACCAATAATCTTCAGGGTGGAACCAATTTTACGATTAAGGTTCGCAACAATACAAGTGGTTGTGAAAACACAGAAACCATATTGCTGCCCGACAACAAACAAACTCCAGTATTAACACTAACACCTGCACCTAATTCTATTTGTGATCCGGCTCTGGGCTTTAATGGATCCATTGCACAGAATACCCTTACTGATGTAAATGCTTTAGGCGGAGACACCTATACTTTCGCGTGGAGTTCTGGCAACGACATGACAAGCATCCTTGTCGGACAAACGGCTTCCACACTGACTGGAAGAAATGGAGGATTTTACAGTGCAACCGCTACCAATACAAGACTCAATTGTACTTCGGCACCGGTGACTGTAGAAATTATTAACAACCAGGTATTTCCGGTTATAACAACTGGCACAGTACCTTCCACGAATTGTGTAGGCGGCACTCCGAATGGATCTACGACAGCCAATGTTGGCGGACTAACTGCAGGATTTACTTTTAATTGGTTTGCCGGTAATCTGATCACGGACCCGGCCGTGCCGGTAGGCAATGGTGGAAATACCTTTGCAACCAATAGCCTGCAAGGGGGATTGAATTACACAGTTAATGTACGCAACAATACAAGTGGTTGCGAAAACACGGAAACTATTTTGTTAGCAGATAATAAAGCCGTTCCCGTATTAACATTAACCCCGGCCCCTAACTCTAATTGCGATGCCACCATTGGCTTTAACGGATCGGTAACTCAAAACACACTGGTTGATGTTAACACCCTTGTAGGAGACACCTACACATTCACCTGGAGTACAGGAAATGATTTATCAAGTCCTATTGGTGGACAAACTGCGTCAAGTATCACCGCACTCGATGGTGGTTTCTACACAGCCTCGGTAAGAAATAACAGGTTGAATTGTGTGTCTGCACCGGTCACTGTTGAAATACAAAACACGCAGGTATTCCCTGCTATTGTAACAAGTGCACAGGGATCCACCAACTGCGATCCGTTATTAAAAAATGGCCGCACCACAATTGTAACCGTGGATGGTCTAGCCCCTAATGCTTCTTATACCTACTCCTGGTTTACGGGTAACTCCGTTGCCGGGCCAAGTATTTCCAATACTTTCTCAGCTTCCAATCTTCAAGGCGGTCCGGCAACTATTGCAACCAACAACTATACGGTAGAAGTTACCAACGCAAGTTCGGGTTGTAAAAACAACACAACTGTAAATGTGCCTGATGTAAGTCAATTACCTGCCTTGACTTTAATCCCTCAACCTAATACAATCTGCGATCCTTCGAAAGCGACATTGGGCGGTGGAGCCTTTGATGGCCAGGTTGGTGCAAATGTTACTAATATTCCTGCCGGCAACACCATCAATGATTACTTCTTCAACTGGAACGTTGGTACCGATGGCAACGGTGTCAATAATCTTCCGGGATTAGATGTGGGAACGTATTCAGTTACTGCTTTACATAATACCACGGGTTGTTTATCGAATGTTTACAGCGCGCAGGTAACGAGTGCCAAAGCGTTACCAACCATTACCATGGATCAAACCCCTGCTCAGAATTGCGCAGGCGGTGCCGCTGCTGCCGATGGAGTAGCGCGTGTACTTAACGTACTTCCTAATGGAAAAAATTACGACTACAAGTGGTTTGATGGTAATTCTATAGCGGGCACAGCCGGACCTTCTACGTTGAACACAACTCTTACTACGAATAGTTATAGTAATGTACAGGGTGGTATTAATGGTGTGTCGTTATTTCAATACACGGTTGAGGTCACCATACTTCAAACAGGGTGTGTAAACACTGCCACCATTGGCGTTAATAATGATAGCCAACTACCTGTTGTTACTTTAACTCCTCCTATTGACAATACAAATTGTTCACCCACCAAAAACGGATCGGTGGCCGTCAATAGTGTAAGTTATCGCGGTAATCCGATTGCTTCTCCCTATACAGGCTTTACACTCGCATGGGCTGCCGGTGGAACGGTTGGTCCAGCACCTGGAGATACCTATACGGCATTGCCAGCAGGTACTTATACACTTACGGTCACCAATACGGATGACCAGTGTACCTCAAATCCTGTTCAGGTAACTATTGCAGATGATTTATTCCTGCCACCGATAGACGTTGTGGATGTCGACCAAACATCGTGTAATCCACTAACACCCAACGGATCGTTAACAGCAACAATTGATGAGACTCTATTAGGTTCGGGAACGGGTGTTACTGCAGGCTATAATTTTAACTGGGTCGACAATGTGACGGCAACCTCCACCCCTTCCAATCTTATTTCAAATTTGAAAGGCGATCAAACCTATACCATAACAGCAACAAGAATTTCAACGGGTTGTCTTTCCACCCAGGCGATATACCTCAACGAGACCATCACCACCCCGGTAGTAACAGTAAATGTTAGTGATCTGACTACCTGTGCCCCCGCCAATGGTTCCTTAACTGCTACCGTGGCCCCCGCTGTGGGACCTTATAATTTTTTCTGGTATGATGGTAACGATGCTGTTGATGCCAATGCTGTTATAGCCGGTGCAGATTTTACGGGCGGTGCTGTCTACTCAGGATTAATACCGGGAGAATATACTGTGGTTGCCCGGAACACAGTAACAACATGTCTTTCGCAGCAGGTAATTGAAGTAGTTTCCGATGCTTCTCCAGCTATCTTACCCGTAGTAGCGAACATTATCGTTCCAACATCGTGCGCCACCAATGATGGTGCTATGGAAGGTAGCGTGCAAACGTTTAACTCAACCTTTACGGCTCTAGAAGCTACAGACATTTTAACGACAACCGCCCCGCATGGCCTGGCCGTGAATGCACAGGTAATCTTAACAAGAAATGGCGCAAATGCCTTACCCGTACCTTTATCAGAATCGCAAATCTATTTTGTGGAGAGTGTACCTACTGCCACAACCATAACATTAAAAGCAACCTTGGGTGGCGGACTTATTGATCTTACGGTGAATGGTGATGGCTTTATTGGTAGCTATGGTTTAACGGCAGGCTATACCTTCAATTGGTTTGAAAGTGCACCCACCGGAACCAATCCTGTATTGCCTATAAATTACTTTACTAATCCTCCGGATTTCGCAGCACTTGTACCGAATGCAGCAAACCCCAGTTTAACGTATACGTCTATTCCTACAGGACTCTATTCGTTAGAGGTGACTGATAATGCAACAGGTTGCAGGGCTTATGTCACCCACACGTTACCATTTATTGGTTCCCATGCCGTAATAAGAATCAGTAAGACTAACACTACGGTATGTCCACCTTTACCTGACAATGGATCCATAACGATCCGAATTGAAGATCCACCTGCCCCACCACCCGGTGCAGATTATAACATTACTTTAAAACAAGGCGCTTCTACTATCGCGGGACCTTTTAATAATGTAGTACAACTTACCGATGTTTTAGTTTCCAATACGCTTTCCGCAGGAACATTTATTGTTGAAGTAGAGCAAGACTTTGGCACTAACTGTATCCTTACTCAGGACGTAACTATCGGAGCCGATGCACGTGATCCGATAATTACTCTATCCGGATCCATTATTCCCAATACAGCATGCGATGTAACTCAGTTTGATGGCCGTATCGATTTAAATGTGGATAAGGATCCAGATGATTTAACACCCTTTACCGATTATGATGTACTTATGGTACCTGCCATTGCAACCAGCGGATTTCCCCTAAACAATCAGTTAGCCGGTAACTACTCAGCCAATGATCTTGGCCCTGGTAACTATACATTTACAGCAACTGACAATGGCACGGGTTGTAGTTCTTCCAAAACATTTACCGTGCTTAATAATCCCGTTGTTTCCCAATTCGTAGCGGGCAACGTTGTTATAACCGATGCCGAATACTGCAATACAATCCTTGAGCGCTCTGCAAAAGTTGTTGTTAATCAATTAGGTATACTTGGTGGAGGCCCGGAAACACTGGCAGATTATGAATTTACGTGGAGGGATGCATTAAACACCACTGTACATAATGCTTTGGGTAATGCGCCTAATAATATTTCTGGCGGTGATGAATTCATTAACCAGGTGCCTGCGGCCATTAATGGAACAGTTGCCCCTGGAACGGTTAAGGCTGGCACTTATACCGTGATTGCAACAAAAAGATTTGATGTGTCAGCAACCGGTGGAGTCGGTTGTACAAGCGCACCTTTCACAATAAATATTCAAAGCAATAAGATCACTCCACAAATAAGCTTAACTCCAACAGGCGACTCTTCGTGTGATCCAACCTTTTTTGAAGGCAGCATAGAAGTGGATGTTACAACGGCCTCGGGTCCTGGTTCTGTTGTTGGCGCAACCTATAATTACGATTGGAATTTAGATGGCGGGCCAGCAGTAGGTCAACCTGCTGATGCGGCAGGAAATTCTGGTATCAATAACTTAATACCGAGCATCAATGAGGGTAGCTATACGGTCATTGCTACCAATGAACTCACAGGTTGTTTCAACACCTTATCGACAACGCTGGTCAAAGATCCCCCACCTGTATTTACTCTAAGTGCAGATGCCACGAACTTAACCAATTGTAATCCCATTCTTTTTGATGGTAAGGTGGACAACGTTCAGGTATTTATTGATGGATTAGGCGGAACAGAAACTGACTTCGACTACACGTGGTTTAAAACCAACTTAACCACATTGCCGGTTATTGATGGTTCTGATGATGCAACCTATCCGGTGGATGATGAATTAACCCTTATCACTTATCCTGCTATTTCAATTGATACCTACTTCGTTAAAGCAATCCGTAAAGCGGGTGGTGCGGGTGTTGGTTGCGAATCTACTGCCATCCGAAAAGATATTCTGGATGATCGGGTGTTTCCTACCATCAACTTCGCAACACTTAGCAGCACCTCGTGTAACAATAATTTCGATGGACAGATTACCGTTACATCTTCAACCAGTGGCTTTGGTCCCGCTACGTTATATAACTTCGATTGGACTGCCAACCCGGCTTTAACAACTATCACCGATGCGGTAGGGTTAGCAAGTCCCCGCGGGTTCCAGTCTGAAGCTTTGGGTGGTCCGGTCAACGAACGAATCGGCCCTGGGAATTATAACATCACTGTTACCAATACAGTGAATAGTTGCGCTACCAATGGAACGGTGACGCTGCTTCAAAACACCATTCCCGTAGATGTTGTGAACGCTACGAGTACACCACTCACGCATTGTACAGTGCCTGATGGATCAGTGACCGCAGCAGCCGTTACTGTAAATGGTATAGCAACTGCTATGGGTAATTTCTCCTTCGCCTGGACGGGTACAGGAGGACCTTATGCGGGGGTGTCTGTCAACAATCTTGCTGATGGCGATTACTTTGTAACTGCTACTAAAACTGCCATCACTGCTCCGGCTTCTGGCTGCGCGAGTCCGCCTTTCAAAGTAACCGTGGATGATACCCGAAGATATCCAGTCGCTGGCTTTACGACTCTTTCAAGCACTTCGTGTAACAATAATTTCGATGGACAGATTACTGTCACATCAACCACCACGGGCTTTGGTCCCGCTACTTTATATAACTTCGATTGGACTGCCAACCCGGCTCTAACAACTATCACCGATGCAGTAGGGTTAGCTAGTCCCCGCGTGTTCCAGTCCGAAGCTTTGGGTGGTCCGGTCAACGAACGAATCGGCCCTGGTGATTATAACATCACGATTACCAATACAGTGAATAGTTGCACTACCCTGGGAACGGTTACACTGCTGCAAAATTCTATTCCAATAGAAGTAGTAAACGCTACCAGCACCCCGCTCACACATTGCACGTTGCCAGACGGATCAGTAACCGCTACAGCCGTTAATGTGAGTGGAATAGCAACCGCGCTTGGTAATTTCACCTTCTCCTGGACGGGCCCTAACGGCCCATTTGCCGGTGTCTCTGGCTCCAACTTAGTTCTTGGAGATTATTTTGTCACTGCCACCAAGACGGCCCTTACAACTCCTGCTTCCGGTTGTTCTAGTCCGCCTTTCAAAGTAACTGTCAATGATAACAGAAGATACCCTGTTGCCAGCTTCACAACAATCTCAAGTACTTCGTGTGACAATAATTTCGATGGTCAAATAACTGTAACCACAACCACTACAGGTTTCGGTCCAGCTACATTGTATGATTTTAATTGGATAACCAGGCCTGCGGGTACAACCATCACCGATGTTGTTGGGCTTGCCAGTCCGCGTGTGTTTCAGTCTGAAGCTTTAGGTGGGCCGGTCAATGAACGAATCGGGCCCGGAGCCTACCAGATCCGTATTACCAATGCATCCAATCTATGTTTCACGGATGCTGCTGTATCCTTGATTTCCAATCCACAACCCTTGGATATTCTCACGATCACAAAACAGGATCAGGAGATCTGTTTTGCTGATGGAAGTATTGCCGTTCAGACATTAAATTCTGGTGCCATTGGAGACTATACGTATGAATGGTTTAGAAACAGTGTGGCATCTGCGCCATTAGTTGATGCTGGCAACGCGATTATTACTACCAACACACTATCTGCACCAACCTATGTTACCATGGGAGCCGGAACTTATTTTGTGAGAGCAACCAAGAATGTCGGTCTTGCTCCAGGCTCAGGCTGTATTACACCACCTTTTCGGGTAGATATTCTCGACTTGCATGAAGATCCACAAACCCAATTTAGTTTTACTCCAAACTCAAGCTGTAACATTAGCAATCCCAACGGGATTGTATTGGCCACTGCCACAGAACGTGATGCAACTATCGATGCGTATACATTTACCTGGCAATATAATGGTGGTGCCCTGGCTATAGCCACTGCCCAGACAGATCTTGCCAATACCAGTACGCTGAACAATTCACCAGAAGGCAATTATAACCTCAATGTGTTTAACACCATTACCGGATGTTCTTTTGCTGCGAACCTTGCTGTAAACATTGATTTAAGTTTGAGTTTGCCCAATATTATTACGGTAAACAAATTAGAACCTACTACCTGTATTGGCGATGGAAGTGCAGAAGTTACCAGCATTTCTATTGGAGGTGGTCCTGCATTAAGTGGGGCTGCCATTGCACCTCCTAATTTTGAGTATGAATGGTATGACGGAGCTTTTACTCCGGCTAATCTTTTGGGCAATATCAATCCCTTGTTATCTCCTATTCAGAATGGCAAATATTTTGTGCTCGTAAAAGACTTGCAAACCGATTGTGAATCGGCACCCACCGAAGTTGAGTTAGTGGATCAAAATATTGTTTATCCGGTTATCGAGATTACACTTACAACTCCGCAAATAAGTTGCGATGCGCTAATTGGTACGGGCGTACTTGTTTCTACCGCAGATGGACAAACCGATACCAACCCAACCTACACGTTTAGCTGGTTCCCAAGTCTCGACTTGTCAGGAACCTTGATAGCAAACACCAGTACGATAAACGGACTACGATCAGGTAACTATTCATTACAAGCTACCAATACTGTTACCGGATGTAGCAAAGATGCCCTCTATATTGTACCTGATAATACTCCGCAGTTTGCCCCGCAGTTGTCAATGAGCGCGCAGGAAAGAACACTTTGCATAGGTCAGGATGGAGCTATCTTTGCCGGCATCGTGAACATCAATCCTGCGTATCCTTTTCCATTAAGTTATACAACTGATCTTTATTTTGGAGATAAGGCCAATGACCCACTCCTTCCAACGCTTCCTCCTGACCAAGCGAATATTCCCGCGCAACCTGGATTTCCTCAAAACTTTTCAGCGAATAATCTTACAGAAGGTTTTTACACAGTACGAATCGTTGACAATAATACCGGATGCGTGGTTGTCGATTCTGAAGAAGTGATCGATGGAAGAAAACCACCCGTTGTTGTTATTAAACAGGACAACCCCATGATTAATTGCGATCCGCTTAGAGCGAATGGACAACTCTCGGCCACAGCAGATAATAATCAAATTGCTGGTTACACGTTTGATTGGTATACAGGCGTTGTTGTTCCGCCAGCAGGAGTTCCCCTTCAAAGTGGTGATAAATTGATCGGACAAGTTGCCGGTGACTATATAGTGCGGGTTGCAAGACAATTGACGGGATGCGTAGCAGATAAAACCGGCACCATTACAGATGGAACTGTATCCCCACCAGCTCCCACTGCACTCGTTGAAAGAGATCGCACCAATTGTATTCAACCGAATGGATGGGTATCAGCCAATGTGAATGGCGTTAAAATAAATCACTTATTCCAGTGGTATGATGGGGGCACCACCAAACCAAGTAATGATTTCGCAGGACCCGATTATTTTGATCGCGACATTGGGCCCTATACAGTTACTGCTACTGATTTGGTAACAGGTTGTATTTCCTTACCCACCACCGTAACCGTACAAGATAAGCGGGTTACTCCAGAAGTTGAGTTGACTTCCAAGCCCGCACTTTGCTTAACGCCCACCGGATCCGTCAATTTAACTTTACTGAATAATCAGGAAGTTATTCTTACGGAAACTTTCTGGACTAACACTTCTTCTAATGGCCTGGTTGGTTCAGGGCCGGATGTATATAATCTGCCACCCGGATTCTATACTGCAGACTATATGTCTTCAGAAGGATGCGAAGGTACTGGCAGCGTTGAGGTTACAACAGAGATTCTCTCCTATAATCTTGTGTCAGTGAATGGTGATGGAGCGAATGACTTCTGGATTGTAGATTGTTTACAAAACTTCCCCGACAATAACGTAAAAGTATTCAATCGATCGGGCGTGATGGTTTATGAAGCCGATGGCTATAATAATGTTGATGTTGTTTTCAGAGGCATCGGTGAAAAAGGGATCTATGCATTAGGCAATGAATTGCCGGATGGTACCTATTTTTATATAATTGATAAACGTGATGGATCTAAACCGGTTACTGGATATCTTGAACTCGTAAGGTAATGAAGCTCCTGGTATCTGCACTTTGTGTATTTCTTTTATTGCCCTTGGCGGGAGTTGCCCAACAGCGACCCATCCAATCGTTGTATATGTTCGATCCGCTATTAATCAATCCGGCCTTTGCAGGAACACAAGTTCAATTAAGTGCCACTTCTATCTATCGAAATCAATGGGTCAATTTTCCGGGGGCACCAAAAACACTTACCTTCTCGGCTCATTCGGGGTTTAAGCAAAACCGGGTGGGGTTAGGAATGATAGCTGCCAAAGATCAAATTGGAATTCATGACGAGTCCTCTTTGTATTTTGCTTATTCCTACAAACTACCCTTATCGCGTTTTGATAAATCTACTTCCCTATCCTTTGGCGTTCAGGGCGGATTCAATGCCTTACGATCTGACTACACTTTAACGATATCCCGCGAGGATGATAAGTTTGGGGTCTTTCGATCCTTTAACCCAAACTTTGGTGCTGGCATCTTTTTTAAAAATAAAAAATACTATGCAGGATTTTCAGTTCCGTATATGATAAACAGCGAGCTGCTCAGTGTGAATAGTGCGTTTCAAAGTGCCGCGCGCAGGTATCGGTATTATTATCTTTCCGGGGGCTTTACACAAAAACTTTCCAATAGTGTAAAGTTAGTCCCCTCCACCCTTATCAGGTTTCAGGACAAGGCACCTATTAGCTTTGATCTTACCCTGATTACTGTTCTCTATGATGCTGTAGGCATAGGAATCTCTTACCGACTGAATGATTCTGTTATCGGACTTTTTGAGTTACAACTCAATGATAATTTTCATGTTGGCTATGCCTATGATTTAACTTCTTCCGATCTCCGTCAGTATTCTAATGGGACTCATGAAATCATGCTTAACTATAGAATTAAAATCACCAAGTTTCACCAGGGGTTGGAATGTCCGGCTTACTGGTAAATCATATGATCTTGTAAAATTATGGAACGCCAACTTCATTTATATTTCTAGTATCAATTGCGCAAATGAGTACCTATAAAAGCATTCGTTTTACTTTTTGCACAATACTCATACTGGTATGTATCTCTTCGGCCTATACTCAAAAATTTACATTGGGTGTAAAAGCCGGAGCCACCCTCTCGATAAACTCATTTGGAGAAAAAGACGATAAGGAACAATTTACGAACCTGTGGAAGCCGGGTTTTTTCGCAGCGGGACTTATCAATTTTCCAATGAAGAAAAATTTTTCCTATCAGTCTGAAATAGGATTTTCTCAACGTGGCCGGAAAATAGAATTTAATGATAGAACCTGGTCGAATAGCGCCACGTACAATTACATTGACCTGTCCATGGTGCTTCGTAAATCATACCCACTGAATTGGGCAACGGACGTACAAGGAAGCTGGTTCTTTAATATTGGTCCTCGCGTTAGCTATTGGCTAAACGGAAAAGGAACGGTAACCTCTGGCGGCTCTTATGATTACAAATTGGCATTTGGTTCTCCGCCTGAAGAGCCACTGGCTCCGGATTTTGATAAAATGTATATGGACGATGTAAACCGGTGGCTTTTTGGTCTTGACTTTGGAATAGGCGTAGATGCGCCCACCCGCGCCATGCAAAAATTCGTTATTGAGTTACGATTCACTTCCGGGCATACATTTTTTGGAGCACAAAATGGAGCCTTTAATCGTACGTTGGGCTTTGTGGACAATCTTAGAGCCAATGAAAAAATTGTTTCCTTGTCGATCGACTATACCTTAACCCGGGAATTAAATCAATCCAAAAAAGGGAAGAGCACCAAGACTGAAATTAAAAAAGGAAAACCGAGAAAGAATATTGATTCTATGATTAAGAATTAAAATCGCAGCAGTTTGTCTATTTCTGTCTTTACCTTTTCGGGATCTGGTAACACCATCTTTTCGAGATCAACATTGAGTGGAATAGCCGGCAGGTTTGCAGCTCCTACCGTCCACACCGGAGCATCGAGGAATTGAAAACATGATTGTGAAATTCTTCCCGCCAACGATTCGGCAAATGAATTCAGTAAAGGTTCTTCCGTTAACACCATTGCGCGACCATGTTTTTTCACAACCTCAACAATCATGGTCCAGTCAATTGGATTGAGGGTGCGCAGATCTACAATTTCTAGTTGGCCTTTAAAACTTTTTGATGCTTCGAGTGCCCAATACACTCCCATACCATAAGTAATGATTACAGCAGATTCTGCCGCAGCAATTTTTTCTTCCTGCGCTGCTTTTACTACCCTTGCCTTCCCGAAAGGAAGCACATACTCTGCATCCGGCTCAATGGTCTTAGCCTCGTTTGTGCCGGGCACTTTACTCCAATATAAGCCCTTGTGTTCAAGCATGATTACTGGATTGGGATCGTAGTAGGCAGCTTTCATCAAGCCTTTCATATCCGCTGCATTCGAAGGATAGACAACTTTAATTCCCCGAATGGTGAGGAGTGTTGATTCAATACTTCCCGAATGATAAGGTCCGCCACCACCATACGCTCCGATGGGTACGCGAATCAAAGACTGAATTGGAAATTGTCCTTTGGATAGATAACAACTCTTGGATAATTCTTCCACGAGTTGATTCATTGCAGGCCAGATATAATCTGCGAATTGAATTTCCACAATAGGCTTCGCACCTACTGCCGACATGCCCGCGGTTGATCCCACGATATAAGCTTCCTGAATGGGTGTATTGAAGACGCGATGATCGCCATACTTCTGTGCCAGCGTTGCCGCTTCGCGAAAAACACCGCCCAGTCTACCCCCTACATCCTGACCATAAAACAGGGCCTCGGGATGCTGCTTTAAAATTTCATCCACTGCATGGAGTGCGGCATCTACCATCAACACCTTTTCACCTTTCTTTGGTGAACGAACTCCTTTCTCTTCGGTTATCGGAGTTGGAGCAAACTCGTGTGTATCAAAATCAAGAACATCCGGATCGGGTGAATTCCATGCACGCTCGTAATCTGCTTTCACTTTCTTCGCTGCCCGCGATTTGATTTTCTCCAGGTCATTATCAGTAGTACCCAGGTTGCGCAATTCTTTCTCTAACACCAGCAGCGGATCACGTTTCTGATGTTCCTTTAAATTCGCACCCCGATACCACTCCCTTCGTACACCGGAAGTATGGTGGCCCAGTAACGGACAGGTTGCATGCACCAGTATAGGGGTTCTGTTTGTTCGCACAAAATCAATTGCTTCTGTAAGCGCTTCATAGCTCCTGATAAAATCGGAGCCATCCACACGCCTGCGCTCCAGGCCTTTAAAGCCCGCAGCATATTCATAGGCATCCATCGCGCGCATCTCAGCTCCGGAAGCAGAAATACCCCAATCATTGTCCTGCACCAAATACAGAATGGGAAGTTTTTTCAATACCGCCATTTGAAAAGCTTCGGCCACTTCCCCTTCGGTTACAGACCCGTCACCGAGAGAACACAATACGATTGGTTTTTGATTAGACTTATTCAACTGTTGTGATTCGAGGTAGGCAATGCCATGTGCCATGCCGGTAGCAGGAATCGCTTGCATCCCGGTAGCTGAACTTTGATGGGGTATGGTAGGAAATCCTTTACGCTTCAAGGCCGGATGTCCGTAGTAGGTGCGGCCACCGGAAAAAGGATCATCGCGTTTGGCCATCAACTGAAGCATTAATTCATAGGGTTCGAGGCCCATGCCAAGCAGCATGGATTCATCGCGGTAGTAAAGGGATGCATAGTCATATTCTTTTAATTGCAACCCGGCCGCCAGTTGAATGGCTTCATGACCGCGGGATGTACTGTGAACATATTTGCTGCAGACTTCCTTATTCTCTTCATAGGTATCAGCCATCGCCTTTGCCGTTAACATCAGCTCATAGGCTCTGAACAGCAGACTGTAGTCCACAACATCAGTCTTTCTTTTTGTCACGCCCGCACCTATCATTATTTATTCATTTTGAACAGGAACAAAGATAAATATTTTAAGCTCTTCATCGGTCAGGTGGGAAGACCGGAAAGTATTAGATTTGGAGTGGAGATTAGTGTGGTTCGGTGATTACAACGACTTATACAAAAGTAAAAATATTCATTAGAGCATTTGAAGGCGGAAGACCTGACTGAATTTGAAAGCAATCTTCGCTATAACTGGATTGCGGCTCTCGTTACTGGTTCAAAATATATTCAGGCGCGTGTACTCGGCCGCAATGACATTCCACAGAGTGGTAAGACTTTCTTTTCAAGATTGATAAAAATCATACTGACAGGTGGGTAAAAATCCAACTAACATTGAAATTTCGTAGGGAAACGAACCAAGACGAGGAAAATTGAAAACTTTTAATTCTCTTACATAGATAAGCCTAACTAAATTAATTTAGGTTTTAATCTAGCCTTTACTCATTGTCTTCCAACCAGTCAGAATTCGGAATGCGGTCTTCACTATGACTGGATTGCGGCTCTCGTTACCGATTCAAAATATCTTTAGGCGCGTGTACTCGGCCGCAATGACACTCACACTCCAAGATTGATAAAAATCATACGGACAGATGGGTAAAGATCATGGATTTCGGGGAAATGATTACAGTACATTTACATACCTATTAAAAAAGGGGGTTATATGAAACTGATGAAAAAATCTAATTTCCCATCGTTGCTGAATGAACGGTGGATGACCGACTTCTTTGATACGGATCGTTTCTTCTTTGACAGTGACTTGTTGAAGCCAACATCCGTGCCCATGCTGCCACCTGTAAACATTATTGAAGCTGAGAAAGAATTTGTGGTTGAAATGGCTGCTCCCGGAATGGACAAAA
>LNFM01006805.1_pt1 | contig 18495 bp, 14 predicted proteins | sample 596031 | NCBI WGS metagenome assembly LNFM01 (sample SAMN04254537, study PRJNA301005) | activated carbon metagenome | isolation source: dual media filters at the Ann Arbor, Michigan drinking water treatment plant | place: USA: Ann Arbor | reverse complement strand
CGGGCCGCGCACGAGCGCCGCGCCGGGCCGCCCCAAGCAAGCGAGCGCCCCCTCGGGGGGCAGCGAGGACACGCCAGTGTCGAGCGTGGGGGCCAACAATTCCGAGATGAGCTTCTTCTTCATGGAGATGAACACACGGCTGCAGGTCGAACACCCGGTGACCGAGGCCATCACGGGCCTGGACCTCGTGGAATGGCAGCTGCGTGTGGCGGCCGGCGAACCGCTGCCCCTGAAGCAGGAGCAGCTGCAGATCCGCGGCCACGCCATCGAGGCGCGCCTCTGTGCCGAGAACCCCGACAAGCAGTTCCTGCCGGCCACCGGCACCTTGCAGGTCTACGCGCTGCCGCCTTGCAGCGAATTCGCCGTGAGTGCGGTGCGCGTCGATTCGGGCGTGCGCCAGGGCGACGCGATCAGCCCGTTTTACGACTCCATGGTCGCCAAGCTCATCGTGCACGGCGACACGCGCGAGCAGGCGCTGGCGCGGCTGGACGCCGCACTGGCTGCCACGCGCATCGTGGGCCTGCAGACCAATGTGCAGTTCCTGCGTCACGTGCTGACCAGCCGCTCCTTTGCTGAAGGCCATCTGGACACGGCGCTGATCACGCGCGAGGCCGCCGTGCTCTTCGAGCAGGAAAAGGTGGGCCTGCCGCTGGCTGCGGCCGCCGTGGTGGCCCACACCCTGCTGGCCGAGCAGGCGGCGCTGCCGGCCACGGGCTGGGTCGATCCCTGGGCGCGGCGTGACGGCTGGCGCTCGCATGGCATCACGCAACGCCACGTCGATTTCGAATTCCATGGTGAGCGCCACACGGCCGTGCTGAGCTATCTGCACGACGGCGCGCTGCGCCTGCAGATCGAGGAGGCGAGCGCGCCCCTGGCCTTCAGCCGCGGTGTCGACGGCATCGTGCTGCAGTACGCGGGCCAGCGCCTGAGCGTGCAGGTCGAGCGCAGCGGCGAGGTGGCGCATGTCTACACCCCGCAGGGGGCGACGCAGATCACCGTGCTCGATGCCCTGGCCCATGCGGGCGAGGCCGCGGCCGAGGGCGGACGTCTGACAGCGCCCATGCCCGGCAAGGTGGTGTCCTTCGCCGTGCAAGCCGGTGATGCGGTGAGCAAGGGCCAGGTGCTGGCCGTGATGGAGGCCATGAAGATGGAGCACACCATCGCAGCGCCAGGTGACGGTGTGGTGGCCGAGCTGCTCTACGCGCCGGGCGACCAGGTGGCCGAGGGGGCGGAGCTCCTGAAACTGTCGGCGACGTGACCGTTGGCGTCGGCCACGCCCGCTAAGCTTCACGCATGAAGATTTATTTCTGCGGCACCGATTTCAAGCCCGAGCCCTGGCTGGCTGCTTTGCGCGCGGCCCTGCCGCAAGCCAGCATCGAGGTCTGGGCGCCCGGCGCGCCGCCCGGCGATTACGCTGTGGTCTGGGCGCCGCCGCAAGCCTTGCTCGATGAGCAGCCGCAGCTCAAGGCCCTGTTCAACCTGGGCGCGGGCGTCGATGCGCTCACGCCGCTGCGCTTCTCGCCGAGCACCCAGCTCGTGCGCCTGGACGATGCCGGCATGTCGGTGCAGATGGCCGAGTACGTGCTGCACGCGCTGATCCGCCACTTCCGTGAATTCGATGCTTATGCGGCCGACGTGGCACAAGACCGGTGGTCCTTCCGCAAGCCGCGCCTGCGCGAGGACTTTCCCGTGGGCATCATGGGCCTGGGCGTGCTGGGCCAGCGCGTGGCGCGCGCCGTGCAGCAGTTGGAGTTTCCGGTGCTGGGCTGGAGTCGTAGCGCCAGGGACGTTCCGGGCCTGCGCTGCTACGCGGGTCCGGCACAGTTCGACGCGTTCCTGGCCGAGACCCGGGTGCTGGTCTGCCTGCTGCCGCTGACCGAGCAGACCCGCGGCATCATGAACCGCCGCACGCTCTCCCTGCTGCGGCCCGGGGCCTATGTGATCAATGTGGCGCGCGGCGGCCATCTGGTGGAAGAAGATCTGATCCCCCTGCTCGACAGCGGCCAGCTGGCCGGCGCCGCGCTCGATGTGTTCCGCGAGGAGCCGCTGCCGGTGGGTCATCCGTTCTGGCGTCACCCCAAGATCACGATCACGCCGCACACCGCGGCCCGCACCCTGCGCGACGAAAGCGTGGCGCAGATCGCGAGCAAGATTGCCCGGCTGGAGCGGGGGGAAACGATTGCGGGTATCGTCGACCCCCAGAAAGGTTATTGAAGTTATGGCTCACCCCCAGGCTGCGCATACGGCGTGTCGCCCATCGCCGTGGGGCCTCGGCCTGAGGCCGAGGCTCTTCGGTCTGTCCCTGCCTGCCCAGGCAGGCAGAGAGCCGCAGTCCTCAGCCCCTCTTGCAGGGGGCAAGGCCAGCCGCCCGGCCAAGCCGGTTCCACGGCCTCTCCCGGCTCGGGTTCTGGTGATGGCGGTGGGCGAGTCTAGACATCAGGAGCGATAGGCATGAGTATTCCCACCCGCGTTCAGATCATCGACGTCGGCCCGCGCGACGGCCTGCAGAACGAGAAGCAGCCCGTGCCCGCCGCGGTCAAAATCGAGCTCGTGCAGCGCCTGCAGGACGCCGGCCTGACGGAGATCGAGGTCACGAGCTTCGTCTCGCCCAAGTGGGTGCCGCAGATGGGCGACAACGCCGCCGTCATGGCGGGCATCACACGCAAGCCCGACGTGCGCTACTCGGTGCTGGTGCCCAACCTCAAGGGCTGGGAGGCGGCGCAGGCCAGCCAGCCCGACGAGATCGTGGTCTTCGCTGCGGCCAGCGAGGCCTTCAGCCAGAAGAACATCAACTGCTCGATCGCCGAGAGCATCGAACGTTTTGCGCCGGTGGTCGAGGCCGCGCTGGCGGCGGGCATCCGCGTACGCGGTGCCATGAGCTGCACCGTGGGCTGCCCCTACGAGGGGGAGGTCGCGCCCGAGCGCGTGGGTATGCTGGCCGGGCTGATGAAGGGCATTGGTGTGCAGCGCGTGGACGTGGCCGACACCATCGGTGTGGGCACGCCGCTCAAGGTGCAGCGTGCCATCGAGGCCACGCTGGCGCATTTCGGTATCGACGACATCTCGGGCCACTTCCACGACACCTATGGCCAGGCCCTGTCCAACACCTATGCCGCGCTGGAGCTGGGGGTCTGGAACTTCCAGTCCTCGGTGGCCGGCCTGGGCGGCTGCCCCTATGCCAAAGGGGCCACGGGCAATGTGGCGACCGAGGACCTGGTCTATCTGTTGCAGGGGCTGGGCATCGAGACCGGGATTGATCTGGACCGGCTGGTCGACGCGGGCGTGTACATCAGCGCCGCGCTGGGCCGCAAGCCGAATTCGCGCGTGGCGACGGCCATCCTGAACCAAAGGAGCTGAGGGTCATGGAATGGCTGGCCAAACAGGCGGTACGGGTCCAGCGCAAGGAGCGCGAACTGCCCTCGCCCTGCATCTCGGTCTGTCGCATGGCCTTCGCCACCGGCCTGTGCCAGGGTTGTCTGCGCACGCTGGAAGAAATCAAGGCCTGGTCCACCCTGGACGACGAAGGCAAGCGTGCCATTTGGGGGCAGATTGAACAACGGGCGCTGGCGGCCAGCCCGGTGCCAGGAGACAGCGCATGAAGCAGATCACCTGCTACCTCGACTTCATCTCGCCCTACAGTCACCTGGCTTTCGAGAAGCTGCCCGAGGCGCTCATGGGCCTGAGCTATTCGCTGGCCTATCGCCCTGTGCTGCTCGGCGCCCTGTTGCGCCATCACCAGCTGCTGGGCCCGGCCGAGGTGCCGGCCAAGCGGGTCTGGACCTACCGTCATGTGCAGTGGCTCGGGCACGCGCATGGGGTGCCTCTGCAGATGCCGGCCGTCCATCCCTTCAACCCCTTGCCCCTGCTGCGGCTGGCGATTGCCTGTGCCGACGCGGGCGATCCCAACCGCTATGTCTGTGAGACGCTGTTGCGCCACGTCTGGCAGGGCGGGCTCGATGCGGTCGATCCGCAGCGCCTGCAGGCTTTGCGCGAGCAGCTGGCGCCGCCGCGTGCCCCCGACGACGAGGCCGTGAAGGCACGCTTGCGCGCCAACACCGATGAGGCCATCGCGGCCGGTGCCTTCGGTGTGCCGACCTTCGCGGTGGACGGCCGCCTGTTCTGGGGCTACGACAGCCTGCCCATGCTGCGTCGCTATCTGGAGGGCGATGCCTGGTTCGACGGACCGGGCTGGCAGGCCCGGATGAGCCCTGAAGCCTGAACAGGCGCTCAGCGGCGGAAGCGCCCGTCGGCCGTGATGATGGACAGGTCGGCGAAATCCAGGCCGGAGTGGTCTTTGGCACTGAAGTTGACCTCCAGCCCGCCGATGTCGAACTTGTTGAAGCTTTCCAGCGCCGCATGGACCCGGGCACGCGTGGGCTTGTCGCCGGCGCGCCGCAGGGCTTCGACCAGCACCTTGGCGGCAGCAAAGCCTTCGAGCATGGCGGGGGTGACCTCGGTCTGGCCTTTGGCGCGCGCCAGGTCGTTGGCTTCCTTGACCAGTGGATAGGTCAGCGACTGCGGGAAGACCTGGCTCACGATCACGCCGCGCGCGTGTTCACCCAGGCTCTTGATGAAGCCGCCCGAGGCGTTGTTGGACTGGGTCACGATCTGGGCTGTGCTGCCGGCGGTTCGGATGGCCTTCACGGCATCGGCCGCTGCCACGCCCGAGGCGATCAGCACGATGGCCTGCGGGTTCGCGCGGGCCAGCGTCGGCGCGATGGTGGAGAAGTCCGGCTTGGTGCGGTCGTACTTTGCGACCAGCACGGGCTTGAGCTTGGCCTGTTCCAGGCCGCGTTGCGCGCCCACCAGGATGTCGTTGCCGAAGCTGTCGTCGACGTGCAGCACCGCGATGCGGTCGATACCGATGGTGACCAGATGCTGGATGGCTTTTTCGGCCTCGCGCTGGTAGGTGGCCCGCACATTGAAGACGTTCTTCTTGACCGGCTGATGCAGCACCATGGCGCCGGTCGAGGGGGCTACGAGCACCACGCCGTGCTGGTCCAGCACGGGGATGATGGCTTCGGTGTGCGGGGTGCCGCGGTTGAGGAACAGGGCCACCACCTGGCGCTGCTCGATCAGGATGCGGGCGTTTTCGGCCGCCAGCTTGGGATCGAACTTGTCGTCGAGCTGGATCAGCTCGATCTTCTGGCCGTTGACGCCGCCCTTGGCGTTGATCGCGTCGATATAGAGCACGGCGCCGTCCGTGATCTCCTTGACGCCGACGGCCGAGGTGCCGGTGAAACCGGCGGTCTGACCGACCAGGATCTGCGCCTGCGCCTGCAGGCCCAGCAGCAGGCCCGCGAGGGCCGCCGCGATACGTAGTGTTTTCATTTCAGCTGCCTTTGCTGACCAACGACGTGGGCATTCTATGCCCGTTGGCCTACGGGCAGATTACGGCCCTACGCCCACCTCGCCTGGCGCTTGCTCCTAGAATGCTCGGGCCTTTACGAGCGAGAGCCACTATGACCCAGGGAAGCATCCGCATCCGCGGCGCGCGCCAGCACAACCTCAAGAACCTCGATCTGGATATCCGCACCGGCGAGCTCACGGTGGTCACCGGCCCCAGCGGCTCGGGCAAGTCCAGCCTGGTGTTCGACACCCTTTATGCCGAGGGCCAGCGCCGTTATGTGGAGACTTTCAGCGCCTATGCGCGCCAGTTCCTGGACCGCATGGACAAGCCGGCCGTGGACCGCGTGGAAGGCGTGCCCCCGGCCATCGCCATCGACCAGACCAACCCGGTGCGCTCCTCGCGCTCCACGGTCGGCACGATGACCGAGCTTAACGACCACCTCAAGCTGCTCTATGCGCGCGCGGCCCAGCTCTTTGACCGACAGACGGCCCAACTCGTACGGCACGACAGCGCTGACAGTATTTACGCCGAGTTACAGCAACGTGCCGCCGATGCCGGCGACCCGCGTCTGGTGCTGACCTTCCCGGTCGAACTGCCCGGCAACACCAGCCGCGACGAGATCGAGCAATGGCTCTCGGCCAGCGGTTTCACGCGCGTGCAGGCCGAGCGCGAGATGGCCACGCCGGCCGGGCCGCGCACGAGCGCCGTGCCGGGCCGCCCCAAGCAAGCGAGCGCCCCCTCGGGGGGCAGCGAGGACGCGTCAGCGCCGAGCGTGGGGGCCGTCAAAGTTCTCGATGTGGTCGCTGACCGCTTCCGCCTCGCGGGCACGGAGCGTGCGCGTGTGGTCGAGGCCATCGAGGTCGCGCTCAAGCGCGGCAGCGGGCGGCTCAACGTCTACCGCCTGCGGGACGAGGGTGAGGCCGAGATCTGGAGGTTCTCCACGGGCCTGCACTGCCCGGACAGCGATCTGCGCTACGCCGATCCCATCCCCTCCATGTTCTCCTTCAACTCGGCCGTGGGCGCTTGCGAGGTCTGCCGCGGCTTCGGCCGCGTGATCGGGGTGGATTACGGTCTGGTGATCCCGAACGACAAGCTCACGCTGCGCGCCGGCGCGATCAAGCCCATCCAGACCCCGGCCTGGGCCGAATGCCAGGACGATCTGATGCGCCACGCCGAGGCTGCGGGCATCCCGCGCGACACGGCCTGGAACAAGCTCACCCCCGAGCAGAAGAGCTGGGTCATTGACGGCTCGCCCAACTGGAAGGGCAAGTGGAACCAGCAGTGGTACGGCATCAAGCGCTTCTTCGAATATCTCGAGAGCAAGGCCTACAAGATGCACATCCGCGTGCTGCTGTCCAAGTACCGCAGCTACACGCCCTGCGAAACCTGCCAGGGTGCGCGCCTCAAGACCGAGAGCCTGCTCTGGCGCATCGGCGGCAAGGACGATGCCGACGCCGTGCTCGCACCCGAAAAGCGCTTCCTGCCCGCGGGCACGCAATGGAGCCGCGCCCAGCTCGAGGCCCTGCCCGGGCTCTGTCTGCACGACCTCATGCTCATGCCGCTGGACCGGCTGCGTGACTTCTTCGAGCGCATCCGCGCGCGTGAGCTCAGCCTGCCTACGCATGGCGAGGGCGAGACCCAGGCCCTGAAGCTGCTGTTCGAGGAGATCACCACGCGGCTCAAGTACCTCTGCGACGTGGGCATAGGCTACCTCACGCTCGACCGTCAGAGCCGCACGCTCTCAGGTGGCGAAGTGCAGCGCATCAACCTGACCACGGCCCTCGGCACCTCGCTGGTCAACACGCTCTTCGTGCTCGACGAGCCCAGCATCGGCCTGCACCCGCGCGACATGCACCGCATCATCGAGGCCATGCAGCGCCTGCGCGACGCCGGCAACACCCTGGTGGTGGTCGAGCACGACCCGGCCGTGATGTTCGCGGCCGACCGCATGATCGATATGGGCCCGGGCCCGGGCGAGCGCGGCGGCCAGATCGTCTTCGACGGCAGCACGGAAGAGCTGCGCAAGGCCGACACCCTGACCGGCGCCTACCTGGGCGCGCGCAAGCAGATCGGCATGGGCTTCAAGCGCATGGTGGCCGAGAACACGCCGCGCCTCATCCTCGAAGGCGCACGCGAGCACAACCTGAAGAACGTCTCGGTCGACATTCCCCTGGGCCGCCTGGTCTGCGTGACCGGCGTCTCGGGCTCGGGCAAGTCCACCCTGATCCAGGACGTGCTGGCGCCGGCGCTCATGCGTCACTTCGGCCAGGCCACCGAGACCCCGGGTGCGCACGAGCGCCTGCTGGGCGCCGAGCAGCTGGCCGACGTGGTCTTCGTGGACCAGTCGCCCATCGGCAAGACCGCGCGTTCCAACCCGGTGAGCTATGTGGGCGCCTGGGACGCCATCCGCGAGATCTACGCCAACGCGCCACTGTCCCGACAACGCGGCTACACCGCGGCCAAGTTCAGCGCCAACAGCGGCGACGGCCGCTGCCCCACCTGCGGCGGCTCGGGTTTTGAGCACGTGGAGATGCAGTTCCTCAGCGACGTCTACCTGCGCTGCCCGGACTGCGACGGCAAGCGCTTCCGGCCCGAGATCCTCGAAATCACGATCGAGCGAGCCATTCCCGTTCGCCCCGGGCCTGTCGAAGGGCTCGCGGGGGCTGCGACCAGCTCAGCCCGAACGGTGCATCTCAATGTGGCCGACGTTCTGAACCTCACGGTCAGCGAAGCCGCTCAACTGTTTGCCCACGACCGCGACGTGATCCGCGCCCTGCAGCCCATCGTGGACGTGGGCCTGGAGTACGTGCGCCTGGGCCAGCCCGTGCCCACGCTCTCGGGTGGCGAGGCGCAACGTCTCAAGCTCGCGGGCTTCCTGGCCGAGGCCGCCAAGAGCGCCACCGCCAGCAGGCAGGCCGTGGGCCGCAAGGGCACGCTCTTCCTCTTCGACGAGCCGACCACGGGCCTGCACTTCGACGACATCGCCAAGCTCATGCGTGCGCTGCGCAAGCTGCTGGACGCCGGGCATTCGCTGCTGGTGATCGAGCACAACCTGGACGTGATGCGCGCCAGCGACTGGCTGATCGACCTCGGCCCCGAGGGCGGCGAGGCCGGTGGCCAGCTGGTGGCCGTGGGCACGCCCGAGGAACTGCGCGAGCATCCGAGCAGCCACACGGGCCGCGCCCTGCGCGAGTACGCGCTGGCCATGGGCGAGGCGCAGGAGGCGCAGGAGGGCGCGGCGCGTTATCTGGGCACCGCTTTCACGCCGGGCCACAAGCCGGCGCCGAAACGCGCCGAACTCAGCAACGACATCCAGATCGTCAATGCCAAGGAGCACAACCTCAAGGCCCTGAGCGTCAACATCCCGCGCGGCAAGTTCAACGTGATCACCGGCGTCAGCGGCTCGGGCAAATCCACGCTGGCCTTCGACATCCTGTTCAACGAGGGGCAGCGTCGTTACCTCGAGTCGCTCAACGCCTACGCGCGCAGCATCGTGCAGCCCGCGGGCCGGCCCGAGGTGGACGCGGTCTATGGCATCCCGCCCACGGTGGCCATCGAGCAACGTCTCAGCCGCGGTGGACGCAAGTCCACGGTGGGCACGACCACCGAGGTCTGGCATTTCCTGCGCCTGCTCTACGTCAAGCTCGGTGTGCAGCACTGCATCCATGATGGCGCGGCCGTGGCGCCGCAGACCGCCGAGAGCATCCTGGCCCAGCTCATGAAGCAGTTCAAGGGGAAGGAGATCGGCCTGCTCGCGCCGCTGGTGATGAACCGCAAGGGCGTCTACACCGAGCTGGCCGACTGGGCCCGCCCGCGCGGCTACACCCATCTGCGCGTCGATGGCAACTTCCTGCCCACGCAGGGCTTCCCGCGCATCGACCGCTTCAAGGAGCACACCATCGAGCTGCCCGTGGCCAGCCTCGTGGTGGACCCGGCCAACGAGGCTGCGCTGCGCCTGGCGCTGAGCACGGCACTCGAACATGGCAAGGGCGTGCTGCATGTGCTCAGCGACCTGGACGGTCTGCAGGAGGCGATGAAGAGCGGCGAGCCCACGGCGCGCATCGGCAAGTTGCAGGTTTACTCCACCCAGCGCGCCTGCCCGGTCTGCGCCACGTCCTATGCCGAGCTCGACCCGCGCCTCTTCTCCTACAACAGCAAACACGGCTGGTGCCCGGACTGCGTGGGCACGGGCGTCAAGCTCAGCAAGGAGCAGCGCAAGGCCCTCGACGATTCCGTGCGCGACGACAAGGAGAAGGGTCGCGAGCAGACCTTCGCCGAGCCCGAGGTCGAGGACGTGGCCGACGTGGCCTGCCCGACCTGCGAGGGCACACGGCTCAACGCCACCGCGCGCGCCGTGAAGTTCAACGGCGTGGGCATTGCCGAGATCGCGCGTCTGAGCGTGAGCGATGTGCGTGCCTGGGTCGAAGGACTGAGGTCCACTTCCGTTCGGGCTGAGCCTGTCGAAGCCCATCGACAAGCTCAGGGCGAACGGGGTTATCAGTTGAGTGCACGCGAGACAGAGATCGCGCGCGACCTGATTCCCGAGATCAAGAGCCGCCTCGAATTCCTCGAGCAGGTGGGCCTGGGTTACCTCACCCTGGACCGCGGTGCGCCCACGCTTTCGGGCGGCGAGGCGCAGCGCATCCGCCTGGCCGCGCAGCTGGGCAGCAATCTGCAGGGCGTGTGTTATGTGCTGGACGAGCCCACCATCGGCCTGCATGCACGCGACAACCAGATCCTGCTCGATGCGCTGCATACCCTGAGCGAGCGCGGCAACACCCTGGTCGTGGTCGAGCACGACGAGGACACCATACGCCGCGCCGACCACCTGATCGACATCGGGCCGAGCGCGGGCAAGCGCGGCGGCCGCCTCGTGGCCCAGGGCTCGGTGAGTGACCTCACGCAGGCGGGCGATTCTCAGACCGGTCGTTACCTGCTGCACGCCATGAAGCACCCGTTGCAGCCGCGCCGCGAAGTCCAGGCCAGGGATCTGCAGTGGCTCACGGTCGAGGGCGCCAGCCTGCACAACCTGCAGCAGGTCACGGCCAAGCTGCCGCTCAAGCGCCTGGTGGCCGTGACCGGCGTCAGCGGCTCCGGCAAGTCCACGCTGGCGCGCGACGTGCTGCTGGCCAATGTGGCGGCGGTCGTGGCCAAGCGTGCGACCAAGGCCGGGCGCGACTCTTTGGCGCGCGGCGTGGACTGGAGCGGTTGCGAGGGCGTGAGCGGCTACGAGGCCGTGGACCGCGTGCTCGAAGTGGACCAGACCCCCATCGGCAAGACGCCGCGTTCCTGCCCGGCCACCTACATCGGCTTCTGGGACACCATCCGCAAGCTGTTTGCCGAGACGCTCGAAGCCAAGGCGCGCGGCTACTCGGCCGGGCGCTTCAGCTTCAACACCGGCGAAGGCCGCTGCCCCAGCTGCGAAGGCCAGGGTGTGCGCACCATCGAGATGAGCTTCCTGCCCGACGTCAAGGTGCTGTGCGAGAGCTGCAAGGGCGCGCGCTTCAACCCCGAGACCCTGGCCGTCACCTGGCGCGGCAAAAGCATCGGCGACGTGCTGCAGATGGAGGTGGACGAGGCCGTGGAGTTCTTCGCTTCCATGCCCAGCATCGCGCACCCGCTGCAGCTGCTCAAGGACGTGGGCCTGGGCTACCTCACGCTGGGCCAGCCCTCGCCCACGCTCTCGGGCGGCGAGGCGCAGCGCATCAAGCTCGTGACCGAACTCAGCAAGGTGAGGGATGAGGTCGGGCGACGTGGGCAAAAAGCGCCGCACACGCTCTACGTGCTGGACGAGCCCACGGTGGGCCTGCACATGGCCGACGTGGACAAGCTCATCCGCGTGCTGCACCGCCTGGTCGACGGCGGCCACAGCGTGGTCGTGATCGAACACGACCTCGACGTGATCGCCGAAGCCGACTGGATCCTGGACCTGGGCCCCGAAGGCGGCAAGGACGGCGGCCGCATCGTGGCCAGCGCCCCACCGGAGGACGTGGTCAAGATTGGCACGCACACAGGGAAGGCCTTGGCGCCGGTGCTGGCACGGGTCTGAAGCGCCCGCATTCCGTATGCTGCCCGTCTAACAGGCAGATCGTGCCAGCCCAATGCTGGCGCGGCCTGCGCGACTTGTTCAGGGACTTGTCCACAGTGTTAGCCACGACTACGCTGGATAAGTGCCCGCCTATCGTGTGCCGGGCACCACGCCGGGTCCCCTATCCGTGTGATGCGCGGGCCATCATCTCGTGGCCGCAACGACCGCATCACCCCTGGGCATCAGCCAGCAGAACAAGGACGTGGCCCCGGCCAGCCTGGCGGGGCCGGCGTGCATCGAGCTCATGAAGCCACCGGCCGATGACGATGCGCTGCGCCTGGAGCGGGTCCATGGCATGAGCGGTGCCGTGATGGCCCAGACCGAGCCCCACAGCCTCAAGGTCGTGGCGCGCTGAGGCGCGCGTTCAGGGGCGCAGCAGCGCCTGTGCCAGTTCGGCAACGCCTGCGCCGCGTTCGCCCTGCGTGATGTAGCGCGGTTTGTGCTGCAGCTGGGCTTCGAAGCGGCGGATGTTGGCCACGCCCACGCTGTGGGTGAAGTGCTGGAACATGGGCTGGTCGTTGCCCGAGTCACCGACGAAGACCCAGCGGTCCAGTTCCTGCGCCAGATCGCGCCCGTAGAGCTCGCGGACGATCCAGCGCGCGCCCCGCCATTTGTTGTAGTCGTCGAAGCAGCCGTGGATGTGGATGCTGCTGACCGTGGTGTACATGCCGGCACCTTGCAGAATGGCCAGGATCTGCTGCACGGCCTCGGGCGGCAGCTGCGTGTGTTCGTTGTAGTCAAAGGCCAGGTCGGTCTCGCGCCCACCCGCGTCGCGGGCCCGCAGCGCGCCCGGCACCTGGGCCAGCACCTGCGCAGCCACCTGCTCCATGCGCGCCTGGTGGGCGGCGCGCGTGGCGGCGTCCTGTTGATACAGCTTGGACAGCGGCCGGCGGTGATGGCTTGCAGTGTCAGGTGTGGGCACGAGCGCTAGCGCGCCGTTCTCGGCCACCATGGCGTCGGCGGGCCAGGGCGCCGCGTTGCTGCCGTCCATCAGTGGCACGCACCAGCCGATGTGCCGGCCGGTGATGGGCAAGACCGCCAGGCCCGCCGCCTTCAGGTCGGCCAGCGCCTGCAGGGCCTCGGAGGTGATGGCGCCCGCTGTCGTCAGTGTGTCGTCGATGTCGGTGAACACGCCGGTGATGCGGCGGCGCTGTTCGGCAGGCCAGTCAGATAAGGGCAGCATGCGGAGTTCGAGCAAAATCGCAGCAACTTTAACTGAGACGCCTCCACTGCCTGTATGAAAGAAAACGAGTTGCCGATCCAGGGTACCCAGCACTGGGTGCTGCAGGACGAGCTGCGCCTCTTCCTCTGGGAGAAGTACCAGGGCAATCCCCAGGGCAAGCCCGTGCTGGTGCTGGCCCACGGCTCGGCCACGGCCGGTCGCGAAAGCTTCGATCTCAAGGTGCCGGGCCGGCCCGAGTACAGCCTCATGGATTTCCTGGCGCGCCAGGGCTTCGACGTCTTCGCGCCGGACATGCGCGGCTTCGGCAGCTCGACCAAGCCCGAGGGCCACATCACGACCGAGCAGGCGGCGGCTGATCTGAATGCCGTCATCGATTTCATCCTCAAACTGCGCGGCATCTCGCAAGTGCAACTGCTGGCCTGGTCCTGGGGCACGCAGTACGGCGGCCAGTTCGTGATGGCGCAGCCGCAGAAGGTGAAACGCTACGCGAGTTATGCGCAGATGCACGCCAAGAGCCCGGACCTGGAGGCGCGCCGCCCGCGCCTGGCGACCTTCCAGCGCGCGCCCTACATCCGTATTTCCGAGCCGGGCTGGAAGCTGCGCTTCAATTCCATGACGCCGGAGGAGGTCAACGACCCCGTGGTCATGGACGCCTTTGCCAAGGCCGCGGCCCTGGTCGAGCTCAAGTCACCGACAGGCCCTCAGGTGGACCTGCTCACGCGCCAGCCGCTGATCGACGCGAGCAAGATCACGGTGCCGACCATGATGATCCACGGCCAGTACGACGATGTCGCCGACCTCGACGGCCTGCTGCCTTTTTTCAGGGCGCTGCCCAATCCGGACAAGCAATACACCGTGGTCCCGGACGGCGGTCATATGCTGCATCTGCAGAAGGGGCACGCGCGCTTTCAGCGCGCGGTGGCGGGCTGGTTTGCCGCGCAAAGAGGCTGAAAGAAAGCCGTTCGGCCTGAGCCCTTCGACGGGCTCAGGACAGGCCTTGTCGAAGGCCAGGTGCGTTTCGACAGGCTCAACGCGAACGGATGGGTCGGCCACCGCTGGACAAAACAGGGTTGCAGCGCTAAAGTAAGGAATCCTTACTTCGCGTCATCTACCATGCTCGCCAAGATCACCGCCAAGAATCAGCTCACCCTGCCCAAAAGCGCCACCCAGGCCGTGGGCGCCACGGAGTATCTGGATGTGCAGGTGCGCGACGGCCAGATCATCCTGACGCCGGTGCGCATCCAGCGCGGCGACGCTGTGCGCGCCAAGCTGGCCGAACTGGGGCTGGGCGAGGCGGATGTGGCCGATGCCGTGCGTTGGGCCCGCACTTCGACCGCGGCACCGATGGTGGCCGAGCCTGCCAAGGCCTACGTCACGGCGAAGAAGAAACCCGCTGCCCGCAAGTCGTCTCGATGAGTTTCCCGGAAATCGTGGCCAGTGCATCGTCTCCGTTCGGGCTGAGCTTGTCGAAGCCTGTCCTGAGCAAGGACGCAGGGCCCTTCGACAGGCTCAGGGCGAACGGAATCTCATGAGCGCCCCTCTGCGCGTGGTGCTCGACACCAACGTGGTCCTGTCGGCGCTGGTCTTCGGCGGTGGCCTGCCGGGCGCGGTGCGTTTGGCCTGGCAGAGCGGCACGCTCCGTCCGCTGGCCAGCGCAGCCACCGTGCAGGAGTTGGTGCGTGTGCTGGCCTACCCCAAATTTCGTCTCAGTGCGGTCGAGCAGGAGGAGCTGCTGGCCGACTACTTGCCTTATGTGCAGACGGTACGCATCCCGAATCCGCCGCCGGCGGTGCCGGCCTGCCGCGACCCGCTGGACGAGCCCTTCATGCAGCTCGCGTTGGCGGGCAAGGCGCGGGTGCTGGTCAGTGGGGATAGGGATCTGCTGGCTTTGGCGGATGTCTTTGCCAAGACGGGTGGGTGTCCCATCCTGAGTCTGGAGGCGTTCTGTCGGAACCAGGGTCTCGTCGGCCCTGCCTGAAACAGAGAGGGTCAGCCCGCGCTCTGCAGCGCCAAGCCCGCATGCTCGCGCAGCGGATGGAAATGAATCTTGGGGAAGCGCTCCTGCGCCAGCCGCACATCGTAGGGTGAGGTGCAGAGGTAGGCCAAGGTATCGGCCGCGTCGCGTGCCAGGCGCTGCGGGTAGGCGTCGCAGAAGGCCTTGAGTTCGGCGGGGGTGTCGGCCGTGATCCAGCGCGCGCCCGTGTACTGGCAGCCTTCGAGGCGCACGTCGGCGTCGTACTCGCTCTTGAGGCGGTGCTGCACCACTTCGAACTGCAGCTGGCCCACGGCGCCGAGCAGCATATTGCCGCCGATTTCGGGCTTGAAGACCTGGATCGCGCCTTCCTCGCCGAGCTGGGCCAGGCCCTGCTGCAGCTGCTTGGTGCGCAGCGGGTTCTTGAGCACCACGGTCATGAAGAGCTCGGGCGCGAAGAAGGGCAGGCCGGTGTACTGCAGGGCGATGGAGCCGTCGGTGATGGTGTCGCCCAGCTGCACGCCGCCGTGGGTGGTGAAGCCCACGATGTCGCCGGCATAGGCCTCTTCCACGGCCTCGCGGCGCTGGCTCATGAAGGTCACCACACTCGTGGGGCGCAGTTCCTTGGCCGAGCGCTGCACCTTGAGCTTCATGCCCGGCGCGTACTTGCCCGAGCAGACGCGCACGAAGGCGATGCGGTCGCGGTGGTTGGCGTCCATATTGGCCTGCACCTTGAAGACCACGCCCGAGAAGGCGTTGTCGTCGGGTTGCATCTCTTTCACCACGGGCTGCTTGTTGACGAGCAGCGAACTGGTGCGCGGGCCGGGTGAGGGGGCCAGGTCCACCAGCGCGTCCAGCACTTCCATCACACCGAAGTTGTTCACGCCCGAGCCGAAGAACACGGGGGTCTGCTTGCCGGCCAGAAAGGCCGCGCGGTCGAAGGCGGGCGACGCGCCGGTGGCCAACTCCATGCTTTCTTCGGCGGCTTCGAATTCGGCTCCGAAGCGTTGGATGAGATTGTCACGGTCGCTCAGCGGCACGGTGTCGAAATCCTGCGGGCGGCGCTCGCTGCCCGACTCGAAGACCGTCATGGCCTGGGTGCGCAGGTTGATGATGCCGCCGAAGCTCTTGCCCTGGCCCACGGGCCAGGTCATGGGCACGCAGGGCATGCCCAGCTCGCGCTCCACCTCGTCCAGGATGTCCAGCGGGTCGCGCACCTCGCGGTCCATCTTGTTGACGAAGGTGATGATGGGTGTGTCGCGCTGGCGGCAGACCTCGATCAGGCGTCGCGTCTGCGCTTCCACACCGTTGGCCGCGTCGATCACCATCAGCGCCGAGTCCACCGCGGTGAGCACGCGGTAGGTGTCCTCGGAGAAGTCCTTGTGGCCGGGGGTGTCCAGCAGGTTGATCACGTGGTCGCGGTACTGCATCTGCATCACCGAGCTGGCCACCGAGATACCGCGCTGTTTCTCGATCTCCATCCAGTCGCTGGTGGCATGGCGCGAGGCCTTGCGCGCCTTGACCGAGCCGGCGATCTGGATCGCGCCCGAGAACAGCAGCAGCTTCTCGGTCAGCGTCGTTTTACCGGCGTCGGGGTGCGAGATGATGGCAAAGGTACGGCGGCGCCGGGTTTCGGGGGCGTAGGACACAGGGGTTCCAGAAGCTAGGGGCGGCGCGTGGCGCAGCCAGGATGGAGGAGCGGGTCGCCGATTCTGCCCGTGGGCAGGCGGCGGCCAGGGTGGCAATTTTACCCGGCCGGTCTTGTACAGTCGTCTGGAAGCAGGTCGCGGCGACAGGAGGCATCCATGGTTCTTCAGCAAACACTGGGCATGGCCTTGCCCCTCATCCAGGCGCCCATGGCCGGTGTGCAGGACAGCGCGCTGGCTGTTGCCGTCTCGAACGCCGGGGGATTGGGTTCGCTGCCCTGCGCCATGCTGGGGCCGGACGCGCTGCGAGCCGAGCTGGGCAGGATCCGGGCGCAGACCGACCGGCCCTACAACGTCAACTTCTTCTGCCATCGCCCGCCGGCCCCGGATGCGACGCGCGAGGCGCTGTGGCGGCAGAACCTGGCCCACTACTACCGCGAGTTCGATATCGACCCGGCGACCCTGACCGCGGGGCCCGGCCGCCTGCCCTTTGATGCCGCGGCGGCTGAACTGCTGGCCGAATTTAGGCCGCCAGTGGTCAGTTTCCATTTCGGCCTGCCGGATGAATCCTTGCTGGCGCGCGTGCGCAGCTGGGGCGCCAAAGTCATTTCCTCGGCCACGACGGTGGAGGAGGCGCGCTGGCTGGATGCCCGTGGCGTGGACGTGATCATCGCCCAGGGGCTGGAGGCCGGCGGGCACCGCGGCATGTTCCTGAGCGAAGACCTGAGCACCCAGCTCGGCACCTTCGCGCTGCTGCCGCAGGTCGTGCGGGCGGTGCGGGTGCCGGTGGTGGCTGCCGGCGGCATCAGCGACGCCGCGGGTGTGCGGGCGGCCCTGGCCCTGGGCGCTGCCGGTGTGCAGGTCGGCACGGCCTACCTGCTCTGCCCCGAAGCCACCACCAGCGCCGTGCACCGGGCTGCCCTGCAGAGCCCGGCGGCGACGCACACGGCCCTGACCAATCTGTACACCGGACGACCGGCGCGCGGCGTCCTGACCCGCTTGATGCGTGAACAGGGCCCGATGAACGCCATGGCGCCGGCTTTCCCGCTGGCCACGGCGGCGGTGGCCCCCCTGCGCGCCAGAGCGGAAGCCGCGGGCAGCGGGGACTTTTCCCCCCTCTGGGCGGGGCAAAACACCAGTGGCTGCCGTCGGGTGCCGGCGGCACAACTCACGCGCGAGCTGGCTGGGCCCTGACCGAGGTCCCAGCGCAAAAGCGCCAAGCTCCGTATAATCACGCCTTTCCGAGGAGCGTTGCGGCTCGTCTTGCCTGGTCCCCAGGCCGACGGGTTAGGCTCGGATCCCAGGGCTGGCCCCTGCATTCCAACTGCGCTCACCCACCGATTTGTCGTGAGGTGAGTCCATGCTCTCTCCTGGCATCCCGGTGGCATTCAATCTGTTTTGAATTGGAGTCCACCATGAGTGCTGTTCTCAAACCCGCCCAGGATTACGTTGTTGCCGACATGTCGCTTGCCGACTGGGGTCGCAAAGAGATCAAGATCGCCGAAACCGAGATGCCCGGCCTGATGGCCATCCGCGAGGAATTCGCGGCCAAGCAGCCCCTGAAGGGCGCGCGCATCACCGGTTCCCTGCACATGACCATCCAGACCGCAGTGCTGGTGGAAACGCTGCAAGCCCTGGGTGCCGACGTGCGCTGGGCCTCCTGCAACATCTTCTCCACGCAGGACCACGCCGCCGCCGCGCTGGTGGCCAAGGGCACGCCGGTGTTCGCCTACAAGGGCGAGACCCTGAAAGACTACTGGGACTACACCCACCGCATCTTCGAATTCGGCCCCAAGGGCGCCGCAGGCGAAGGCCCCAACATGATCCTTGACGACGGTGGTGACGCCACCCTGCTGATGCACCTGGGCAAGCGCGCCGAGAAGGACGCCTCGGTCATCGCCAACCCGGGCAGCGAGGAAGAGCGCGAGCTGTTCGCCGCCATCAAGGCCAAGCTGGCCTTGGACGCCACCTGGTACAGCCGCAAGAGCGCCCAGATCATCGGCGTGACCGAAGAGACCACCACCGGTGTGCTGCGCCTGAACGAAATGTCCGTCAAGGGCAGCCTGATGTTCCGCGCCATCAACGTGAACGACTCGGTGACCAAGAGCAAGTTCGACAACCTGTACGGCTGCCGCGAGTCGCTGGTGGACTCGATCAAGCGTGCCACCGACGTGATGATCGCCGGCAAGGTGGCCGTGGTCGCCGGCTACGGTGACGTGGGCAAGGGCTCGGCCCAGGCCCTGCGCGCCCTGAGCG
>LNFM01008512.1_pt1 | contig 18497 bp, 21 predicted proteins | sample 596031 | NCBI WGS metagenome assembly LNFM01 (sample SAMN04254537, study PRJNA301005) | activated carbon metagenome | isolation source: dual media filters at the Ann Arbor, Michigan drinking water treatment plant | place: USA: Ann Arbor | reverse complement strand
GGGCATCGGCATGTCCATCGGCACCACCTTCGGGCGCATCGCAGGCGAGGAGGCGGCAAAACATGTACGCGGCTGATGAAAAACCGATGCCCCTTGATGCGCTGATCGAGGACGCGCAGCGCGTGCTGCGCGTGTGCAATGCCTGCCGCTATTGCGAAGGTTTCTGCGCGATGTTCCCGGCGATGGCGCGCCGTCTCGAGTTCACCGAGAACGACATCCATTACCTGGGCAACCTCTGCCACAACTGCGGCTCCTGCCTCTATGCCTGCCAGTTCTCGCCGCCGCATGAATTCCAGGTCAATGTGCCGCGGCTGATGGCGCGGGTGCGCGGCGAAACCTACCGCCGTTACGCCTGGCCGGGTTTCCTCGGGAAACTTTATGACAACAACGGCGTCGCGGTGAGCCTGATCTCGGCATTCAGCATTGCGCTGCTGTTCTGGATCGCCGGCGCGCTGACCCATCCGGAGCGTTTCTTCGCCGCGCACAGCGACGCCGAGGGCTCGTTCTACGCGCTGATGCCGCACAACCTGATGGCCGGCATGTTCGGCGCGGTGTCGGTGTTCGTGCTGATCGCGCTTGTGATGGGGTTCATCCGCTTCTGGCCGTACATGGGCGAGGATCTGGCGGACTTCTTCAAAAAGCCGCTGGCGGAGGGCCTGCATGACGCCTTCACGCTGAAGAACCTCGGCGGCGGCGGGGAGGGCTGTACCTATCCCGCGGAGCAGAAGTCCTTCGCGCGCCGGATATTCCACCACTTCACCTTCTACGGTTTCCTGCTGTGCCTTGCGGCGACCAGCGTGGCGACGGTGTATCACTACGCATTCGACTATCCGGCACCGTATCCGTACCTGAGCCTGCCGGTGATCCTCGGCACCGTCGGCGGCATCGGCCTGCTGATCGGGCCGGCGGGGCTGCTGTGGATCAAGGCGAAGCGCGATCCGGAACTGGCCTACCGTGCGCAGGACGGCATGGACGCCGGGCTGCTGGTGCTGCTGTTCATGATCAGCCTGACCGGCCTGGGCCTGCTGATCTGGCGCGAGACCGGTGCAATGGGCACCTGGCTCGCGGTGCATCTCGGTTTCGTGCTGGCGCTGTTCCTGACCATGCCCTATGGCAAGTTCGTGCACGGCATGTACCGGCTGATGGCGCTGGTGCGTTATCACCTTGAACGGCGGCGGCCGGTGCCGGGGATTGCGTCAGAATAAAACAATATAAAACAAATAGTTATGGTTATTTTCCAAGGCCGCGACAGCGGCCTTGGTCATTTCTGAATGGAGATTTTATGGATTGTTGTCTTGACATGAGATTTTAGTCTCATTACGATGCGGGCCGTTTCCTACCTCCGGCTGGAGAGCTGCCATGCCCCTGACACCCGCACAGATGGACCGTAAGATCGACGAACATTTCGGTTATGAAGGCCGTGACGACGTCGAAGGTGTGCTTGCCACGCTGGCGCCCGACGCGACGCATGACGTTGTCGGCTGGACGGAGGGGCCGAGCCACGGACGCGAAGCCGCGCGTCGTTTCTACGAAACACTGTTTGCCGACCTCGCCGACGGCCGGGTGACGCCGCTGCGCAGGCTTCACGGCAACGGCTTTCTGGTCGATGAATCACTGTGGCAGGGCAAGGCGCCCGGCCGGCCGTTCGGGTTCGAGGGGCGCGGGCGGCCGCTGGAGTTCAGGTTGCTGCATGTCGTCGAGTTCACTGAATCCGGGCAGATTGCGAGGGAGCAGGTCTGGCTCGACGTGGCGGCGGTCATGCGCCAGCTGCAGCAATGATGCCACGCCGCGGCAGCAACCGTGAATTGCGCACCCGCAAGGATCTGCTGCAGGCTGCTGGCCGGCTGCTGAAATCGGGGCGCCGGCCGTCGATGGAGGAGGTGGCTGCCGAAGCCCTGGTGTCGCGCGCGACTGCCTATCGTCATTTTTCGAATGTCGATGCACTGCTGGTCGAAGTGCCGGTCGACGAGGCGGTGGCCGATCCTGCCGCGCTGTTCGCACATGATGCCTCCACCGATGCCGAAGCGCGCATCGACCGTGCGGAGGCCTTCATGCACGACGTGACCTGGCGCAACGAGCCGCAGCTGCGGCTGATGCTTGCAAACAGCATCGGCCGCGATACCGCAGACGACACGCTGCCGCGCCGCCAGAACAGGCGCCTGCCGCTGATCGAGGCCGCACTCGCGCCGGCGCGCGCACGCATCGGTGATGCCGATTACGGACGGCTGTGCACCGCGCTGGCGCTGCTCTTCGGCCCGGAGGCGATGATTGTCGCCCGCGACGTGCTGCGCATCGACGGGCGGCAGGCGCGGGATGCGAAAAGCTGGGCGGTGCGTGCGCTGGTACGCGCAGCGCTGGACGAAGGTTCATCGAAAAGCGGCGGCCGAAAACCGGCGGCTGCGACAACACAGGGGAGATCCGGATCATGAGAGCGATTTTCATCCCGGCTGTGGCTGCCGGCATCGCCTGCATGCTGCAGGCCTGGACATTGTCTGCCGCCGCGGCGAGTCCGCAGCATCCGCAGGCCGACATCCAGCGCGGGCGTTACCTTGTTCGCATCACCGGCTGCAATGATTGCCATACCCCCGGTTATCCGGAATCGAACGGCAGGACGCCGGAAAAGGAATGGCTCACCGGCAGCCCGCTGGGCTGGCGCGGTCCCTGGGGTACGACGTATGCCAGCAATCTGCGGCTGGTCATGAACAACATGAGCGAGGCGCAGTGGCTGAAGCATGCGCGCGTCGAATGGCGTCCGCCCATGCCCTGGTTCAACCTCCAGGGCATGAACGATGCCGACCTGCGTGCAATCTACCGTTACGTGCGCCACCTCGGACCCGCGGGCAAGCCGGCGCCGGTCTACGTGCCGCCGGAGCGGGAGCCGGCGCAGCCTTACGTGCAGTTTCCTGCGCCGCCGAAATAAGGGATCCCTGTTCCGCCAGGGACGCAATCGCGGCTTTCTGCAAGGTTTCCGTGTGCGTCATGCGGGAATGCACAGCGAGGCTCTGCGATAATGCCGCCATGCTTCCCCCGATCCTCCGCCCCCATCTGCCACATCCTCGAACTGTCCAACGACGACAGCGACCCGGCGATGTCGATCGCCCGGGCGCGGGTCGGGCCCGGCGTCACCACGCGCTGGCACCGGGTGCGCGACACCGTCGAGCGTTATGTGATTCTCGACGGCGTGGGGCGCATGGAGATCGGTGATTACCCGCCGCAGGAAGTGCAGGCCGGTGACGTGGTGATGATTCCGCCGTCGGTGCGCCAGCGCATTGCCAATGCCGGCGAGGGTGATCTGGTGTTCCTGGCCATCTGCACGCCGCGTTTCCGGCCGGAGGCCTACGAGGATGCGGAGGATGGTGGTGATGCATGAACTGCGCGAGGCGGGTCCGGCTGATGCGCCGGCGCTGCAGCGGCTGTACGCGGACATCCGCGGCCGCGCGGAGTGGTTGCCGCCCGCTGCACGGATGAATGCAAATTTTGCGCATGACTCGGAGGGTGAGCGGGTGATCGTCGCGGTGGCCCCGGACGGGATCATCGACGGACTGATCGCGGTGTGGGAGCCGCAGGCTTTTGTGCATCACCTGTACGTGCGGGAGCGCGCGCGGAGGCGCGGAGTGGCCAGTGCGTTGCTCGAATCCCTGCGGATCAGCATGCCGCGGCCCTGGAGCCTGAAATGCCTGAAGTCGAATGTTGATGCCCTGCGTTTCTACCGCCGTCTCGGCTGGATCCGCATCGCTGCAGGCAACAGCGACGACGGTGCCTACGAGTTGTTGCAATGGCCTGCAGCGGCATCCGTTGCCGCATGATCCGGTGGAGTCATGCCTGCGGGTTGTCGCTGGCGCTTGCGGCAACGGCTGCGGCGGGGACCGGCATGGGCGTGGAGGATACGCCGCTGCGGCCGAGCGAACTGAAGCTGATGCAGCGCATCGCCGCGGTCGATCCGTCGTTCCGCTACGGCGAGCGCGTGAAGCGTTACTACCGCACACATCCGAACACCAAGAACCGCATTCCGCTGCGCGTGGAGATGGTGCTGCCGCAGGAGAAGGGTCTGTATTTCGGCCAATACATCCGCTACGTGATGACCATCAGCGAGCCGGCGGGGCTGGTGATTTATGAATACGATGCCGGCAGCGCGAAACGCGGCCAGGGCACGATCCTGGTGACGCCGAAGGATGTGGTCAGGACCGAGTATGGCTGCGGTGCCACGTCCTGCACGACCCGGGTGGAGCGCAACGGGCGGCTGCTCGTCGAGCGTGGCGAAAATTGAAAAATACCAATATAAACAAATACTTATGAAAACTGTTCGGGCACTGACGGGTATACTCGCGATGTCTGCGATGCCACTGCTGCACGCGGCGCAGGCCGCCGATCCCTGCGCCGCTGCGATCAATACCGGCGAGATCAGCGAGTGCATGAACCAGCTGTTCGTGACGACCGACCGCGAACTGAATCGCGTTTACCAGGAATTGCTCAAGCGCATCGACGGCAGCGATTCCCAGCAGGTTGACCGCGGCACGGTCAGGCGGCGGCTGGCGGAGGCGCAGCGCAGCTGGGTGGAGTTCCGTCGCCAGGATTGCGAAGGCATGTACAAGCTGTTCGAGGGCGGATCGATCCGCAACGCGCGTTTCCACGGCTGCATGATCGAGCGCACGGAACGGCGCATTGCCGAACTGAAGGGCTGGGATCAACCCTAGTGTCACGCGGCCTGCGGTTGCTCAGGCCGGACGCCCGCGGAAACGCGGATAAACCCTGTAGACGTTGTCCTCGAAAATCTTTTTCTTGTCGGCCGCGCTGATCGCGGTCGCGGCATCGATGTAGCGCCGGGTGTCGTCGTAGTAGTGTCCGGTTTCCGGGTCGATGCCCTTCACCGCGCCGACGATTTCCGAGGCGAACAGGATGTTGTCCGCCGGGATCACGCGCGTCAGCAGGTCGATGCCGGCCTGGTGGTAGACGCAGGTGTCGAAGAACACGTTGTTCATCACGTGCTCCTTCAGCGGCGGCTTGCCCATGTCCTGCGCGAGGCCCCGGTAGCGGCCCCAGTGGTAGGGCACCGCGCCGCCGCCGTGCGGGATGATGAACTTCAGCGTCGGGAAGTCCCTGAACAGGTCCGAGTTGATGAACTGCATGAAGGCGGTGGTGTCGCCGTTGATGTAGTGCGCGCCGGTGAAATGGAAGGCCGGATTGCAGGAGGAGCTGACATGGACCATCGCCGGCACGTCGAGCTCGACCATCTTTTCGTACAGCGGGTACCACCACTTGTCGGTCAGCGGCGGGTCGGTCCAGTAGCCGCCGGAGGGGTCCGGGTTCAGGTTGCAGCCGATGAAGCCGTATTCCCTGACGCAGCGTTCGAGTTCCGGGATGCAGTTGTCGGGCCGCACGCCGGGGCTCTGCGGCAGCTGGCAGACGCCGGTGAAGTTTTTCGGAAACAGCGTGCAGACGCGGTGGATCAGCTCGTTGCAGATGTCGGTCCACAGCGCGCTGGTGGCGGCGTTGCCGACGTGGTGGGCCATGCCGCCGGCGCGCGGCGAGAAGATGGTCATGTCGGTGCCGCGCTCGCGCTGGATGCGCAACTGGGCGCCCTCGATGGTTTCGCGCAGTTCGTCGTCGGTGATGCGCAGCGAGTTTTTCGCCGGACTGAGCGCCGGATCCCTGAGGCCGGCAATCTGTTTCTGGCGGAAGGCTTCGAGTGATTTCGGGGCGGTGGTGTAGTGGCCGTGGCAGTCGATGATCATTCCTGGGATTCCTCCGGTGTTGCTGCGGGACGCTGCGGATTTTACTTCGCCGGGACGCGCTGCCGGAAAAAGAACCGCCCGTCTGGCGTGAGCGGGACGGGCGGTGTTCCGGCGGCCGGTCAGTGCCGGGGCGGTTCAGGCGGCACTCAATTGGCCTCGATTTTTGCCCGCTTGATCACCGGCACCCAGCGTGCCTGCTCGTCCCGGATGAATTTCTGGTATTCGGCGCCGCCCGACGGTGCGGAGTCGATGCCGCGGTCCTTCAGCTGCTTGATCACGTCGGGTGCATTCAGCGCGGCGGTGAAATCCTTGCTCAGGCGATTGATGATCACCGGCGGGGTCTTCGGTGCGGCCGACAGGCCGTACCAGTTGATCGCCAGATAACCCTTGACGCCGGCTTCGGCGATGGTCGGAACATTGGGCAGTGCCTCGGCGCGTTTGGCGCCGGTGACGCCGAGCGCGCGGGCCTTGCCCGACTGCACATGCGGCACCGCGGTCGAGATGACCGCCATGAAGGCCGGCACATGGCCGCCGATGAGGTCGGTGATGGCCGGGCCGCCGCCTTTGTACGGGACATGGTTCAGCGTAATGCCGGTCATGCCTTCGAGCAATTCGACGGCGAGGTGGCCGGGGCTGCCGGTGCCCGAACTGGCGTAGTTGATCTTGCCGGGCTGGGCTTTGGCACTGGCGATGAATTCGCCGAGATTTTTGGCCGGCACCGAGGGATGGGTGATCAGGATGTTCTGCAGCGTGACCAGCATGCCGATGTGGGTGAAATCCTTCATCGGGTCATAGGGCACTTTCTGGATTGCGGGACTGACCACCATGGAGCCGATGTGTGACATGCCCACCGTATGGCCGTCCGGTTCGGAGCGCGACAGCAGTTGCATGGCAATCACGCTGTTGGCGCCGGGGCGGTTGTCGACAATGACCTGGTTGCCGAAGCTGGCGGCCAGTTTGGGTTGCAGGATGCGCGCGACCAGGTCGGTGGCGCCGCCGGGCGGGAAGCCGACAATGAAACGGACAGGTTTGGTCGGGCCCCATTCGGCGGCCAGCGCCGGTGCGGCAAACAGTCCGGCGGCGAGCAGGGCGGTGATGCGATGCAAAGACTTCATGGGCATGTCACTCCGTAAGGATGGAATCTGTGTGCGATGCAGCATTTTCGCAAAAAAAAAGACTGCAGGGCCAGTGCCCCGCAGTCTTTTTTGTCAGGAAACGATTTAGTTTGTTTTTCAGTTGGTGTGATACAGGCCGGCGGCCTTGATCACTTTTTCCCACTGTGCCTTTTCGGCCCTGATATAGGCGCCGAAGGCTTCCGGCGTGCTGGTCGAAACATCCAGGCCCTGCCTGAACAGCAGATCCTTGACGTCGGGCAGGTTCAGCGCCGCGATGGACTCCTTGTTCAGGCGGTCGATGATGTTGCGCGGCGTTTTCGCCGGGGCGAGCAGGCCGTACCAGTTGTTGGCTTCGAAGCCTTTGAGGCCGGCTTCGGCGACCGTCGGCAGTTCGGGCAGCAGGCCCGAACGTTTGGCCGTGGACACGGCCAGCGCGCGGATCTTGCCGGACTTGATGTGGCCGACAGCGCTCGCGGCAGTGGCGAAAATCAGGTTGATCTGGCCGCCGAGCAGGTCGACCATGGCCGGTCCGCCGCCCTTGTACGGGACATGGACGATCTTGGTGCCGGCCTGCAGGTTGAACAGTTCCAGAGCGAGGTGGCCGGCACCGCCGACGCCCGAAGAGCCGCCGTTGAGCGGCTTGGTCTTGGCCAGGGCGACCAGTTCCTTGACACTTTTGGCGGGCACCGAGGGGTGCACGACCAGCGCGTTGGTGGAATCCACCGCGCGGGTTATCGGCAGCACATCCTTCAGCGGATCGAAGGGCAGCTTCTTGTAGAGCGAGGGATTGATGGCCAGTGCGGCGATGGTGCCCATCAGGATGGTGTAGCCGTCAGGGGTCGCGTTGGAGAGAATCTCGGTGGCGATGTTGCCCGCAGCACCGGGCCGGTTGTCGATGATGACCTGCTGGCCGAGGCGCTCGCTCAGCTTGGCACCCATGGCGCGGGCCGTGGTGTCGGTGCCGCCGCCGGGTGCAAAACCCACCAGCATGCGGATCGGCTTGGTCGGCTGCCATTCGGCGGCCAGGCCCTGTGCGGCGAAGCAGGCCAGCGCGGCGCCGGCCATCAGGCGCGTCGTCAGGTGTCGGTTCATTGTTTTCCTCCAGTGATGGTTGGTTATGGGTGCTGCGGTTCAGGCCGCCGCATTTGCGGCAGATGCTGCCTTGCGTCCGGCAGCGAGCCGGGTGGCGAGGGTAAAGGCGTGTTCCATGGCGCCGGGGTCGGCCTTGCTCTGGCCGACGATGTCATAGGCCGTGCCGTGGGCGGGGGTCGTGAACACCGTTTTCAGTCCGGCGGTGACGGTGACACCCTTGTTGAAGCCGAGCAGCTTGGTCGCGATCTGGCCCTGGTCGTGGTACATCATGACCACGCCATCGAATTTCCCCTTGAGTGCCTGCAGGAAAATAACGTCCGATGAGATCGGGCCTTCGCAGTTGATGCCGCCGGCCTTCAGCCTGTCGACGGTCGGGCGGATGATGCGGATTTCCTCGTCACCGAAGAGGCCGTTTTCGCCGTTGTGCGGATTGAGCGCGGCAACCCCGATGCGCGGTGCGGTCCTGCCGGTGGCGAGCAGCGTGTCATTGGCGAGATTGACGGCGGAGGTGATGCGTTCCGGGGTGATCATGTTCACGGCTTCGCGCAGGGCGACATGGGAGGTCACGCGGAAGGTGCTGAACTGGTCGATGACGTTCATTTCGCCGAAAAAGCCGCTGTGGTCGGTCAGCTTGGCGAACATCTGGTGCTCGTCGTTGAACTTCCAGCCGCCGCGGTTCATCGCGCCCTTGTTCAGCGGCGCGAAGCAGATGCCGTCGAGTTTGCCGGCCATGGCGAGGTCGATCATGAATTTCAGCGTGTCGCCGGCAAGTTTGCCCGCTTCGTCGGACGGGGCGCCCTGCGCGAATTTCGCGGGATCGGTATTGCCGAGGTCGATCAGCGGCAGGTCCTGGCGCGGCCAGCTGACTTCGTCGATGCTGCGGCAGGCGGTATATGCAAACTTGACGCCGGCATCCCGCATGCCGAGTTCAAGCACGCGCCGGTCGCCGATGATGACGACTTCCGCGAGTTGCGAAGGTTTGCCTGATGCCAGCAGTTTTGCGGCGATTTCCGGGCCGATGCCGGTGACATCGCCCAGCATGAATCCGATGCGGGGAAGCTTGCTCATGGGTACTCCGGGAAAAGAGGGGGCTAGTTTAGTCTATTTCCTTGTCCGGGCCGACCCTTTGCGCCGCGGAGCCGGCACCAGCAGCCGGGTCAGCTCGCGCACCGATTCGAGTTTTTCGAGACGGAAGACCCGCTCGATCACCTGCTCGGCCCGCGCCGGCGGCAGCCCGCCCCAGGCTGCGCATTCGCGGAATTTGTCAGCGACCTCTCCGTCGCTCATCGGATTGGCGGGGCTGCCCTTGCCGAAGTCGGCGCGGCCGCTGATCACGCGGCCGTCCTTCAGTTCGATGTCGATGATGGTGGTCATTTTTTCGTAGCCGGCGGCCTCGGCTTCGGGATGCACGCCGAATTCGACCAGGCCGATCATGCGCTGCACATCGGCGCGGCGCACCACGGCATCGGTGAACTGCGCCAGGCCGGCCCTGCGTTCGAGCAGCAGTATCGCCATGCAGAATTCCATGCTGAACTTGGCCTGCAGTTCCGTTCTTGGGCGGCGGTGGATCAGTGTGTTGGGCATGTGGCGATTGGTGCCGACGCGGATTTTGCGCACCTGCGCCGGCCGGATGTCGTTCTGCAGCACGAGTTCGAGCATGACACCCATGCCGGGATGGGTCAGCGAGCCGCTGGGATGGGGTTTGATCGAGACGCCGGGCATCGCGAAGGTCCAGGGTTTGCCGAGCTTGCCGTGGATGGCCTGCGGGTCGTAACCGCCGCCGGCGGCGTTGAAGAAGCCGCGTTTTGCTTCCAGCGCATCCGGTGCGGCGCTCCAGCCGAGGCGGATCAGTTCCGCCGCCATCACGCCCGATTCCGCGGAACGGCCGGGATGGAAGGGCTTGGTCATGGTGCCGAAGTTCTCGCGCAGGCCGGCGGCCTGGCTGGCGCCCAGGCTCAGCGCCTGCGCGGTCTGGGCGGCGTCGAGCCCGAGCAGCCGTGCCGCGCCGGCGGCGGCACCGATGGCACCGAAGGTTGCCGTGGAATGGAAGCCGTCGGCGTAATGGCGCGGGTTGATCGCTTCGGCGAGTTTGGTTTCGACCTCGACGGCGATCTGGTACGCCGTCAGCAGGTCGAGGCCGGAACGGTTGCCGTGTTCGGCCAGTGCCAGCACGGCGGGCAGTGCCGGCGCCGTGGGGTGGGTGAGCAGGCCGTAGACGCGGTCTTTGGCCACTGCGAGCTGGGTATCGTCGTAATCGTCGGCATGGATCGCGATGCCGTTGGCGAAGGCGGCGAAACGCGGCGGTACCCTGAGCGCGGTGCCGATCACCGTGGCACCGCGGTCCAGCGGCAGGCCCAGCGTCTTCAGGTAGCGGCGGATGACATGGCCGGACTCGGCGGCGTTGCCGGCCAGCGCGAGGCCGAGACCGTCGAGCAGGGAACGTTTGCCGTGGTGCATCACCGCGCGCGGAATCTGCGCCGTACGGGTGCGGGTGACGAAGCGGGCGACTTCGGCGGTAAGGGCGATTTCTCGGGGCATGCGGGGCCTCTGGAAAGACGGAGAGGCGCCTGATTTAACACATCGGCACCGGCTTGACCATGTGCCGGAGCCGCGGGGCCGGTTTCAGCCGGCGAGGCCGAGTTCGGCGCTGAAATCGGCGATCACCTGCTCGCGGCTGCGTTGCAGGCGGGGCGGGCGCTGGCCCATCGGGCGGTTCTCGATTTCGGGCACGATTTTCATGGCAACGAACACCGGGCCGGGCGCGGCGAGAATGCGGCCGATGTCGATCGTCAGGCTTTCGAGATTGGTGTACGCGTGCGCGGCGGGATATCCGGCAGCGCGGGCCATCTGGTCGTAGGCAACGTTGGCGGCGTTGGGCACCGGCTGGCCGCCGGTGGTTGCGTAACACTCGTTGTCGAGCAGGAAATGGTAAAAATTCTTCGGCTTGTGCTCGGACACCATCGCCAGCACCCCCAGGCTCATCTGCAGGTCGCCTTCGGAGTCGAAGAGCACGATTTTTTCACGGGGCAGGGCCAGCGCCAGTCCGAGCGCGAAGCCGGCGTGTCCGCCCATCGCCGGATCGCCCAGCGGCAGGTCGCGGCGGGGCTGCGTGCTGATTTCGTGCCACTGGCGGTTGCCGCGGCCGGGAATCACGATGGCGTTGCCGCGATGCTGCTGGAACACCCTGAACATTTCCTGCATGACGATCATGTTTTGTTCTCCCGGGGTGTTCAGCTGTTGAATCCGTGGTATTCGTCCCCGACCAGGACCGCCACCGGACGCCGGTTCCTGCGCGCTTCCCCGAAAGCCGCAGAGATGCGCGGGGCGTCATTGTCGTTTTCGACGAGATAGTAGTTGATGCCGAAGGCGTTGAGGAAACGCTCGGTATAGACCGCCGCGGTGTCCTTGGTCACGCCATGCCTTGTCCATCCGCGGTAACCCACCAGCATCACCACCGGGATGTTGAGCCCGAGCCCCCAGCCGCGCATCGAATCGCCGGCTTCCATCATGCCGGTGTTCTGGATCAGGATGATCGGCACCTTGCCGCCGGTGTGCAGCCCGGCGGCGGTCGAAAAGGCGAGACCTTCGCGCGCGACGGCGATCAGGGTCAGCCCGGGATCCGCCTTCATCAGCGTGTAGAGCCAGTTGGTTTCGCTGTCGGGCAGCCAGACGACATGGGTCACGCCGTTCTGTTTCATCTGCGCGAGCACGGTTTCCGGGCTCAGCTGTGCTTCCTTCGCGTCCGCCATCGCGTCATCCTTTTTATGCTTTCGGGACTGCGGAACGGCATCCGGTGTTCCGCTGCCGGATTTTTATCACAGCCAGGGTGCCCGAGCGTCGCGGGTTCCGGATGCTGGTCACCGGGCGGTTGCGGCCTTGCCGGGTGCGGGGGGGGCGGAGTAACCTCGACGCCTCCTCCGATGCGCAATGATTGTTTTCATCCATGACATCCATGAAAAACCCGGTTCGTGCCGCATTGGCACGCGGCGAGACCGTCACCGGTCTCATCCTGTTCAGCGGCAGCCCGATGATCACCGAGCTGGCCGCAGCCGCCGGCGTCGATTTCGTGATCATCGACATGGAACACAGCGCGCTCGATTTTGACACCTGCGCCCATGTCATCCGCGCCGCCGATGCCGCCGGCATCACGCCTTTCGTGCGCATCGCCGACGTTGAACGCACCCTGATCCTGAAACTGATGAACATGGGCGCGGCCGGCATCGCGATTTCGCATGCCACCCGGGAAAACTGCGCGCTGGCGCTGGACTACGCGCGTTACGCGCCCGCGGGTCAACGCGGGGCCTGCACCATCGTGCGTTCCGCGGGTTATGCGCCGGGCGACTGGGACGCGCATGTGCGCCGCGCCAACGATGAACTGATGGTCATTCCGCTGATCGAGGACACACCGACGCTGCAGGATTTCGAGGCGATGGCGGCGATGCCGGGTCTGGAGCTGTTTTTCATCGGGCCGACCGACCTGTCGATTGCGCTGGGCGTGCCGCATGCCACGTTTGAAAATCCGAAGATGGCTGCCGCGCTGGAGCAGGTGGTGACGGCTGCGCGCAAACACGGCAAACACGTGATGACCACCATCGGCAACAAGCCTGATCCCGTCTACGGCCGGTCGGTGCGTGACCGCGGCGTGCAGGCGATCGTGCTGGGCACCGACGGGCACCTGTTTCTGGATGTGTGCCGTCGGGTGAATGCCGTAAAAACCTGAATTTACAGGATGGACAGGATTTTCAGGATAAACCCTTTGATACTTGGTTTTCCGTTTTTATCCTGATCATCCTGTCCATCCTGTTAATTGCTTTGATTTTCATGCCATGACCAAAAAACTCATCATCACCGTGCGCGTCAACGAATACATGTCGCGCGACATCAATCGCAACGTACCGTTCACGCCGGACGAGATCGCCGAAACCGCGGCGGAATGCCGCGCGGCCGGCGCCTCGATCATCCATTTCCATGCGCGCACGCCGGACGGCGGCAAATGCCACGAACCGGAGGTCTACGCCGAGATCGTGGCCAAGATCCGCGAGAAAACCGACATCCTGATCGATTCGACGCTGGGCCAGATTACCGTCAACGAAGACGAGAACCGGCTGGCCCATATCAAGCTGATGGGGCAGAAGAGCAAAACCCGGCCGGATTTTGCGGCGGTCGACACCGGCAGCAGCAACATCGACGCCTATGATCCGGTGGCGAAAAAATTCCTGACCACCAACAAGATCTACAAGAACAGCACCGAGACCTGCCTGTTCCTGGCCAGGGGTATGACCGAAGCCGGCGTGAAGCCGCACCTGTCGGTATGGGCGGTACCCTTTGTGCGCATGGTCGAGGCCTTCCTCGACATGGGGGCGGTGAAGGAGCCGGCCTATGTGCAGTGTGTGCTGGCCGAGGGCGGCATCGTCGGCGCACATCCCTGCAACACGCGCGGGCTGGAGGCGCTGATCGATTTCCTGCCGCCGCAGCGTCGCATCGAATGGACGGTGGCCTGCAAGGAAGGCAACCTGTTCAATGTTGCCACCACCGCGCTTGAACGCATGGGGCATCTCGCGCCGGGCATCGGCGACTATCCCTATCCGGAAATCGGCTGTCCGACCAACGCCGAACTGGTGCGGCGGTTTGCGGAGCTGGGACGGGCGGTCGGCCGGGAGCCGGCGACGACGGATGAGGCGCGGACCCTGCTGGGCATTTCCCGCAATTAGTTTTTCCGTGTGCAGCATACGGACGCCTTATGGTTGAAGGCGTCTCCGGAGCGGGCTGGATGCTGCTCATATGGTGAACATCAGGGCGTGAGCTGTCCCGGGCTGGGTTAAAATCCGCAGCTTCGCCGCTGCGATCCGTCCTGCGGCGGAATCCCACAGGAGGACAGCCGATGGGGCATACCATCGCCGAGAAGATTCTCGGCAAACACGCGGGCGGCAAGCCGGCCAGGGCCGGTGAAATCGTCATCGCGGACGTCGATTTCGCAATGATCCACGACGCCCGTGCCGGCAACGCACTGAAGATGATCGAAAAGCTGGGCGCGAAATCCCTGCCTTACGTCAAACGCACCGCCCTGGTGCTGGACCACTATTCGCCGCCGCCCAACATGGAGGCGGCCAATACCCATGTCGAGATGCGCGCGTTTGCCGACAGGCACGGCTCGCCGATCTACGACGTCGGTGACGGCATTTGCCACCAGGTGCTGCCCGAAGGCGGGCACCTGACCTGCGGCGATCTCGTGGTCGGCACCGACACCCATTCAACCACCTACGGCGCCTTCAACGCCTTCGGCACCGGTGTCGAAGGCACCGACGTGTCGGCGGTGATGATGACCGGCAAGCTGTGGTTCCGCGTGCCGGAGACCATCCACATCGAACTCAAGGGCGCCCTGCAGCCGGGTGTCTGGGCCAAGGACGTCACGCTGGCCATGCTCGGCAGGCTGGGCGCCGAGGGTGCCAACTACCAGGCCCTCGAATATGCCGGCAGCGGTGTTGAGGCAATGGCGATCGACGACCGCATGACATTGTCCAACCACGCGGCCGAACTCGGCGCGAAGGCGGCGATCCTCGAGGCTGACGAAAAAACGCTGGCCTGGCTCAAGGCCCACGGCGCTGCCACGCCGAATCCGGTGCAGGCCGATGCCGATGCGGTCTATGCGCAGCGCATTGTCATCGACACCGCGGCACTGGCGCCGCAGGTGGCACGCCAGCACCATATCGACGATATCGCGGCGGTGCCGGATGTCGCCGGCCAGAAGATCCAGGTGGCGCTGATCGGCACCTGCACCAACGGCCGGCTCGACGACATCCGCCAGGCGGCGGCAATCCTCAAGGGCCGCAAACTCGCGAAGGGCGTGCGCATGATCGTCACCCCGGCCTCGCGGGCAATCTACCTCGCGGCGATGCGCGAAGGCCTGTTTGAAATCCTCACTGCGGCAGGCGCCTCGGTGGAGGCCGCGGGTTGCGGCACCTGCGTCAACATCACCGGCCACTACATTGCCGGCGACGACCAGGTGGTGATTTCCAGTGCCAACCGCAATTTCAAGGGGCGGCTCGGCAACCCGAAGTCGGAAATCTGGATCGGTTCGGCGGCAACGGTGGCGGCGTCTGCGCTGACCGGCGTGATCACCGATGCACGGACGGTCGCCGGCGGCGACTGGCGGGCGGCGGCCTGAAACTTGGCCACAGGGGATGCAGGGAAAAGCAAATTAACAGGATGGACAGGATTTACAGGATAAACCCCTTGCCTTGAGCGGCGGCCTTTCTGTTTTTTATCCTGATCATCCTGTCCATCCTGCAAGTTGTTTTTGAAGTCATTCGTGTTCCCTGTGGCTATTATTGAATTTGGTCCTGCAGTTCGGAGGCGTCAAACATGAACATCATCAAAGGCAGTGCCCGCATCCTCGGCGACGAGGTCAGCACCGACATCCACTGCTCCAGCAAATACCTGCCCGGCAAGGACACGGCCCATATCGCGACGGTGGCCTTCGACAACGTGTCGCCCGGTTTCGCCAAAAACTTCGTCAAGGGCGACGTGATCGTTGCCGGCGCGAATTTCGGCATCAATTCCTCGCGCGAGCAGGCGGTGCACGTGATGCACCGCATGGGCGTGTCGGCGATCGTGGCGCCGAGCTTCGGCCGCCAGTTCTACCGCAACGCGATCAACAACGGCATGCCGGTCATCGAGTGCGACATTGCCGGCGTCGCTGCGGGTGACGCGGTCGAGCTGGATCTTGCCGGCGGGCGCATCCGCGTGCCGGCGAAAAACATCGAGCGCGCTGTCCCTCCGCTGCCGGCCGCCGTGCAGGCGCTGCTGGAGGCGGGCGGGCTGATCCCCTTCCTGCAGAAACACCCGGACTGGAATCTTGGCGGGGCGGCTGCATGAACCTGAAAATCGAGCGCGTCGAAGTCTTCGGCGTGGCCATGCCGCTGGTCATGGAATTCAAGAATGCCTACCTGTCGAAGTCGGTGGTGAAAAGCGCAATCGTGCGCATCACCGCGACCGGCGGCGCAATCGGCTACGGCAACATCGATCCGACGCCGGGTTATTCCAAGGAAAGCATCGAGGACAGCCTGGCGATGATCCAGTCGCGCCTGGCGCCGGCGGTGATGGGCATGGATCCGACCAATCTCCATCGCATCGCCGCGAAACTGGAATCCGTGGTGCCCGATTTCCTCGACGCCAAGGCCACCATCGACATGGCCTGCAGCGACCTCGCGGCGCGCGTGGCCGGGGTGCCGCTGCATACCTGGCTCGGCGGTGCGGTGAAGGACAGGCTGCTGTTCAATGCCTGGATCAGCATCCAGTCGCCGGAAAACGCGGCGAAGGAGACGCTGGACTGGCAGAAAAGGGGTTTCCGCTCCTGCAAGATCAAGGTCGGCGGCGACATCGTGGCCGACCGCGACCGCATCAAGGCGGTGCGCGAGGCCTGCGGCCCCGAGTTCAACATCCGCATCGACGCCAACGCCGGCTACGACGCCGAAACGTCGATCAGGCTCGCGGAAATGGTCGCGCCCTACGGCCTGCAGCTGTTCGAGCAGCCGGTGCCGGCCCAGGACATTGCCGGCATGGCGCGGGTGCGCAAGGCCGCCAACTCCGTCGGTGTGCCGATCATGGCCGACGAATCGGTGACCGACCATGCCAGCCTGATCGACATCATCCGCGCCGATGCCGCGGACATCGTCAAGGTCAAGGTCATGAAGCAGGGCGGTTTCCTCAACACCCGGCGCATGATTGCCACCGCGGAAGCCGCGGGCATCCGCTGCGTGGTCGGCCACGGCTTCGGCCTCGGTGTGAACACCATGGCGGAAATCATGCTGGCGGCAACTTCCGACAACGTCATCGACGGGCTCGAATGCGTCGGGCCGCTGAAAACGAAGGACGACATCGTCACGCAGAAACTCGACCTCGGCAGTGGCAGCATTCCGCTGCCGGACGGGCCGGGCCTGGGCGTGACGCTGGATGACGCCAAGCTTGCGCAGTACAAGTTCGAGGTCAAAAAAGCGGCCTGAGCCGCTTCAATCCACGGGCCCCGGCCCTGAACGAGGAGAATGATGATGAAGTTGATGCGATATGCAGTGGCGGCCGCATTGGCCGGATTGACCGCCCAGGCGGCAGCGCAAACCTGGCCGGCGCGCCCGGTGACCATACTCTGCTGGTCGGCCGCGGGTTCCCCGGTGGACATCTATGCGCGCACGATGGCCAAGCTGCTGATTCCGGAACTGGGCCAGAACGTGGTGGTGGAGAACCGCACCGGCGGCTCCGGCATCATCATGACCAATGCGCTGGTGCGCGGCGCGGCCGATGGTTACACGATCGCGGCGAACACGCTGACGCTGGCCACGCTGTTCAGCGAGCCCAACGCCCAGTTCAAACCCGATGACCTGCAGATGATCGCGCGCTCGCAGATCGATCCCTACGGCCTGATCGTGCACACCTCCACACCCTTCAAGACCATCGAGCAGCTGGTGGCCTTTGCCCGCAAGAAGCCCGAGTTCATCAACGTCAGCGGTCCCTTCGCGATGAGCTCGCACCGGGTCGCCTGGGAGGTGTTCTCCGAGGTGGCGAAATTCAAGGCCACCTGGGTGCCTTACCCCGGCGGCGGCCCGGCGCTGACCGCCGTGGCCGGCGGCCATGTCGATGCAGCGGCGACCAATCCCGGCAACGTCAAGCCGATGATCGAGGCCGGCAAGGTGCGTGTGCTGGCAGTGTCCTCCGAAAAACGCCTGGACGACTTCCCGGATGTTCCGACCTACAAGGAAAAGGGCTGGGACGTGGTGCGTTACCAGTGGCGCGGCCTGATGGCCAAGGCGGGCACGCCGAAACCGGTGGTGGACCGGCTGGCGGCCGCGATCCAGAAGGCGCAGCAGACCGAGGAATGGAAAACCTACCTGAAGCGGGTCACCCAGCTTGACGGCTTCCAGGGACCGGAAGCCTTCCGCGCGCAGCTGATGCAGGACATGAAGGAAACCGAGGCGATCAAGAAGAAGCTGGGACTCTGAAAGGCAGCGATGAATGATGAGTGATGAGCGATGAACAAAAAAACATCAGTACGACAGCGGCTGCACAAACGGCTGACTGAGGGCGGCAGGGTGCGCCACCGAGCAGGGGCCCCGCGATAGCGGGGATGCGAGCAAGGCGCATCCCTGCCAGCCGCCCGGAACAGAGAATGAAGCAGCAAACACTTGAACGGAAACGATGATGGCGAAGTTGACGGTACGACAGCAGTTGCGCAAACGGCTGAACGAGGGCGGCATGATCGTGGCGCCCGGCATTTACGATGCCTACGGTGCGCGCATGGTGCAGCAGGCGGGATATGAAGCGGTGTACATGACCGGCAACGGCGTCTCCGCCTGTCTGCTCGGCCAGCCCGATGTCGGCATGGTCGACCTGACGCTGTTCGCGGCGCATGCCCACCGTGCCGCGGCCTGTGTCGACATCCCGCTGATCTGCGACGCCGATACCGGTTACGGTAACGCGGTGAACGTGAAACACACGGTGCGCGAGTTCGAGGCCGCCGGTGTTGCCGCGATCCATATCGAGGACCAGGTTGCGCCGAAACGCTGCG
>LNFM01013506.1_pt1 | contig 18498 bp, 16 predicted proteins | sample 596031 | NCBI WGS metagenome assembly LNFM01 (sample SAMN04254537, study PRJNA301005) | activated carbon metagenome | isolation source: dual media filters at the Ann Arbor, Michigan drinking water treatment plant | place: USA: Ann Arbor | reverse complement strand
CCTTGACGTAGAGCTGCGGGATGGTGGGCCAGTTGCTGTATTCCTTGATGCCCTGGCGCACTTCGTCGTCTTCGAGCACGTTCACGGTCTTGAGCGTTTTGGTCTCGACGCCGCAGGCCTTGAGGATCTGGATGGCGCGGCCGGAGAAGCCGCACATGGGGAAGCTCGCGTTGCCCTTCATGAACAGCACGATGTCGTTGGTTTTGACCAGTTGGTCGATTCGGGTTTGGGCGTCGCTCATGGCTGAAAGGTCCTTCTGCGAATGGGTCTGGAATGACCCGGAAACGACACGCATTATCGCCGTTGTGGCCACTGGCCGCCGCTGCAGCGTTCGATGGCCGCAAGGTCGGTGCGGCTGCTCACCTGCTTGAAGCCAGCGTTTTGCAGCAGCGCTCTGACCGCTACGGCTTGGTCGAAGCCGTGTTCGATCAGCAGCCAGCCGCCGGGCGCCATTGCGTCGGGAGCGTTCTTGATGATGGTCCTGATGTCGTCCAGCCCGTCGGCGCCGGCCGTGAGCGCGCTGAAGGGTTCGTGCCTCAGGGCGGCCAGGTGTGGGTCGTGCTCGGCGATGTAGGGTGGGTTGGTGACGATCACATCGAAGCGCTGGCCGGGCACGGCCTCCAGCCACGATCCGGCGTGAAAGTGCACGTTCAGTTGCAGGCGCTGCGCGTTGCTGCGAGCGACCGCCAGAGCTTCTTCGCTGGCATCGGTAGCGATCACGAGGGCCAGGGGCCGGTGGGCGGCGATGGCGAGTGCAATGGCGCCACTGCCCGTGCCCAGGTCCAGTACATGGGTCGAGTGGCTGCGGGTTTCCACCAGATCCAGCGCCCAGTTCACCAGCGTTTCGGTGTCGGGACGTGGAACCAGCACGCGCGCGTCCACGTGCAGCTGGAGGCCGAAGAACTCCTGATCGCCGCGCAGGTAGGCCATGGGTTCACCGCTTTGGCGGCGCTGTACCAGCGCCTGCAGACACGCTGCGGCATTGTCGGACAACGCGTCAGCGTCGTGCGCCATGAGCCATGCGCGGTCGTGTGGTGCGCGTTGCATTGCGAGCAGCACAAGCATCTGCGCATCGATTCGGTCCAGGCCACTTTTTTGCAGCGCCAAGAGTGTGTCGCGAACCGAGTTCATGCCCCGTTGCGCTGTTCAAGCTCGGCCAGCAGCTCGGTGCCCCGCGCCACCTGCAGGGCATGGACCATCTCGTCCAGATCCCCCTCCATCACCTGCAGCACCTTGTACAGCGTGAGGTTGATGCGGTGGTCGGTGATCCGGCCTTGCGGAAAGTTGTAGGTGCGGATGCGGTCGCTGCGGTCGCCGCTGCCGATCAGACCCTTGCGTGTGGCGGCCTCTTTGGCGGCGCGCTCGCTGCGGTCTTTTTCCTGCAGGCGCGCGGTGAGCACTTGCAGGGCTTTGGCTTTGTTGCTGTGTTGGCTGCGCCCGTCCTGGCATTCGGCGGTGATGCCGGTGGGCAGGTGCGTTACGCGCACGGCGGAGTCGGTCTTGTTGATGTGTTGTCCGCCGGCGCCGCTGGCTCGATAGGTGTCGATGCGCAGCTCGCTCGGGTTGAGCTTGATGGCCTCGGTCTCGTCGGGCTCGGGCATCACGGCCACGGTGGCTGCGCTGGTGTGGATGCGCCCTTGCGTTTCGGTGGCGGGCACGCGCTGCACGCGGTGGCCACCCGACTCGAAGCGCAGGCGGCCATAAGCGCCGGGGCCGGACACGCGCAGCACCACCTCTTTGTAGCCACCAAGCTCGCTGGGCGATTCGCTCACCGCCTCGACCTGCCAGCCCTGGCGTTCGGCGTAGCGGGTGTACAGGCGCGCCAGGTCACCGGCGAACAGCGCTGATTCGTCGCCGCCAGTGCCGGCGCGGATTTCCACAAACGCGTTGCGCTCGTCGTCGGGGTCCTTGGGCAGCAGCAGTTGTTGCAGGTCGGTGTCCAGCGAGGCCATGTCGGCCTGCGCGCTGTCGATTTCCTCGCGCGCCATGTCGGCCATGTCTGCATCGCCGAGCATTTCGTTGGCGGCGGCCAGATCCGCTTCGCGTTGCAGGTAGCGGTTGAACACCTCGACCACGGTGGAAGCATCGGCATGCTCGCGGCTCAGCGTCTTGAAGCGCTCCATGTTGTCCACCACATCGGGCGCGGAAAGCAAAGCGTCGAGCTCGTGCAGGCGCGCACGTTGGCGCAGCAGGGTGTCACGGACGAAGGATTTCATGGGTGGGGGATGTCGGTGTCAGCGGATCAACCAGCCGGCGGCATCGAACCGCAGCTGGCCATGCCTTGGGCAAGCCGCTAGGCTTGCGGATCGCGTGGTGACCTGACCGGGGATTCGCGCAGGAAGAGACGCGAAACGGTCTGCGCCGTGGCCGCGCGCGCAGCGCTGTCGCCGGTGTGCAGCTCGGCCAGCGTGCCGTGCAGCATCTTCTGGGTCAAGCCTTTGGAAAGCGCTTCCAGCACAACATCCACCGACTCGCCCTTGGCGAGCAAGCGACGCGCACGCGCGAGTTCCGTGGCACGCCATTCATCGGCCTGCGCATTGATTTGCTGGATCAGCGGCACCATGCCGTTGGCCGGATTGCGCTGCTCCATCCAGTTCATGAAGCTGGCCACGCCGGCGTCGATGATCACTTCGGCCTGGGCCACCGCGGCCTGGCGGTTTTCTCTGCCGGTCTGCACGACGGTGGCGAGATCGTCCACCGTGTAGAGGTAGACGTCTGTGAGTGCCTTCACTTCGAATTCGATATCGCGCGGCACGGCCAGGTCGACCATGAACATGGGGCGGTAGCGGCGTTTCTTCAGCGCGCGTTCCACCGCGCCCAGGCCGATGATCGGCAGCGTGCTGGCGGTGCAGCTGATCACGGCGTCGAACTCATGCAGGCGGTCGGGCACGTCGGCCAGGCGGATCACCTGGGCGCCGAACCGGTTGGCCAGTTTTTCGCCGCGCTCCAGCGTGCGGTTGGCAATCGCCATGCTCTTGGGTGTTTTGGCGGCGAAGTGGGTGGCAGCGAGTTCGATCATCTCGCCCGCGCCCACGAACAGCACCCGGATGTCCTTCAAGTCTTCAAACAGCTGTGAGGCCAGGCGAACCGCGGCAGCCGTCATGCTGATGGAATGGGCACCGATTTCGGTGGAGCTGCGCACCTCCTTGGCCACGGCAAAGGAGCGCTGGAACAGCTGGTGCAGCGTGCTGCCCAGCGCGCCCGCGTCGTTGGCAGCGCGAACCGCGTCTTTCATCTGGCCCAGGATCTGGGCCTCACCGAGCACCATGCTGTCCAGGCCGCTGGCCACGCGAAACGCATGGCGGGCCGCCTGGTCGTCGCGAAGCACGTAAGCGTGGTCGCGCAGCACGTGGGTGCTGACGCCGCCGGTCTGAGCAAGCCAGTCCAGCGTGGGATCCACGGCGGACGCGTCACCCGCGCCATAGAGCTCGGTGCGGTTGCAGGTGGAGAGCAGGGTGGCCTCTGGCTGGCGCGCCAGACTCTGACGGTAACCGTCGAGCGTGGGCTGGAGGCCCCGCAAATCGAGCGGAGCCGTGTGATGGTTGATGCCGAGGGTCCAGACAGACATGGCCGGATTATAAAATTGATCGCTTATGCATGTCACCGTCAACTTTAAATGACACCTTTGTCTGTCCTGGCCCATTTGGCGGGTTTCGTGGCACCCGCGCTCGGCGTGGGTTTGCTGTTGTGGTCTGGCTTGCGCATCCGGCGCAAGGGTCGGCCCGGGATTGGCGCCTCCACGCAGCTCGTGGTGCTGTGTGCCGCCGGGGTTACGGTGCTGTTGGCTGGGCTGGTGTTTTTCGGGCGCGACGGCAAGATTGCCACCTACGCGGCCCTGGTGCTGGCGCAGGGCACGCTGGCCTGGTGGTTGCGCGGACGCTGAATCAGGCGCCCGGAGCGAACAGGTCTACCCGGTCGGTGATGATGCCGTCCAAGCCCAGATCCAGTAGGCGTTGGGCAGCCCAGTCGTCGTTGACCGTGTAGGCCAGCATGCGCAGGTGGTTCGCCCGGGCGGTTTCCACCAACCGGGCATCCCACAGCGCGTGGTTGCACACGATGGCCACGCACTCCAGCGAACGGGCCACCTCAAGCCAGCCGCTCCAAAGGGTGTCGAGCAACAGGCCGCGCGGCAAGTCAGGCGCCGCACCCATGGCGGCTTTCAAGGCCTCTGGCTGAAACGAGGTGAGCAGCGGCGGCCAACCTGGCTGGCTTTGCCAGAGTTTCTGAGCCGCGGCCGCCACGGCCCGGCCGGTCTGGGCTTCCAGGCCCGGTGTGGGTTTGATTTCGATGTTGAGCCAGCAGGCGTTGGCGTGGCAGTGGCGGGCCACGCCCTCGAGCGTGGCCAGGGGCTCGCCGGCAAAGCCGCGCGAGTGCCAGCCGCCAGCATCCAGCTGGCTGAGCGAGCTCCACGGCTGGTCTCCGCCCACGCCATGGCCGTTGGTGGTGCGCTCCAGCGTGTCGTCGTGCAGCAGGAACACCACACCGTCGGCGCTGAGCTTGGCGTCGCACTCGGCCATGCGGTAGCCGTGCGCCGCGCCCAGCCGAAACGCAGCCAGGGTGTTTTCGGGCGCGAGTTTGCCGGCGCCGCGGTGGGCGATCCAGCGCGGATAAGGCCAAGGCCGGATCGCATCGGACATGGTTACACCCGCTTTCCGGAGGTGGCGTCGAACCAGTGCAAACGATCCAGCCGTGGTTGGGCGTGGATGGTGCTGCCCACCACTGGTGCACCTTGGTCTTCGTGGGTGCGGATGATGAGTTTTTCGTCGCCCAGGCGGGCGTGCACCAGGCGCTCGGCACCCAGCAGTTCCACCGTCTCCACATGCAAGGCCCAGCCTTCGGCGCCGATGTCCAGGTGCTCAGGACGCACGCCCAGGATCTGGCCTGGCTTGCCGCCCGGTGCGCCCTTGAGCAAGTTCATGGGCGGCGAGCCGATGAAGCTGGCCACGAAGGTGGTGGCCGGGCGCGAATACACCTCTTCGGGTGTGCCGAACTGCTCCATGTTGCCGGCGTTCATCACGATCATGCGTTGCGCCAGCGTCATGGCTTCCACCTGGTCGTGCGTGACAAAGAGCGAGGTGATGCCGAGCTCGCGGTGCAGTTTCTGGATCTCCAGCCGGGTCTGGGCGCGCAATTTCGCATCGAGGTTGGACAGGGGCTCGTCGAACAAAAACACCTGGGGCTGGCGCACGATGGCGCGGCCCATGGCCACGCGCTGGCGTTGCCCGCCCGAGAGTTCGCGCGGCTTGCGCTCCAGCAGGTGACCCAGCTCCAGGATGCCGGCGGCCTTGTCCACCCGCTGTTTGATCTCGGCGATCGGCACCTTCTTGATCTTCAAGCCGTACGCCATGTTGTCGAACACGGTCATGTGCGGATAGAGCGCGTAGTTCTGGAAGACCATCGCGATGTCGCGTTCTGCCGGCTCCAGTTCGTTGACCACGCGCTCGCCGATGCAGATGTCGCCACCGCTGACCTCTTCCAGGCCGGCGACCATGCGCAGCAGGGTTGATTTGCCGCAACCCGAGGGGCCGACGATGACGATGAACTCGCCATTGGAGATTTCGGCATTGACGCCGTGGATGACTTGCAGCTCGGTCTTGCCGGAGCCGTAACGTTTGACGACGTTGCGCAGGGAAATGGAGGCCATGTTTGTCTTTACTTTTCTGTATCCACCAGGCCCTTGACGAACCAGCGTTGCATGAATATCACGACCAATGCCGGCGGCAGCATGGCCAGGATGGCGGTGGCCATCACCACGTTCCACTCGGTGTAGGAGTCGCCTGAGATCAGGCGCTTGATGCCCATGACCACCGGGTACATGGATTCGTCGGTGGTCACCAACAATGGCCACAGGTACTGGTTCCAGCCGTAGATGAACTGGATCACGAACAACGCGGCGATTGAAGTCTTGGAGAGTGGCAGCAACACGTCCTTGAAGAAGCGCATGGGCCCTGCGCCGTCCATGCGGGCGGCCTCCACCAGCTCATCGGGTACGGTCAAAAAGAATTGCCGGAACAAAAAGGTGGCGGTTGCCGAGGCGATCAGCGGCACGGTCAGGCCCGCGTAGGTGTTGAGCAGCCCCAGGTTGGCAACCACCTCGTAGGTCGGCCCGATGCGCACCTCCACCGGCAGCATCAGGGTGACGAAGATCATCCAGAACACCAGATTGCGCATCGGAAAACGGAAGTAAACGATGGCGAAGGCCGAGAGCAGCGAGATGGCAATCTTGCCGATGGTGATCACCAGCGCGCTCACCAGACTGACCCACATCATGGGCGCAGCCGCTGGAATGCGGCTGCCGGCTTCCGTTTCGCCACCGAAGAGTGCGGTGCGGTAGGTCTCCAGCATGTTGTTGCCGGGGATGAGCGACATGGGGAATGACTGCGCGATCTGCTCAGACGTCTGCGTGGAGCCCACCAGGGTGATGTAGAGCGGAAAGCCGACGACGAGCACGCCGAGAATGAGTACGACGTGAGACAGGACCGTGAGGCCGGGGCGTTTTTCGATCATCAGTACTGCACCTTCTTCTCGACGAAGCGGAACTGGATCACCGTGAGCGTGATGACCACGACCATCAGCACCACCGACTGCGCGGCCGATCCGCCCATGTCGAGCGCCTTGAAACCGTCGTAATAGACCTTGTAGACCAGAATCGCCGTGTCCTTGCCCGGGCCACCCTGCGTCGTCGCATCGACGATGCCGAAAGTGTCGAAGAAGGCGTAGACGATGTTGATCACCAGCAGGAAAAATGTGGTGGGCGAGAGCAGGGGAAACACGATGGACCAAAAGCGGCGCCACGGGCCGGCGCCATCAATGGCCGCGGCTTCGATCAGCGACTTGGGGATGGACTGCAAGCCGGCGAGGAAAAACAGGAAGTTGTAGGAGATCTGCTTCCACACCGCAGCGGCCACGATCAGGGTCATGGCGTGGTCGGCGTCAAGCAGGTGGTTCCACTCGATGCCCACGGCGCGCAGGTAGTAGGCCACCACGCCCATGGGCGAGGCGAACATGAACAGCCACAGCACACCGGCCACCACGGGTGCCACCGCGTAGGGCCAGATGAGCAGCGTTTTGTAGACACCCGAGCCTTTGAGCACGCGGTCGGCGTACACGGCCAGCAGCAGTGCGATAGACAGGCCGATCACGGCCACCAGCAGGGAGAACACCGCGGTGGTGGTGAAAGATGCGAGGTAGGTGTCGTCGGCCCAAAGTCGGCGGAAATTCTCCAGCCCCACGAACTCGGTGGACAGGCCGAACGGGTCTTGCGTCAACAGGCTCTGGTACAGCGCCTGGGCGGCCGGCCAGAAAAAGAACACCAGCACGATGGTCATTTGTGGCGCTATCAGCGCCCACGGCAGCCACGATGACTTGAACCGAACACGTTTTTCCATGGGGACTTCAGTTCATCAAAAAGACGAGAGTATTTAACGAAAAACCCGCCCCGGCCGGTGGTGCCGGCGGTGGGGCGGGTGGGGCACCTCGCGATGCCCTTGTCCGGTCGGTCAGGACTTGTTGGCTTTTTCGAAGCGTTCCAGCTGCTCGTTGCCACGCTTCACAGCCGTGTCCAGCGCTTCCTTGGCCGTCTTCTTGCCGGCCCACACCTGCTCCAGCTCTTCGTCGTTGATGGTGCGGATCTGCACGAAGTTGCCCAGGCGAATGCCCCGCGACTTGTCGGTCGTCTTGCGGATCATCTGCGTGACCGACACGTCGGTGCCGGGGTTCTGCTTGTAGAAGCCGCTGGAATCGGTCAGCTTGAACGACTCCAGCGTCACGGGCAGGTAGCCAGTGCGCTGGTGGCTCTTGGCGGCTTCAGCCGGCTTGGACAGGTGGGCGAAGAACTGGGCCACGCCCTTGTATTCGTCGGCCTTCTTGCCCGACATCACCCACAGGCTCGCGCCACCGATCACCGTGTTCTGCGGCGCACCGGCCACGTCGGGGTAGTAGGGCAGTGTGCCGATGCCGGCAGCGAACTTGCTGTTGCGCTTGATGTTGCCGTAGAGCGCCGAGGAGCCGGTGGTCATGGCGCACTCGCCCGAGACGAAGGTGGCATCGGCCGCATTGCCGCGACCTTTGTAAACAAACAGGCCGGTCTTGGCCATGTTGGCCAGGTTCTCGATGTGGCGCACGTGCAGTGGCGTGTTGAAGTTCAAGCGCGCGTCGATGCCGCGCATGCCGTTGCCCTTGGTGGCGAACTCGGTGTTGTGCCAGGCCGAGAAGCTTTCCAGTTGCGTCCAGCTCACCCAGCTGGTGGTGAACGGGCACTTGTGGCCGGCAGCCTTGAGCTTGCCGGCGGCCAGCGCCACCTCAGGCCAGGTCTTGGGTGCCGTCTCAGGGTCCATGCCTGCAGCCTTGAACGCGTCCTTGTTGTAGTGGAAGACCGGGGTGGAGCTGTTGAAGGGGAAGCTCAACATCTGACCGTTGGGGGCGGTGTAGTAACCCGCCACGGCCGGCACGTAGGCCGCCGGGTCGAACTTGACGCCGGCATCGCTCATGACCTTGCCCACCGGCACGATCGCGCCCTTGCTGGCCATCATGGTGGCGGTGCCTACTTCAAACACCTGGAGGATGTGGGGCGCGTTGCCCGAGCGGAAGGCCGCAATGGCTGCGGTCATCGACTCGTCGTAGCTGCCCTTGAAGGTCGGCACGATCTTGTATTGCGTCTGGCTGCTGTTGTAGTCCTTGGCGAGGTCGTTGACCCATTCACCCAGGGCGCCGCCCATGGAGTGCCACCACTGGATCTCGGTCTGGGCATGGGCTGGGCCGCTGATCAGGGCGGCGAGCGCCAGGGCGCCGGTCAGGGGAAGAAAGCGTTTCTGCATGGATGCTCCTGAATATGGTGTTATGAGAACGCCGTAGAGTATTGGCCTTTTATGACGAAACCATTGCAACGGCGTTTCCCTCCCGTGACAACAGGGGTTTCCATAAGGGGGGTGGGTGTATGGGACCCTGCGGTACCATCTTGGGCTACCCACTGTCACGTTGGCGTCTGCCACACCCATGAACGCTCCCACACCGCTCTCGCTCTTCGCTGTGGCCACCGACGAAGCTCCGCGCCTGCGCGAGATTCCCTACAACTACACCTCCTTCTCCGACCGCGAAATCGTGCAGCGTTTGCTGGGCGAACGGGCCTGGGAGTTGTTGAACGAATTGCGTGGCGAACGCCGCACCGGCCGCTCGGCCCGCATGTTGTACGAGGTGCTGGGCGACATCTGGGTGGTGCAGCGCAATCCCTACCTGCAGGACGACCTGCTGGACACACCGAAACGCCGCAAGCAGCTGGTTGATGCCTTGCACCACCGCTTGGCCGAGGTGCAGAAGCGTCGGACACCGCAAGACGACGCCGGGCGCGACGAACTGGTGGTCGAACTGCTTCAGGCGGCCAAAGGCGCGGTTGACGCGTTTTCGCGCTCGTTTGAAGAGATGGCAGCGTTGCGCCAGCGCGCCACCAAGGCGCTGCGCAAACTCACCGCCCACGACAACATCAAGTTCGACGGCCTGTCGCGCGTTTCGCACGTGACCGATGCGACCGACTGGCGCGTGGAATACCCCTTTGTGGTGCTCACGCCCGACACCGAAACCGAGATGGCCTTGCTGGTCAAAGGCTGCTACGAGCTGGGCCTGACCATCATTCCGCGCGGGGGCGGCACCGGTTACACCGGCGGCGCGATCCCGCTGACGTGGAAGAGCGCGGTGATCAACACCGAAAAGCTCGAAGCCATGACCGAAGTGGAGTGGGTGAAAGCCCCAGGCCACGACAAGCTCCTGCCCACCATCTGGACCGAAGCCGGTGTGGTGACGCAGCGTGTGGCCGATGCGGCCGAGCGCGCAGGCCACGTGTTTGCGGTGGACCCGACCTCGGCCGAAGCATCGTGCATCGGCGGCAACATCGCCATGAACGCCGGCGGCAAGAAAGCCGTGCTCTGGGGCACGGCATTGGACAACCTGCTGAGCTGGCGCATGGTCACACCACAGGCGCAGTGGCTCGAAGTCACTCGGCTGGACCACAACCTGGGCAAGATCCACGACGCCGATGTGGCCAGCTTCGAGCTGAAGTATTTCGAGGCCGACGGCAAGACGCCGGTGCGAACCGAACAGCTCGTGATCCCCGGCAAGACCTTCCGCAAGGAAGGCCTGGGCAAGGACGTGACCGACAAGTTTCTCAGCGGCCTGCCCGGCATCCAGAAAGAAGGCTGCGACGGCCTGATCACCAGCGCGCGCTGGGTTGTGCACCGCATGCCCGAGCACGTGCGCACCGTGTGCCTGGAGTTCTTTGGCAACCCGCGCGACTGTGTGCCCTCGATTGTCGAGATCAAGGACTTCATGTTCGCCGAGATGAGGCGCCCCGGTGGCGCCATTCTGGCGGGTCTTGAGCACCTGGACGACCGCTACCTCAAGGCCGTGGGCTACGCCACCAAGAGCAAGCGCGGCACCTTGCCCAAGATGGTGCTGGTGGGCGACATCGTGGGCGACGACGCCGATGCCGTGGCCCGCGCCACCAGCGAAGTCATCCGGCTGGCCAACTCGCGCAGCGGGGAGGGCTTCGTGGCCATCAGCGCCGAGGCCCGCAAAAAATTCTGGCTGGATCGCAAGCGCACCGCGGCCATCAGCAAGCACACCAACGCCTTCAAGATCAACGAAGACGTGGTGATCCCGCTGCCGCGCATGGGCGAGTACACAGAGGGCATCGAGCGCATCAACATCGAGCTCTCGCTGCGCAACAAGATCAAGCTGGCTGACGCGCTGGAGGCGTTTTTCGCCAAGGGCCAGTTGCCGTTGGGAAAGACCGACGACGCCAACGACATCCCCAGCGCCGAGTTGCTCGAAGACCGTGTGCAACAGGCCTTGGTGCTGGTGCGCGAGGTGCGCACGCTGTGGGCCGGCTGGCTGCGCGATGTGGAGTCGCTGTTCCCGCAACTGCAAGACCACCGACTGCGCGCCAGCTGGAAAACCCAGCTGCGCGGTCCGTTGCAGCAGATATTCACCGGGGCAGCCTTTGGTGCCGTGCTGGACGAATGCACCGCCATTCACAAACGTGTGCTCAAGGGCCGCGTGTGGGCTGCGCTGCACATGCACGCGGGTGACGGCAACGTGCACACCAACCTGCCGGTCAACAGCGACGACTACGAGATGCTGCAGACGGCGCACGAAGCCGTTGCCCGCATCATGGTGCTGGCGCGCAGCCTGGACGGTGTGATCTCAGGCGAGCACGGCATCGGCATCACCAAGCTGGAATACCTGACCGATGCCGAGTTGCAACCTTTCGCCGACTACAAGGCGAGGGTCGATCCGGAAGGCCGCTTCAACAAGGGCAAGCTGCTGCGTGCGTCTGCCGAAGGAGCTCGCAGCGCCGACCTGTCCCACGCTTACACGCCCAGCTTCGGCCTCATGGGCCACGAATCGCTGATCATGCAGCAGAGCGACATCGGCGCCATCGCCGATTCGGTCAAGGACTGCCTGCGCTGCGGCAAGTGCAAACCGGTCTGCGCCACCCATGTTCCGCGCGCCAACCTGCTGTACAGCCCACGCAACAAGATCCTGGCCACGTCGCTGCTGGTGGAGGCCTTCCTGTACGAAGAACAGACCCGGCGCGGCATCAGCATCAAGCACTGGGAAGAGTTCGAGGACGTGGCCGACCATTGCACCGTGTGCCACAAATGCCTGAGCCCTTGCCCGGTCAAGATTGACTTCGGCGATGTGACCATGAACATGCGCAACCTCTTGCGCAAGATGGGCAAAAAGAGCTTCCGTCCGGGCAATGCCGTGGCCATGTTGTTCCTCAACGCCACCAACCCCGAGACCATCAAATTCATGCGCGGTGCGATGGTGGGCGTGGGCTTCAAGGCCCAGCGCCTGGCCAACGACCTGTTCAAGCGCCTGGCGCGCAAGCAGACCAGCGCACCGCCGGCCACGCTGGGGGCGGCACCCATCAAAGAGCAGGTGATCCATTTCATCAACAAGAAGATGCCCGGTGGCCTGCCCAAGAAAACTGCGCGCGCCTTGCTGGACATTGAAGACAAGGACTACGTGCCCATCATCCGCAACCCGGTGGGCACCACGGCGGAAACGGAAGCGGTGTTTTATTTCCCCGGCTGTGGCTCCGAGCGGCTGTTCAGCCAGGTGGGGCTGGCCACGCAGGCGATGCTGTGGCACGCGGGCGTGCAGACAGTCCTGCCGCCGGGTTATCTGTGCTGTGGTTATCCCCAGCGCGGCAGCGGGCAGTTCGACAAGGCCGAAAAGATCATCACCGACAACCGCGTGCTGTTCCACCGCGTGGCCAACACGTTGAACTACCTCGACATCAAGACGGTGGTGGTGAGCTGCGGCACCTGCTACGACCAGCTCCAGGGCTACGAATTCGACAAGATCTTCCCGGGCTGCCGCATCATCGACATTCACGAATACCTGCTGGAAAAAGGCATCACGCTGCCGGCTGGGCAGGGCGGCTACCTCTACCACGACCCCTGCCACAGCCCGATGAAGCTGCAGGAGCCTATGAAGACGGTGAAGGCTCTCGTGGGTGACAACGTGCTCGAGAGCAAGCGCTGCTGCGGTGAGTCGGGCACGCTCGGCGTGACCCGGCCCGACATCTCCACCCAGATCCGCTTCCGCAAGGAAGAGGAGCTGCTCAAGGGCGAAGCCGCCCTGCGCGCCGCCGGCACCGTGGGCGCTCAGGACAACGTGAAGATCCTGACCTCGTGCCCGAGCTGCCTGCAGGGCCTCACGCGCTATGGTGACGATCTGAACAACGGTCTCCTCGAAGCCGACTACATCGTGGTCGAGATGGCGCGCCAGATTCTCGGCGAAGACTGGTTGCCCGCCTACGTGGCCAAGGCCAACGAAGGCGGCATCGAACGCGTGCTGGTCTGACCCCACAACACACACAGAGACACTCCCATGGCCGGACTCGACAAGAACACACCCTCGCCGCAATCGATCACGCTGCATCAGCAGTCGCGCGTGTTGGAAATCGGCTTTTCCGATGGCCAGGAATTCAAGATTCCGTTCGAGCTGATGCGCGTGTATTCGCCATCGGCCGAAGTTCAGGGTCACGGCCCCGGGCAGGAAGTGCTGCAGACCGGCAAACGTGAGGTCGGCATCGTGGCGCTGGAGCCGGTGGGCAACTACGCTGTGCAGCCGACGTTTTCAGACGGCCACAGCTCAGGCATCTTTTCGTGGGACCTGCTGTACTTCCTCGGCTCCAAACAGACCGATTTGTGGGCCGACTACACCTCTCGGCTGGCCGCTGCCGGTATGGAGCGCGACGCACCCATGATCGAAAAAGGCGGTCACGCCTGCGGCAGTCACTGAAGGCGCGGTCATGGCAGACACCCATTTCGGCTTCAAGACGGTGGACGAGCGCGAGAAGGCTTCGCGAGTGCGCAGCGTCTTCGATTCCGTTGCGCCCAAGTACGACGTCATGAACGACCTCATGTCGGCCGGACTGCACCGCCTCTGGAAGCGCTACACGCTCACGGTGGCCAACCCGCAGCCGGGCCAGCAAGTGCTGGATATCGCTGGCGGTACCGGCGACCTGTCGCTGGCGTTCGCGAAGAAGGTCGGCCCCGCCGGGCGCGTGGTGCACACCGACATCAACGAGGCGATGTTGCGCGAAGGCCGCACCCGGTTGCTCGACATGGGCATGGTGCTCCCGACCCTGGTGTGCGATGCCGAGAAGTTGCCGTTCGCCAGCGAGTCCTTCGATTTCGTGTCGGTTGCCTTTGGTTTGCGCAACATGACAAACAAGGAAAGTGCGCTGGCCGAGATGCATCGAACGCTCAAACCAGGCGGCAAGCTGCTGGTGCTGGAGTTTTCCCGGGTGGCGAAGCGGTACTCGTTCAACGTGCTGCCCAAACTGGGCAAGCTGGTGGCCAACGACGAGGACAGTTACCGCTACCTCGCCGAGTCCATCCGCATGCATCCAGGGCAGGAGGCGTTGCGGCAAATGATGCGAAGCGTGGGCTTCGGGCATGTGGATGTGCACAACCTCAGCGCCGGTGTGGTGGCGCTGCACGTGGGCATCAAGTGCTGACCGTGGTCTTGGTTTTTGATTGAAGGGGACGAGGACATGAACAAGTTGTGGTCGGTGATGCTGGTGTGCGCCATGGCGTTGGGCTCGCAGGATGTCTGGGCCAAACGCCTGGGCGGTGGTGGTTCCTTCGGCAAGCAGTCGGGCAATGTGACGCAGCGCAACACCGCTCCTGCGCAGCCGCAGGCGTCGCCCCAGGCCCCCACTCAGAACGCCGCAGCGCGCCCCGCCACTGCCAACAACCCGGCCGCAGCTGCGGCGCCCAAGCGCCCTTGGGGAGCCATGCTCGGTGGGCTGGCCGCCGGTCTGGGCTTGGCGTGGCTGGCATCGACCTTGGGCTTTGGCGAAGGCTTTGCGCAGTTCCTGATGTTCGCCCTGCTGGCGGCGGTGATCATGGCCGTGATCGGCACGGTGATTCGCCGCCGCGCGGCTTCCAGCGGTGCCGGCAACATGGCTTACCAAGCCGCGGGTGGGCCCCTCACGCAGTCGGGCAATTCCCAGTTGGATCCGGCCACCCCCCGCAGCTACTCGCCGTTGAACGTGGGCAATGACGCCTCGGCCCGGCCCTGGGAACGCAGCGGTCCCGCCTCGCTCGACACGGCCCAGCCCTCCGCTGAGGGTGGTTCCATGATCGGTGCCGCGCTGATGGGCCGCCAGGCCTGGGGCGTGCCGGCCGGCTTTGACGTCGAGGGGTTCCTCAAAGCTTCCAAGGTCAACTTCGTGAGCCTGCAGGACGCGTGGGACCGCTCCGACATCCCGAGCTTGCGCGCCATGATGACCGACGGCATGCTGGAGCAGATCCGCAGCCAACTCGCCGAGCGCGAAGCCACCAGCGGTGCCAGCGCCAACAAGACCGACGTTGTGATGCTCGATGCCCAGTTGCTCGGCATTGAAGAGCTGGACGATGCCTATATGGCCAGCGTGGAATTCTCCGGGATGATCCGGGAGGACGTGTCGTCGGGCCCGAATCCCTTCCGCGAAGTCTGGAACATCACGCGACCCAAAACCGGCTCGGGTGGCTGGCTGGTGGCCGGTGTGCAGGCCCTGCAGTAAGTGCCTCGGGCGGGCGCAAGACCCGACCCTCGCAGGGCAATGGCCGAAGACGCCGCCCGCCGAGTTTTATCCGTCAAAATCGGGTGGCCATGAAAAATGAACCACCCCTGTCTTCCTCAGGACCCGACGCTTCCAGCGCTTCGCCCCTGAACTTCCTGCAGTCCCTCCTGGGCTCGATTCGACCACCCGAGTGGGTGGTGGACGAGCTGCAGAACCGCCTGGTGCTGTTCCTCAACCACGTGTTGATGCAGGAGCCTGCAGCCCAGGACCGCTTGAAGCGACAGAAGGGCAAGCCCGTGCGTATCCAGTGGGGCGACTTCCACCTCACGCTGGCACCCACAGCAGCCGGCTTGCTGGAGCGTTGTGCGCTCGGTGCCCAGCCAGAACTCAGCATGACGCTCACCCAGACTTCGCCGGTTGCGCTGGCGCAAAGCGTGCTGGCTGGGCAGAAGCCAGGCGTCGACATCCAGGGAGATGTGCAGCTCGCTGCCGAGGTGGCCTGGCTGGTGGACAACGTGCGATGGGATGTGGAGGAAGACCTGTCCCGCGTGGTGGGCGACGCCACAGCGCACACGATCGCTCGTTTCGCCCGATCGGCCTCGCAGGCCATCAAGTCGTTTGTGGACCGTTTGCCCGACGGATTTCCGCCCCGGCCGCCATTCGCTTCCGCGCCTGCCTCCGCGTCCGATGCCGGTATGCCGCCGCGCGACGGCGGACCCAGCGCATGACGCGCCTCTTTCGCGGCGCCTTCATCGTCTGGGTGGTGTTGCGCTACGGGCTGGACGAGCTGGTGCTCTCCAGCTTTCAACGACCTGGCATCCGCCTGCTCACGCGCATCGTCTCCATTGGCCGCAACCTGGATGCCCCGCGCGGCGAGCGGCTGCGCGAAGCACTGGAGCGCCTTGGTCCGATCTTCGTAAAGTTCGGCCAGGTTCTCTCCACCCGGAGGGACCTGTTGCCGCCCGACATTGCCGACGAACTGGCCCGGCTGCAGGACCGTGTGCCGCCATTTCCCAGCGAAGTGGCGGTGGCCAGCATCGAGCGGGCGTTCGGCAAACCGCTGAACGATGTGTTCAGCCACTTCGAGCAGGTGCCGGTGGCCAGCGCGTCCATCGCCCAGGTGCACTTTGCGACCCTGCTTGATGGCCGACATGGCGGGCGGGAGGTGGCGGTGAAGGTGCTGCGGCCCAACATGGCGACCGTGATCGACAAGGACCTGAGCCTCATGCGCATGATGGCGGGCTGGGTCGAGCGGTTGTCGTCCGACGGCAAGCGACTCAAGCCGCGCGAAGTGGTGGGCGAATTCGACAAATACCTGCACGAAGAGCTGGACCTGTTGCGCGAGGCGTCCAACGCTGCCCAGCTGCGCCGCAACATGCAGGGCCTTGATCTGGTGCTGATCCCCGAGATGCTCTGGGACTACTGCCACACCGAGGTGATGGTGATGGAGCGGATGTACGGTCTGCCCATCAACCGCGTGGACGAGCTGCGCAAACTTGGTGTGGACATCCCGAAGCTGGCGCGAGATGGCGTGACGCTGTTCTTCACCCAGGTGTTTCGCGACGGTTTCTTTCATGCCGACATGCACCCCGGCAACATTCAGGTGAGCACGGCGCCTGGCACCTTCGGGCGCTACATCTCGCTGGATTTCGGCATCGTCGGCACGCTCACCGAGTTCGACAAGGAATACCTCGCGCAGAACTTCACCGCCTTTTTCCGCCGCGACTACAAACGCGTGGCCGAGCTGCATATCGAGTCGGGTTGGGTGCCATCCAGCACGCGCGTGGACGAACTCGAATCCGCTATTCGCGCAGTCTGCGAACCCTACTTTGATCGCCCGTTGAAGGAGATTTCGCTCGGATTGGTGCTCATGCGTCTCTTTCAGACGTCGCGCCGTTTCCAGGTCGAGATCCAGCCGCAGCTCGTGTTGCTGCAGAAAACCCTGCTCAACATCGAAGGTCTGGGGCGCGAGCTCGACCCCGAACTTGACCTGTGGAATACCGCCAAGCCGTTTCTGGAGAAATGGATGGTCGAGCAGGTCGGGCCACAAAAACTGCTGCAGCAACTCAAGGCCGAGGCGCCGCAATACGCCAAGCTGCTGCCCGCGTTGCCCCGCCTGCTCAACGATTACCTGCAGCACAAGCCACACGAGCTGAGACGCGAACTCGACAGCCTGCTCGCCGAGCAGCGCCGCACCAACCGCCTGTTGCAGGCCATCCTCTACGGTGGTCTGGGCTTCCTGCTGGGTCTGGTCTTGATGCAGGTGCTGGTACGCGTTCGTCTCTGGTGATCCGGGGCAGCCACCCGGCCGTGGCCGACGCCCGGCGGGCAGCTGGACGGCCCCCCTCAATTTATAATGACGGGTTTTGTTCCACTTCCCGCGAGGGAACGCAGCGCGCCCGACAGGCAGCTGCCTCGTCGGGACGTCCTCCCCCTCTTCATCAGGTTCACGCCATGCCCATCTATGCCTACAAGTGCGAGTCCTGCGGTCATGCCAAGGACGTCCTGCAGAAAATGTCCGACGACCCCCTCACGCTCTGCCCGTCGTGCGGCCAGGCCAGCTTCAAGAAACAGCTGACCGCCGCTGGTTTCCAGCTCAAGGGCTCGGGCTGGTACGTCACCGACTTCCGCGAAGGCAACAAGCCGACGGCCACACCCGCCGCCGACGGCGCGCCTCCTGCCGCCGAGCCTGCCAAACCGGCGGGTGACGCCGCTGCTGCTCCGGCACCCGCACCCGCCGCAGCGCCCGCGGCCGCTCCAGTGCCTTCCACCCCGACCACACCGTCGGGCTCCTGAGCCTCACTCCATGCTGTCTTTGCGCAAATGGTTGTTCTCGGGCCTGCTTGTGCTGGTGCCCCTGATCATCACGCTCTGGGTGCTGGAGTGGGTGGTCAGCACGCTCGACCAGACCTTGCGCATCCTGCCTACCAGCTGGCAGCCCGACCAGCTGCTCGGCGTGCACATTCCCGGCCTGGGCGTGGTGTTTGCGCTGGTGGTCGTGCTCTCCATCGGCGCGCTGGCGTCCAACATCATCGGCAACAAGCTGGTGAGCTGGTGGCATGCGCTCCTGCACCGCATTCCGGTGGTGCGTTCGATCTACTCGGGGGTGAAGCAGGTGTCGGACACGCTGTTTTCCGAGAAGGGCAACGCGTTTCGCAAGGCCTTGCTGATCGAGTGGCCGCACGAAGGCATGTGGACCATCGGTTTCCTCACTGGGGCGCCCGCCGGCGATGTGTTGCACCACTTGCAGGCGCAGCCCGGCCGCTCGGGTGAGCTGGACGAGTTTCACAGCGTTTACGTGCCCACCACCCCCAACCCCACCGGCGGCTACTTCGTGATGGTGCGCAAGAGCGCCTGCGTGGAGCTGCAGATGAGCGTGGACGAAGCGCTGACCTACATCGTGTCCATGGGCGTGATCGTGC
>LNFM01006804.1_pt1 | contig 18499 bp, 17 predicted proteins | sample 596031 | NCBI WGS metagenome assembly LNFM01 (sample SAMN04254537, study PRJNA301005) | activated carbon metagenome | isolation source: dual media filters at the Ann Arbor, Michigan drinking water treatment plant | place: USA: Ann Arbor | reverse complement strand
TCCCCAATCATGTAAAGTGCCATCGGCCGATTATGGACACCCTCCTCATTGTTTTTCTCACGCTGCTCAACGGCGCGTTCGCCATGTCCGAGCTTGCGCTGGCTTCCAGCCGCAAGGCCCGCCTGGCGGCGATGGCCGAGGCGGGTGACAAGGGCTCGATCACCGCGCTGAAGCTGCTGGAGAACCCCACGCAGTTCCTGTCGTCGGTGCAGGTCGGCATCACTTCCATCGGCATGCTCAACGGCATTGTGGGCGAGGCTGCATTCAGCGGTGACCTCGGTGTGTGGATGGAGTCCAAAGGCCTGACCGAGGCCACGGCCAACATTCTTTCCACCGCGCTGGTGGTGGTGGTGATCACGTTCATCACCATCGTGTTTGGCGAGTTGGTGCCCAAGCGCATCGGGCAGCTCTACCCCGAGGCTGTTGCTCGTTGGGTGTCCCGCCCCATGACCTTCGTGGCCACGGCTGCCAAGCCGTTCGTGTGGCTGCTCACGCAAACCACGCAAGGCATGCTCAAGCTGCTGCGCATCGACACCAACGCTGTGCAGCACGTGACCGAAGAAGAAATCAACGCCAGCCTGGAAGAGGGCGTGGACGCCGGCATCATCGAGGAACATGAGCACCAGATGGTGCGCAACGTGTTCCTGCTCGACGACCGCCAGCTCACTTCCATCATGGTGCCGCGTTCCGAGATCGAATGGCTGGACGCGCAGGCCAGCATCGACGTGGCGGTGCAGCATGCCTGGACCACCGGCCATTCCTGGTACCCGGTGTGCCGCGGCGGGCTCGACGACGTGGTGGGTGTGATCCACCTGCCACGCATGCTTGCCTTGCAGGCCGAAGGCAACAACGAGACGCTGATGCGCCATGTGCAGCCTGCAGTGTTTGTGCCTGAAACGCTGACCGGCATGGAGCTGCTGGAGCAGTTCCGCGAACGTGCCACACGCATGGTGTTCGTGGTGGACGAATATGGCGTGGTGCAAGGCCTGCTCACGCCGCTGGACATGCTGGAGGCCATCACCGGCGAGCTCTCGCCGCACGCTGCGGTGGACGCCTGGGCCACGCAACGCGACGACGGCGCGTGGCTGATTGACGGTGCGATGCCGGTGACCGAACTCAAGTCGCGGCTGGACATCGACGATCTGCCCGACGAGGACAAGGGCCGCTACAACACCGTGGCCGGCCTCATGCAGACGGTGGCGGGCGACCTGCTCGCCCAGGCCGACAGCGTGGAGTGCGCGGGTTGGCGCTTCGAGGTGCTGGTGCTCGATGGCCGGCGCATCGACCAGGTGCTGATTTCGCGTCTGCCCGAGTCAGAGGTCACCAACGACGCCGACGGCTGAAGCCGCCTGCGCCTCTCGATCAGCGGTGGTTCGGACCGTCGTCGGTGCCACGGCCCCGGCGGGCATCGCCGGGCGCGTCGTCGGCGCCCCGCCCGCGGCGTGCGTCTCCCGGGCTGTCATCGGCGCGCGAGTGGCTGCCCGAGGCGTGGCTGCTGGTGCTGGCGCCATCGTCGCTGCCGCGCCCTCTGCCGCGACCGCTGTCGTGACCACCGGATGAAGATGAGCTGCCCGAGGAGGACGCGCTGCCGCCATGGCCGCCGCCCGATCCCCCGCCCGAGCCGGATCCGCCGTTCTTGGCCAGTGCTGTGCCGGATCCGAGCGCAAGAGCAAGGGCGGCGATGAGTGCTGCGAGTGTGCGGGTGTGTTGGTTTCGCATGAGAGGCTCCTTGGTGAAGTGTGAACGTATTTGAAGTTCGTGGGATTATTTCCCACGTGGCAAGTATTCGTGGGAAATAATCCCACGTCAACCAATTTGTGTGATTTTTTCCCACGTAGTTGGTTACCATTGGTATCACCATGCCGTCTCGCCCTGACTTCCGTTCCGACCCCGGTGCCACCACGGCTCCATCGCCAGCACTGGTGACTGCATTGCGCCGCGTGTTGCGCCCGCTGGTGCGCCTCATGGTGACGCGCGGCATCACCTACCCTCACTTGAGTGACTTGCTCAAAGGACTTTTCGTCGAGGTGGCCGAGCGCGATTTCCGTCTCGGCGACAAGCCACCGACCGACAGCCGCGTGAGCCTGGTCAGTGGCGTGCACCGCAAGGACGTGAGTCGGCTGCGTGCCAACCCGCAACGCCGTGAATCTCCGCCGGCTGCCACGGTCACGCTGGCCTCGCAGGTCTTTTCCCGCTGGTTGGGCGACCCGGCCTGGCGCGGCAGCCGCGGCGCGCCGCGACCGCTGCCCCGCCTTGCCAGCGAGGGAGGTGAGCGTTCTTTTGAAGCGCTGGTTGCCGGCATCAGCAGCGACATCCGGCCGCGTGTGCTGCTTGATGATTGGCTCCATCGCGGCCTGGTGACCCTGGACGAGCGCGACCGTGTGTGCGTCAACGTCCAGGCTTTCGTGCCTGCTCGGGGCGAGGATGACAAGCTCTTCTATTTCGCCCTGAACCTGCACGACCACGCTGCCGCCGCCAGCCACAACCTGTTGGGTGGCGATCCCTTTTTTGACCGCAGTGTTCATGCAGACGGGTTGAGCCCAGCCGCGGTGCTGGCCTTGAAGGTCCTGGCCGCCGAGCACGGCATGCAGACCTTGCTGGCGTTGAATGAGGCCGTGCAGGCCGCCGAACAGCGCGATCGCGATCGACCCGCCGATGCGCCGCGCGAGCGCTTCACGTTGGGTGTGTATGTGTACACCGCGCCGCAAGAAAGCGAACGTCCAGGAGAACCTCAATGAATCCCTTGCTGCGGTGCAGCTCGGCGCTGCTGGTGTTGCTGCTGGCTGCTTGTTCGGCCCGAGCGCCAGCGACTGTCCCCCAAGCAGCGCGCCCTGCAGCCGCCTGCAGCGCAGCTTCCCCGGTCAACCCTGCCGTCCAGATCCCCGGAATAGGAGGCACTGGCGCCGTTGCCTCAAGAGACCCGGGCGGCATTGGTGGTACCGGACAGGTGGCGCAAGAAGGCACCGGCATGGGGGGCACCGGCATCGTGGGGGTGGTCACTGGTTTTGCCAGCGTGTGTGTCAACGGGGTTGAGGTGGAAATCGAGTCCGACACGCCGGTGCAGCGCGATGGGCAAGGCGCATCGTTGTACGAACTGGCCGTTGGCCAGTTGGTGGCGGTCCGTGCGCAAGGAGCGGGCACCGAGGTTCGGGCGCAGCGCATCGAAATGCTCGATGCGGTGGTGGGGCCAGTTGAGGCGATCGATACCGATCGCCAGGCATTGCGTGTGCTCGGCCAGCGCGTGCGGGTGCTGGCCGAGGCCGATCTGGCCCCATTGAAGTCTGGCGACTGGGTACGCGTGAGCGGTCACCGGCTCGCCAACGGAGAGGTGCGCGCTTCGCGGGTGCAGCCGCTTCCGGTGGGAGCGCCTCGCGTGGCCCAGGCATTGGGTCTGATCGAGCCCGATGGTGTTGGTGGGTGGCGGCTGGGTGGCACGCCGGTTCCGTGGCCGCCTGGGCAGGCCTTGCCGGCTGCCGGTCAGGAATGGTTGGTGCAAGGCACCTGGGACGGCCAACGCCTGCAGCCGCAACGGATGGTGCCGCAGCCCACGCGTCGCGCTTTGGGCGAGGCCCGCACGGTTGTTCTGCAGGGCTATGTGCACAGGCTCAGTGGCCGGGAGCTGCAACTGGGTTACGAGGTCGTGCATCTTGGTGCTGGCCTGGTGGTTCGCGGCGGTGCTCTGGAGTCTTTGAGCGTGGGTCAGCCCGTGCAGGTGCGGGGCCGCCTCGACTTGCAGAACCGGGTGCTGGCCACCGAACTGTCGCTGGGGCGCGAGGGCGGACGCGGCGCCCGCAGCGGCGGCGAAAGCGGCGACGACAGCGGTGGTCGTCGCGGCCGCAACAGAGGTGGTGACGGAGAGAGCGGCGGCGACAGCAGTGGAAGCGGAAGCAGCGGAAGCGGTAGCGGAAGTGGAAGTGGAAGTGGAAGCGGGAGCAGCGGACAGGGTCGGGGGCGCGGCGGCGGGAGTTGAAGTGCCTCGGTCTTTGACCACCAATTCGTCAGACGCGCCGGCGACTCGGAGCAACCAGGTGCACGTCATCCACATCCTTTGTGATCACGGGTGTTCAACCTGTCAGGTTGGCCCGGTCACACCTGTTCGATTCAGACTTTTGTAATCGAGAGGCGACTAAGTTTTAATTTACCTTATGTGACATCGTTTCTACAGTCCGGTCATGCCCAGCGTTTCACAACCCCGATCCGAGGAGACAACGTGACCGACAACAACGACGACAGCATCATCACGGATGCCAAAAAGCGCTACAGCGCGGGTGTGCTGAAGTACAAGCAGATGGGCTACTGGCAGCCCGACTACGTGCCCAAGGACACCGACGTCATTGCCATGTTCCGCATGACGCCGCAAGATGGCGTGGATGCCGAAGAATGCGCCGCGGCGGTGGCTGGTGAGTCGTCCACCGCCACCTGGACCGTGGTCTGGACCGACCGCCTGACGGCTTGCGAGCTCTACCGCGCCAAGGCCTACCGCGTCGACAAAGTGCCCAACACAGGTCCGGGCACCAAGACCGAGCAACAGTACTTTGTCTACATCGGTTACGACCTCGACTTGTTCGAAGGCGGCTCGATTGCCAACCTCACCGCATCCATCATCGGTAACGTCTTCGGCTTCAAAGCGGTGAAGGCCCTGCGCCTGGAAGACATGCGCATACCGGTGGCCTATCTCAAGACCTTCCAGGGCCCGGCCACGGGTGTGGTCGTCGAACGCGAGCGGCTGGACAAATTCGGCCGGCCACTGCTGGGCGCCACCACCAAGCCCAAGCTGGGCCTCTCGGGCCGCAACTACGGGCGCGTGGTCTACGAAGGTCTCAAGGGCGGGTTGGACTTCATGAAGGACGACGAGAACATCAACTCGCAACCTTTCATGCACTGGCGCGACCGCTTCCTCTATTGCATGGAAGCCGTCAACAAGGCGAGTGCGGCCAGCGGCGAGGTGAAGGGCCACTACCTGAACGTGACCGCCGGCACGATGGAAGAGATGTACGCGCGCGCCGAGTTTGCCAAGAGCCTGGGCAGCGTGATCATCATGATCGACCTGGTGATCGGCTACACCGCCATCCAGAGCATGGCGCTGTGGGCGCGCAAGAACGACATGATCCTGCACCTGCATCGCGCTGGTAACTCGACCTACTCGCGCCAGAAGAACCACGGCATGAACTTCCGCGTGATCTGCAAATGGATGCGCATGGCGGGTGTGGACCACATCCACGCCGGCACCGTGGTGGGCAAGCTCGAAGGCGACCCGATGATGATCCGCGGCTTCTACGACACGCTGCTCGACACCCACACGCCGATGCAGCTGGAGAAGGGCCTGTTCTTCGAGCAGGACTGGGCGTCGCTGAACAAGGTGATGCCGGTGGCATCAGGCGGTATTCACGCCGGTCAGATGCACCAGCTGCTGACCTACCTCGGCGACGATGTGGTGCTGCAGTTCGGCGGCGGCACCATCGGTCACCCGATGGGTATCCAGGCTGGTGCCACGGCCAACCGTGTGGCGCTCGAAGCCATGGTGCTGGCGCGCAACGAAGGCCGCGACATCTGGAACGAAGGCCCGCAGATCCTGCAGGACGCCGCGAAGTGGTGCTCCCCGCTGAAGGCGGCGATCGACACCTGGGGTGACATCAGCTTCAACTACGAATCGACCGACACCGCGGACTTCGTGCCCACGGCCACCGCATCAGCTTGAAGGACACGCATCATGATGACCAACCACGGCAACCGCCTGACACAGGGCCAGTTCTCCTTCCTGCCCGACCTCACCGACGCGCAGATCCGCAGCCAGATCGAGTACGCGCTGAAGAACAACTACGCCGTCGGTGTCGAGTACACCGACGACCCGCACCCGCGCAACACGTACTGGGAAATGTTTGGCAACCCGATGTTCGACCTGAAAGACCCGGGCGGCATCCTGATGGAGATCAACAACTGCCGCAGGGCTTATCCGCAGCACTACGTTCGCGTCACCGCGTTCGATTCCACGCAGGGCGTGGAATCACCGCGCATGTCGTTCATCGTCAACCGCCCCACCAAGGAACCGGGCTTCGGGCTGGCGCGCACCGAGGTGGAAGGTCGCCAGGTGCGCTACCGCATCAGTTCGTACGCTACCGACAAACCCGAAGGTGAACGGTATTGACAGACAGGCGCACGCTGTGAACGACCCGTCGAAACCGGAGGGCGCCACGTCCTCCCCCCGCACCGTGGCCGATGTCCTGGCGCAGAGCCAGGTCGAGGCGGTCATGGACGAGCTGGACCGCGACCTCATCGGCCTGGTTCCGGTGAAGACCCGCATCCGCGACATCGCGGCCTTGCTGGTGGTCGACAAGTTGCGCCTGAACCTCGGGCTGCAGGCGCAGACCCCGTCGTTGCACATGAGCTTCACCGGCAACCCCGGCACCGGCAAGACCACGGTGGCCATGCGCATGGCTGAGATCCTGCACCGCCTGGGTTATGTGCGCAAAGGCCATGTGGTCAGCGTCACGCGGGACGACCTGGTGGGCCAGTACATCGGCCACACCGCGCCCAAGACCAAGGAGGTGCTGAAGAAGGCGATGGGGGGTGTGCTCTTCATCGACGAGGCCTACTACCTCTACCGCCCCGAGAACGAGCGCGACTATGGGCAGGAAGCGATCGAGATCCTGCTGCAGGTGATGGAGAACCAGCGCGACGATCTGGTGGTGATCCTGGCGGGCTACAAGGACCGCATGGACACTTTCTTCAAGTCCAACCCGGGCCTGTCGTCTCGCATTGCGCACCACCTCGACTTTCCCGATTACGGCCAGGGTGAACTGCTCGACATCGCCGACCGCATGCTCGACACCATGAACTACCGCTTCGGCGACGGCGCGCGCGAAGCGTTCGAACGCTACCTGCAGCGGCGCATACCGCTGCCCCACTTTGCCAACGCGCGCAGCGTGCGCAACGCGCTGGACCGCGCACGTCTGCGCCAGGCCAGCCGCCTGTTTGTGGACCGTGACCGCGAACTCACCCGCGACGACCTCACCACCCTCATGCCGGCCGACATCCTGGCCAGCCGCTTGTTCAACACCGATTCACCAGGCTGAGGCGTGGCCACCAGCCGGGCCGCCGCTGGACATTTGTCACACCCGGGGTACGCACTGCGCGCGAACTAGTTCATGAAGGCCCATGAAAAGGTGCTCTTGTAGCGCCTTTGAAGTATGTTGTTGCCGGTCCGAAATGCAGACCATCTGCCCCACCGAACGATCGGCAGTGTGGGTCAGCCGCCCAGTGTCCTGCCGGATCGTTGCAGATCAACGATTTCACAGGACCCGCACCATGAACTCCGTCTTCCGCCTTGCCCTCACCGTCCCGTTGCTGGCCGTCACCGCATGGTTGTCCGCCTGCGCGGGTGACAAGGTTTCACCGCCGAGCCACGGGTTGTTTGCCCATGCGTCTTTTGAAGGCCTCGGATTGCCCAACCCGCTGGCCGCGGTGCGCACCCAGGACACGTCGACACATCTCCAGGCCTCGGATGCCGCCGCCGGTGACGTGTTCGGAGCGGCCGTGGCCCTTTCCCGTGATGGCAACACCCTTGCCGTGGGCGCCGAGCTCAAGAGCGCAATCGGCGCATCCGATCCTGTGCCTGCCGCAGGCTCGGTGTATGTGTACACCCGCACACCCCAGGGGTGGCGCGAACAGGCGCGTCTGCTGGCGCCGGTGCGCAGCAGCGGCAGCGGCTTCGGTCACAGCCTCACCCTGTCCGACGACGGAAGCCGCCTCGCAGTGGGGGCGCCGTTTGAGTCGCACGCCGTCCCCCGCGCCAGTGAATCGCTGGCGGGAGACCACGGGGTCGTGTACGTGTTCGAGCGCAGCGACAGTGGCTGGAGCCAACCCGCGCGCTTGCTGGCGTCCAACGCGGCCAGCTTCGACTGGTTCGGCATGAGCCTGTCGTTCGCGGGCCGTGGCGACACCCTGGCCGTGGGTGCACACCGGCACGACGCTGTCGATGCGCAGGGCGCCCGCACCGACAGCGGCGCGGTGTATGTGTTCGCACGCACGGCCAAGGGCTGGGCTGAGCAGGCGGTGCTGATGGCTGCGCAAACGGTGGCAGGCGCGCACTTCGGCCAAAGCGTGGCGCTCTCCACCGATGGCCAGACGCTGGCCGTCGGCGCGCGTGCGTCGGGCCTGGGTGCCGTGCACATGTTCCGTCGCGAAGGTGCCCTCTGGCGAGAGCAGGCTGTGGTGGCGGCGGTCAACGCCACGCCTCAGAACCCGCTGGGCTCGCAGTTGTCCCTGTCAGCCGACGGCAACACGCTCGCGGTGGGCGCAAGCGCCCCCGAGGGTACCGAGGCCCGCCAGCGCTCGGCCGGCAGCGCCTATGTGTTCGTGAACGAGGCCGGCCGGTGGCGTCAAGCCGCACGCCTGCGTGCGTCCAACAGCCGCTCAGGCGACGCCTTTGGCGAGCGCCTCAGCCTGTCGGCCGACGGCCGCGTGCTGGCCGTGTCGGCGGTGAACGAGTCCAGCGCAGCCCGCGGTCTGGGTGGCGAGCAGGCCGACAGCACCGCGCAGGCTGCCGGCGCCGTGTACATCTACAGCCGCCAGGGCCCGCAGTGGACCCAGAGCGACTACGTGAAATCCAGCCGCACCCGCACGGGTGACCAGTTCGGCTCCGCGCTGGCGCTCTCGGGTGACGGTCGCCAACTGGCAGTGGGTGCCCGGCTGGAAGACGGCGCCAGGAGCCTGCGCGCCTGGCTGCTGGACGAGCGCCTCCAGAACAGCGGTGGCGTGCACCTGTACACACGCGGCTGACCCGAGCCTTCAGCCGCGTTCGATCCGCCACCAAGCGGGCAGCAGACCGCGCACCTCGGGGCGGGCAAACCGGTCGTCCATCAGGACCACCACGCCCCGGTCGGCGGGTCCGCGGATCACGCGCCCGGCGGCCTGCACCACTTTTTGCAGGCCTGGAAACAGGTAGGCGTGGTCGTAACCACGGCCGTGTTTCAACTGCAGCCGCTCACGCAGTTGCTCGTTGAGCGGGTTGACCTGCGGCAGGCCCAGCGTGGCGATGAAGGCGCCGATCAGGCGCTGGCCCGGCAGGTCGATGCCCTCACCAAACGCACCGCCGAGCACCGCGAAGCCGATGCCCTGGCTGTCTTCGGTGAAACGGGCCACAAACGCACTGCGGTCCAGCTCGGCCATGCCGCGCGATTGCGACCAAGCCGCAATGTCAGGGTGGGCCATGGCAAAACGCGCAAGCACCTGCTGCAGGTAGTCAAAGCTGCTGAAAAAGGCCAGGTAGTTGCCCGGCTTGGCGAGGAACTGCCCGGCCATCACGGCCACCACCGCGTCCAGCGACTCGGTGCGGTCCTGGTAACGGGTGGAAATGTGAGGCGTGATGCGCACCTGCAGTTGCGCCGGGTCGAACGGAGAGGGCACCTCCAGCCGTGCCACGTCGGCGGGCAGGCCAAGCAGGTTGATCGCATGGTCCATGGGGCTGAGCGTGGCCGAGAACAGCGTGGCGCTGTGGGCTGCCTGCCAGCGTGGCTCCAGGTGCGGCGCGGGCACCAGGTTGCGGATGGCCAGACGCGGCCGGGGTGCCCGGGTGCGCGCAGCCGCCTCAGTGCGCGTGATCTCCACCAGCGAGTGATCGCCAAACACCTCGGCCACGCGAACGAAGTGCAGCACCTCGAACAGCCAGGCCTGCACCCGCAGGTCGGGCGCGGTGGCGTCCAGCGCCAGGTGCTCCGACAGGTCGGCGGCGTGCTGCTGCAGCGCACCCACGAGGCCCTCGGGCAGATCGTTGAGCAGCACCTGCTCAGTCGCCTGCCCACGGCCCAGCGTTCCCCAGAAGCGCTGCAGGCGATCGAGCGAGGCCTTGAGGCCTTGGGGGGGCGCCTTGCGCAGCGCCGCCAGGTTCAGGGGATCGAGTTCGGCGCTGTACATCAGACGCGCGCGCTCGATCAGGTTGTGCGCTTCATCAATGAGCAAACCCACGCGCCAGGGTTCGCCCACGGTGAGCGCCCAGGCGTGCGCGCTGAGGTCGAAGAAGTGGTTGAAGTCGCCCACCACCACGTCGCTCCAGCGCAGCATGTCCTGGCCGAGGTAGTAGGGGCACACGCCGTGTTTGAGCGCCACCGTGCGCAGGCTGGCCTGGTCGAGCCACGCGGTCTGCGCGGCGTCTTCGCGCGCCCGGGGCAGGCGGTCGTAAAAGCCGCTGGCCAGCGTGCACGAGTCACCGTGGCAGGCCTTGTCGGGATGCTCGCAAGCCTTCTCCCGCGCCACGCGTTCCAGCACCCGCAGCTGGCCGGGCGCGCCTGTTGGCTGCAGACGGGCCAACGCATCCAGCGCAAGCCGACGGCCAGGTGTCTTGGCGGTGAGGTAGAGCAGTTTGTCGGTGCCCTGCGCGGGCATGGCGCGCAGCGCGCCGAACAGCGTGGCCATGGTCTTGCCGATGCCGGTGGGCGCCTGCACCAGCAGGTGGCGCCCGTGGCTGTGCGTGCGCCAGGTGGCGCCAGCCAGCTCGTGCTGACCTGCGCGAAATCCGTCGAAGGGAAAGGCCAGCGTCTGCAACTGCGCATTGCGCGCCACCCGGTGGGCCTGCTCGCCGCGCGCCCAGTGGATGTAGCGCGCGCACAGGTCGTGGAAATGCTGGCGCACCTCGTCGGCGGTGTGCCAGGTGGTCAGCACGGTTTCGGCCTGGGTGTCGATGTTGAAGTACACCAGCGCGACCTCGATGCGCTCCAGCCCCAGCTGCTCGCACAGCATCCACGCATACACCCGCGCCTGCGCCCAGTGCAGCGCGCGGTGGTTGTCGCGCACCAGCGCCACATCACCCCGGTGCGTCTTGATCTCCTCGATTCGAACGGCGATGGGATCGAAGCCATCGGCGCGGCCCTGCACCAGCAGATCGCCACAGCGTGCGCGCAACGGCACCTCACGCCGGTAGTGCGCAGCGCGGCGTGCGGTCACCGCCTCGTGGCCGGCCACGCCATCCTGCGCCGTGGGCGAGGGCGTGAAGCGCAGATCCAGATCACCGGCCTGGGCGGTGAAGGCGCAGAGCACGCGCACGGCGACCTGCAGGCCGTCCGGCGGAGGTGGTTTCAGTCCGTTCAAGGGGCGGCCTGCGCAGCGGGTGGAAACAGCGTGGGTGGTGCGCCGGGCTGCCACGGCACGAGCTTGTGCATGCAGGCTGCCATCAGCGCGCTCGCAGCCCAGCTGTCGTGCCAGCGCCGCGTGGCCGCCCAGGGTGAGGCCGCCCACCAAGCGGCGTCCACCGCGGCAAACTGGCGCACGAACGGGAAGATGGCCGCGTCCGCGACGCCGGGCCGTTCGCCGCCGAGCTGCGAGGCTGCGCACAGGTGCGCCTCCAGCGGGGCGATGAGGTAGGCCACCGCGTCGTCTCGCCACGCTGCCGCATTGCGTTCGGGGTGGCGCTCGGCGTACTTGTAGCGGTCGAGCGCGTGTTTGAAGGCGCCGTCGCAGGTGTCGGTGAGCGCGCGCTGATGGGGCGTGTCGCCGCGCGCCAGCCAGCCCTCGGCATCCTGCTGCGCCAGGGCCCAATGCATGATGTCCCGGCTGTGCGCGATCACCTCGCCCGAAGGCAGCTGCAGCACCGGCACCGTGCCCGCCGGCGAGGCCGCGATCATGGCCGCCGGCTTGTCCGACAGCGCCACCTCACGCAACTCCACCGACACACCTGCCTGGCACAACGCCAGGCGCGCGCGGATGGCGTAGGGGCAGCGACGAAAGGAATACAGGATGGGCAACACGGGTCGACATGATGGCACGCGAAGTGGCGCCAATCGACCACCTCGGCCCGCCCGGCGCAGACCGGGCAGCGTGCAGGGACTGTGCGCTTGGTTCTGGCAGGCGCTGCGCAGGCACGATAAGCTCACAGCCCCATCACCTTTTGCCTTCAGGACCCACCATGGAAGACCCTCGCTGCTGCGGAACCGGCACCTGCATCATCAACGAGGAAGGCCAGTGCTGGTGCGGTCAGCGCTGGGACGGCCAGCGCATGTGTTTTCCCGAGGCCCAGCCGGCATCCGGGGCAACGGACGCCGGCGAACAGCAACCCGACGACGAATCGGCCAGCTGATCCTGGCCTGCGGTTCGGGAGTGTGGTGTTCCCGCACCGCATCGGTTGGTCACCGTACAGACCCACCTGGCGAAATGCCCGAGGCTTGCATCTTTGCCAGGCGCTTGCGCGTCTGGGGCCCACCCCGGAGATGCCCCATGCTTCGTGCCCCATCCCCATTCCTGTCCCAACTGCCCGATGTGGCCGCCCCGCGTGGCGTGCCAACCGCCGCGCGCACCATCTTCACCCAGCGCGCCAACGCTGTGGTACCGCTGCACTGGCTCTCCACCGCCGCCGCGTTTTCCGGTACCGGTGGACTCGTCAGCGGTGACGACCTCGCCGAGCTGATCCGGCACCGGTGCGAGGTGGCTGGCTGGTTGCCCGAATCCTTGCCCGTGTCGCTGGTGGCCCGCTGGATCGTGACCCGCGCGGTGGTCTCGCTCGACAGTCCCTGGGGGCCCATGTTTCCCTTGTTCCAGTTCGACCTGCCCACCGCCGCGGTGGTGGACGCCATGGCACCGCTGCTGGACGAACTGCGCCCGGTGTTCGACGACGTTGAACTTGCGCTGTGGTTCGTCACGCCCAACGACTGGTTGGGCGGCGCCCGCCCGGTCTCGGCCATGCACCACAGCCTGCCCGCCGTGTTGCAGGCGGCGCGCGCCGACCGTTTTGTGGCCGGCGGGCAATAGCCCGACCCTCAGCCGCCGAGCATCCGCCAGGCCACCCCGAGCAGGCCACACACCCCGATCAGGGGCACCACCCCCACCTTGAAGCGGAACAGGGCCACCGCAGCAAGTACGGTGAGCACAGCCGACGGTGCGTCAAAGGGACCGATGAAGCCCTGCGGCCACCAGACGTGGTACGCGAAAAACAAGGCCAGGTTCAGGATCACCCCCACCACCGAGGCGGTGATGGCGGTCAGCGGTGCGGTGAACTTCAGCTGGCCGTGGGTGGTTTCAATGAACGGCCCGCCCACCAGGATGAACACGAAAGACGGCAGGAAGGTGAAGAAGGTCACCACCGAGGCCGCCAGCGCGCCCGACCAGAACAGCGCATCGGCCCCGAGCATGGGGTGCAGCCAGCCGCCCATGAAGCCCACGAAAGCCACCACCATGATCAGCGGCCCCGGGGTGGTTTCGCCCAGCGCAAGGCCGTCGATCATCTGCTGGGCGCTGAGCCAGCCAAAGTCCTCGACCGCCCCCTGGAACACATAGGGCAGCACAGCGTAGGCGCCACCAAAGGTCATGAGCGCAGCCTTGGTGAAGAACCAGCCCATCTGCGTGAGTGTGCCCTGCACGCCGTACAGCCACAGCAACATTCCCATGGCCAGCAACCACAGGCCGATGCCGACGGCCAGCACCTGCATGAGCCGTCGGCGCGTGAACAGCGCGTGGGCCGGTGTCGGTGTGTCGTCGTCGATCAGGGCGCTCGCGTGGGCCTGCGTGCTGCCGGTGTGGCCCGAACCTGTCACGAAGACGTGGGGGAAGCGCCGCCCGCCCCAGTGGCCCACGAGGGCCGCCACCAGCACGATGGCGGGGAAGGGTGCGTCCAGCGCAAAGATCGCCACGAAGGCCGCCGCCGCAATGCCCCAGAGCCATCGATTCTTCAGCGCGCGGCTGCCGATGCGGTGTGCTGCGTGCAGCACCAGCGCCGTCACCGCCGGCTTGATGCCGTAGAACACCGCGGCCACCACCGGCAGGCTGCCGAACGCGATGTAGATCCACGACAGCAGCACCAGCAGCAGCAAGGAGGGCAGCACGAACAACATGCCGGCCGCCAGAGCGCCGCGCGTGCCGTGCATGAGCCAGCCGATGTAGGTGGCCAGCTGCTGCGCTTCGGGGCCGGGCAACACCATGCAGTAGTTCAGCGCGTGCAGAAAGCGCTTCTCGCTGATCCAGCGACGCCGCTCCACCAGCTCGGTGTGCATGATTGCCATCTGGCCGGCCGGCCCGCCAAAGCTGATGCAGCCGAGCTTGAGCCAGAACCAGAAGGCTTCGGCAAACGCCACGGGCGCGGGACGCTCGCTCATGGCTGGGTCGCTTTCATGGCCTCGGGTTTCCAGCTGTGCTGCTCGGTCTGTCCGGCGACCGTCTGGCGGCACCAGGCGAAGAGCGCGTCGTACACCGGCATGGCCGCCTCCAGCATCGTCAGGTCGTTTGTGGCGTGCAGGGCCGAGAGGCCCAGGGAAAGCGCCAGCAGGCCCGGCGCTTGCGGGGCCAGTTCCAGTCGGTCGGTGTCGGCTGCCCGCACGATGCGCGCCAGTGCAGCCAGTGCCGGGTCGTCCTGCAGGTCGAAGGCGCTCAGCAGCGCATCGAAACTGCAGAGCTCACCGTCGTGGCTGATGGGCGCGCCCGGGATGTCGAAGGCCACGGCGCCCAGTTGCTCGGCCTGCGTGAGCACGCCAGCGGTCGGCACATAGAGGAACGTGGCCCGGGGGTCGATGAAGCGGCGCACCAGCCAGGGGCAGGCGACGCGGTCGATCTTGGGCTGCTCGCGCGTGATCCAGCTGGAGCTGCGCACCCCAATCACCCCCAGGTCGGGGCGTTTGCGGATCGCCAGTGGCCGCACCGCGCGCCATCCGGCCATGTCTTGCGGCGTGTCCACACCCGGCTCACCGCCTTCGAATCCGCCCGACAGAAAACGGGCCTGCCAGCCGGCCTGCCGCAGCGTGTCGGCGGCTTGTTGGCTGACCTCGTGTCCGTACACGCAGTACACAACCACCTCGCGCGGCGGTCCACCGTGGGCCAGGGAAGCCACCGCGTCGGGCGCGCACCACTGTGCGGTGGCGAGCAGCTGGGTGCTGTCGGCGAAACGCGCGTGGCGCCTCACGTCGAGCAGCAGCGGGGCGCCGGGCGAGCCCATGCGTGCGGCGAGTTCCGCGGGTGAGATGTGGGTGGGGATGGCGGTGTCCATGGAAAGCTCCAGAGCGTTGCCAGCACTTGGATGGGACACCATCTGTTCGTCAAGATCCGGGAGGCTGTTTTCCCGTGACGGCATGGTATCAGCGCCCGGCTTTTTTGAGGCGGTGTGCCGGAAATTGCGCTGGCGTTGCGCTTGCTCAACGGTGGGTGGCGCCCTGTGTCGAAGATGGTCGCCGTGCTGTCACGCCGGCATCGCCCGCCGGCGGGTGGTGCCGGGCAAACCATGCCCACCTTTCAAAACAGGAGCAACACCATGAACGAACTTCGCGCTTTCGATCCGTTTGCACTCGACCCCTTCGATGACGCCCTGCGCTCGCTCGCGCGACCTTGGCGATTCGAAATGCCGGACGCTGCGCCGCGCATCAAGGTCGATCTCTCCGAGCAGGACGGCAGCTACGCGGTGAAGGCCGAGATCCCCGGCGTGAAGAAGGAAGACATCGACGTGCGGGTCGACGGCAACGTGGTCACCATCAGCGCCGAAGTGAAGTCGGAGAAGGAAGAGAAAGGCAACGGCGACCGTGTGCTGCGCCGCGAACGTCAGGAGGGCTTTGCGAGCCGCAGCTTCACGCTGGCGTGCCCGGTGGACGAAGCCAAGGTCGAAGCCAACTACAAGGACGGCATTCTGGCCTTGACCTTGCCCAAGAGGGCTGGTGCCGCGAGCAAGCGCATCGCGGTGCGGTGATGCCCGCCAACACCTCAGCGAATCTCACAGGAGCTCCACATGAAGCAGAACTCAGGCAGTGTTGTGCGCACCCGGGGTGCGACCAAGCGCCCTCCGATGGCGGTGATGGCGAAGCGCGACAGTCACGCCCAACCGGACGGTGACGGGTTTGACGATTCGCGCGAGGCGCGGATCCACTTGGCGGCGTATGCGCTCTACGAGGCCCGCGGCTGCGTGGATGGTCACGCCCTCGAAGACTGGCTGGCGGCCGAAGCGGCCGTGGAGCGCGAGACCGACGGGCCAAGGCCCGCTGTCAGCGACCACTGAGCGGGACGTCAGCCGCGCGTGGCCCAGTCCAGCGCGGCCTTGCCGCCCGCAGCCGACGCGGTGCTCACCAGCGTTCCCCACGCCATGTCGATCAGCGAAAGCTTCCAGGGCCAGTCCTTGAGCGTGGCCCAGTTGGTCAGGTCGTAGGTGGCGTAGGTGAAGAAACCGAACAGCGCGGCCATGGTGAGCGTGGTGGCCCAGCTGTGGGGGGCGGTGTGCGGCGCCACGGCAAAGATCACCAGGCCCACCGCAAAAAGCAGGTAGAACACCACGGCCACCGTCACGTTGGGCGAGGCCGCCATGAGGTGACCCAGGCCTTGCTGGTACAGCGGTTTGGCGATCACACCGAGCCAGATCAAGTCCAGCGCGACCATGACCACAGCGGTGCCACCGTAAGCGGCGAGGTACTTGTTCATGTTGTCTTTCAGGGAGCTCAGGGTGGTTCAGGGTGGTTCAGGGTTTTTGGCTTACGCGCCAGATCACGTTGCCCACGTCGTCGGCCACCAGCAGGGCACCGCGTGTGTCCACCGCCACACCCACCGGCCGGCCCAGGGCTTCGCCTTGTTCACTCAGAAAACCGGTGAGCACATCGACCGGTTGGCCGGAGGGCCGCTGGCCTGCGAAGGGCACGAAGATCACCTTGTAGCCGCTGTGCGGCCGGCGGTTCCACGATCCGTGCTGGCCGATGAACATGCCGCCGGCGAACGGTGCGCCCAGCGCGTTGTTGGCGGACGAGGCCAGCCCGAGCGAGGCGGTGTGCGGTCCCAGCGCGTAATCGGGCTTGATGGCCGTGGCCACCAGGTCGGGGCGCGGTGGCTTCACGCGCACGTCCACCGTCTGGCCGTAGTAGCTGTACGGCCAGCCGTAAAAGCCGCCGTCCTTCACCGAGGTGAGGTAGTCGGGCACGAGGTCGCTGCCGAGTTCGTCGCGCTCGTTCACCACCGTCCACAGCGTCTGGCCAGCGGCGTCCCAGGCCATGCCCACGGGATTGCGCAGACCGGAGCCATAGATACGGTTCGTGCCGGTCTTCACGTCCACTGCCCAGATTGCGGCCCGGCCTGTCTCGGCCTCCATGCCGCGTTCACCCACGTTGCTGTTGGAGCCCACGGCGACAAAGAGCGTGTTGCCGTCGGGGCTGGCCAGCAGGTTTTTGGTCCAGTGGTGGTTCACGCCTGCAGGCAGTTTCACGAGTTCGGTGGCGGGTGCGGTGATGGTGGTGTCGCCGGTCTGGTAGGGATAGCTCACCACCGCATCGGCGTTGGCCACATACAGGCGGTTGCCGATCAGAGCCATGCCGAAGGGTGAGCGCAGGTCGCGCAGCAGCACCGAGCGGGTCTCGGCCACGCCGTCGCCGTTGGCGTCGCGCAGCAGCGTGATGCGGTTGGCGCTGGGCACGGTGGCGCCAGCGCGCTTCATGATCTGGCCGGCAATCCAGTCCTTCACACCGGTGCTGCCGGCGGGCTTGGGTGGCGCGTTGCTTTCGGCCACGAGCACGTCGCCGTTGGGCAGCACCAGCAGCCAGCGCGGGTGGTCGAGGCCGCTGGCGAACGCACCCACGCGCAGGCCCGCAGCGGGCAGGGGTGCAGCACCGGCTGGCCAACCCTTGGCAGGCGCGATGTTGACCGTGGGAATCACGGTCTTGACCGGCTCGGGCAAGGTGGGGCTGGGACCGGTGCCTTGCGCCACCGAAAGCCTGGCCGACTCCGCACAGGCGCTCAGCATGAGCACGCTGGCCAGGATGGCGGACAGCCGCGCGAAGGAGCGGATCGGAGAGGTGTGTGAGGCGTGTGTCATGTGCGCAGCCTAAGCGGCGCGCCATGGTGTGTCCATGCAAAGCCCTTCACGGTGGTAGCCTCGCACCCTTGTGTGGGCTACCGAACGGACGTGGCCCGTCGCCTAGCGTACGTTCCAAGGTGGCCGCCCGCTTGGGGCCGCGCCGTACTTGCAAGAAGAACCGATGCCAGAGCAACGTCTCCCCGACCCCATCCCCGCCGCCACGACCGGTGAACTCTCCGAAGCTGGGCGACGAAGTGCTTTGCTCAAGGCCGGGGCGTTGCAGAACGCCATTCTCAACAGCGCCAATTTTTCGATCATCGCCACCGACGAGAAGGGCGTGATCCAGATTTTCAACGTGGGCGCCGAGCACATGCTGGGCTACCGTGCCGACGAGGTGATCGACCAGGTGAGCCCGAGCGACCTGCACGACCCCATGGAGGTGACGGCCCGCGCGGTGGCCCTCACCACCGAACTGGCCACGCCGATCGCGCCTGGTTTCGAGGCCCTGGCCTTCAAGGCCTCGCGAGGTATTGAAGACATCTACGAGCTCACCTACATCCGCAAGGACGGCAGCCGTTTCCCGGCCATCGTCTCCATCACCGCGTTGCGTGATGAAGCCGAAGGCCTCATCGGTTACCTGTTGATCGGAACCGACAACTCTGCGCGCAAGCTGGTGGAGCAGCAACTCAATGAAGCGGTGGCGGCGGCCGAAAAAGCCAACCTCGCCAAGTCCGATTTTCTGTCCAGCATGAGCCACGAGCTGCGCAC
>LNFM01006803.1_pt1 | contig 18500 bp, 15 predicted proteins | sample 596031 | NCBI WGS metagenome assembly LNFM01 (sample SAMN04254537, study PRJNA301005) | activated carbon metagenome | isolation source: dual media filters at the Ann Arbor, Michigan drinking water treatment plant | place: USA: Ann Arbor | reverse complement strand
TCGCCGGTTGGTCCGCTGCGGGTGGACTACGCCGAGGCGCTTGAGAAGGAAGACTTCGACGAGACGCAGCAGCTTCGGTTTGGTGCCTCCACGAAGTTCTAAGCCGAGCAGCGTTTCGCGCCATCAACACCAGAATTCAACGGCGGCGCCCTCTCGGCGCCGCCGTTTTGTTGAATGGGCCGCGCGCGGGTCTATAGTACTGAAGAGTACTGGGCGGGCACTTTCCGGTTTCAGCCGCGTTTGTCCGTCGATGAGGATTGTTTCGCCGATGCTGCATCCGGGCTTTTTCGAGAATATGGGGCCGTTTCCCGCAGCCGAGTTGGCGCGGGCGACCGAGTCGGAACTGGCGGCCGGCGCCGACGGGGCCCGCGCCATCGCGGACGTGCGGGCGTTGTCGGACGCGGGCGCGGGGGATGTGTCGTTTCTCGACAATCGCAAGTATCTGCCGCAACTGGAACAAACGGCGGCGGGGTTTGTTTTCGTGCAGCCCGTGTTTGCGGGGCGCGTACCGCAGCATGCCGCAGCTCTGGTCACAAAAGTTCCCTACCGGGCGTTCGCGCTGGCGCTGCAAAAATTCTATCCCGGTGCGATGCAGCCCAAGGCGGCGACCGGGCCGAGTGGGGCGGCGGTCGATCCGTCGGCCCAACTTGAAGAGGGCGTGGTCATCGAGCCCGGTGCCATCGTCGGGCCCGAGGCGATGATCGGGCGGGGCAGCCGGATTGCGGCCGGTGCGGTGATTGGGTACCGGGTGGCAATAGGCCGGGACTGTTACATCGGTCCTCAGTCAACCGTCGTGCATGCGCTCATTGGCGACCGGGTGATCATCCACGCAGGCGCTCGCATCGGTCAGGACGGCTTCGGGTTCGCGATGGGGCGCGAGGGACATCTGAAAGTGCCGCAGATCGGGCGGGTGGTGATCCAGGACAACGTGGAGATCGGGGCCAATACCGCGATCGATCGCGGGGCTCTTAAGGATACGATCATCGGGGAAGGCACCAAAATTGATAATCTGGTCCAGATCGGGCACAACGTCGTCATCGGACGGCATTGCGTGATCGTCGCCCACACGGGGATTTCCGGCTCCACGGAGCTTGGAGATTTTGTCGTGATGGGCGGGCAGTCGGGCACGGTCGGCCATATCAAGATCGGCAGCGGTGCTCAGGTGGCCGGTGCGTCGCATCCAAAAGAGGATGTGCCGGCCGGGATGGCCGTGGGTGGGACGCCGGCGCGACCGTTGAAGCAATGGGCGCGCGAGCTTGCCATTCTGTCGCGGCTGGCGGCCCGCAAAGGGGAGCCAAGCGACGCTGAGGGCGGTTGACGGACCGGGTGGTGAGCGTTCACGACGTCCGCTGATAGGGCCGGTTGGGCTGGGACAAGCGGATGACGCGGCGGTGACACGCTGGCGGAGCGAGAGGACGATGGACGACAAGACGAAAGTGAAGACGCTGGGCACGGCCGACATCGCCAAGGTGATGCAATACCTGCCGCATCGCTATCCGTTCCTGCTGCTCGACCGCATGTATGACATGAACGGTGACGAGAGCTGTGTGGGCCTCAAGAACGTGACCATCAACGAGCCGTTCTTCCAGGGGCACTTTCCGCAATATCCGGTGATGCCGGGCGTGTTGATCATCGAAGGGTTGGCGCAGACGGCCGGCGCACTGTGCGTCTCTAGTCTGGGTGAAGATTACAAAGCCGAGCTCGTCTACTTCATGGGGATAGACAAGGCCAAGTTCCGCAAACCGGTACTGCCGGGCGATCAGCTGCACTATCATGTGCGCAAGATCCGCAATCGCGGCCGCGTCTGGCGCTTCTATGGAGAGGCGCGAGTCGACGGGGCGATTGTGGCAGAAGCGGAAATCAGCGCCATGCTCGCCGACTCGGCGGACGCACGCGCCTTCGCGGCCTCGAAGAGCTGATGACAGATATTGAAATTCACTCTTTAGCCGTCGTTGCACCGGACGCGCGGCTTGGAGCGGGCGTTAAAATTGGTCCGTTCTGCACGGTGGGGCCCGACGTTGTGTTGGGTGATGGGGTGGAACTCGTCAGTCACGTCGCTGTTGCGGGGCGAACGACGATTGGGGCGCGCACGCGGATCTTTCCGTTCGCGTCCATCGGACATCAGCCGCAGGACCTGAAATTCAAGGGTGAACCGTCGACGTTAACGATCGGCAGCGATTGCTTGATCCGTGAGGGCGTCACCATGAATCCCGGCACCGAGGGTGGCGGCATGGAAACGACGGTGGGCGACCGCTGCGCGTTTCTGGCCAACAGTCATGTCGGGCACGACTGCCTCGTTGGCAATAATGTCGTGTTCTCCAATAACGTGATGCTGGCCGGGCATTGCACGATTGGCGATTATGTCATCATCGGTGGTGGAGCGGCCGTCATTCAGTTTGCGCGGGTGGGTCCGCACGCTTTTGTCGGTGGTATGTCGGGGCTTGAGCACGACCTCATCCCCTATGGCATGGCGCTGGGCAACCGGGCGTATCTTTCCGGTTTGAACATTATTGGTTTGCAGCGGCGTGGGTTCACCCGAGCGCAGATCCATGATTTGCGGCGCGCTTACCGGTCTATGTTTGCACAGGAAGGCACGCTGTTGGAGCGCGTGGAAGACGTGGCGGTGGAATTCCAAGACCATCCGATCGTCGTTGAGATCGTCGAATTCATTCGCCAGGGCGGTAAGCGCTCATTGTGCACGCCGAAGGGCGCGGCCGAGGCCTGACACGGAAGGCCTTTCGATATGGAGCGGGTCGCAAAAACCGTCGTCGGCATTCTGGCGGGCGGCGGATCGCTGCCGCGTGAGATCGCGGATGTGCTGGCGGCTAGCGGGCAGAACCCGGTCATCGTCGGGCTCGAAGGTGAAGCGGCGGCCAAGGATTTCGCGGGGCACGACTTCACAGCTGTCAATTGGGGGCGGATCGGGCAGCTGTTGCGCACGTTCAAGAGCAAAGGCGTCACCGATCTCGTGATCGTCGGCAGCGTGACGCGGCCGGATCTGTGGGCCATTCGCACGGACTTTGGTTTTTGGCGCAACCTGCCGCGGATTTTCAAGATTGTCGCGGCGGGCGGCGATGACAGTGTTCTCAGGCGGGTGGTGGGTTTTTTCGAAGGGCATGGGTTTGCCGTGCGCGGGCCGGCGGAGGTTGCGCCAGAGCTCGTGATCGGGGCTGGCGCTTATGGCCGCGTGGCGATGCCGGAGGACGCTGCGCGCGACGCGCTGACGGGGCGCGGAATTGTTGCGTCGCTGGCGGCGTTCGATGTGGGCCAAGCGGTGGCGGTGTGTGACGGCTTGGTGCTCGCGATCGAGGGGGCGGAGGGCACGGACGCGATGTTGGCGCGGCTGGCTCGCCGGCGCGGGGCGGGTGTCAGTGGCGGCGTGCTCGTGAAATGGCCCAAGCCCGGGCAGGAGATGCGCGTCGACATGCCAGCGGTTGGGCCGAATACGATTGCGGGTGTTGTGGCGGCGGGATTGCAAGGGATTGCCGTGCAAGCAGGCGCAACGCTGGCGGCGCAGCGGGGCGACATGGCGGACGCGGCGGATGCGGCCCAGGTTTTCATCGCGGGTATGGATGCAGGCCTGGCTGAGCGCGTGTCAAAGACGGCGTTACAGGACGATGGCGCGATTGGTTTGGCGTTGCTCGACGCATTGGAGCCGCATGTGCGGTCGCGCGGTGTGGTGGTTGTGCGGCGGCATGTGCTGGCGGTGGAGACGGGCGAGGGGCTTTCCGATTTGGTGGCGCGGGCGGCGGGGCGGCGGCAGTGGGGGAAGAGCAAGACGCGGCGGGGCGCGTTAGCGGTTCGGGCGCTCGGCGATGTGGATCACGCTGTCATTACGGCGGCGGCTGATGCGGGGTATGAGCGGATCGTGGCAGCGGAGGACGCGCCGGGCATTGCCGAGCGTGCGCGGGCTGCGGGTTTGATTGTCGAGGTGCAGAGGAGGGACGCGTGATGGCGGAGCGCGCGCGGCCGTTGCGGCTGTATCTCATTGCGGGTGAGCATTCGGGCGATGCGCTGGGTGCGAAGCTGATGGCGGAAATCAAAGCGCGGCTGGGCGCGGGCGTCGTGTTCGACGGCGTTGGTGGGGAAGAGATGGCGGCCGAAGGTCTGGTGTCGCTGTTCCCGCTTTCCGATGTGGCGGTGATGGGGCCGATCAACATCGCAAAACAGTTGCCGCGTTTGATTGACCGGGTGCATCAGACGGTGCGCGATGCGGTGGCGGTGGGGCCGGATGCAGTGGTCATCATCGATAGTCCCGAGTTTACGCATCCGATTGCGAAGCGCATTCGGCAGCGGATGCCTTCGGTGCCGGTGGTCGATTACGTGAGCCCGAGTGTGTGGGCGTGGCGTCCGGGGCGGGCGAAAAAGATGCGCGCCTATGTGGATCATGTGCTGGCGCTGTTGCCGTTCGAGCCCGAGGCGCATGTTCGGCTCGGCGGGCCGGCGTGTACGTATGTCGGGCATTCGATGGTTGAGCGGTTGGATTGGATCGAAGCGCAGGATGGCGCGGCGCTGGCGAAGAAGCTGGGGCTCGATCCGAAAAAGCGCGTGCTCGTGGTATTGCCGGGGAGCCGGGTATCGGAGGTGACGCGGCTGATGGGGCCGTTCGGGGATACTGTGCGGCTCGTGCGCGATGCTTGTCCTAAGGGTTTGGAGGTTTTGCTGCCGGTGGTGGCGTCGGTGCGGGGGCATGTCGAGGCGGCGTTGAAGAACTGGGCGGTGCCGGTGCGGCTTGTCGAGGGAGAGGCGGATAAGTTTGCGGCGTTTCGTTTGGGCGACGCGGCGCTTGCGGCATCGGGAACGGTGACGTTGGAGTTGGGGCTTTGCGGGACGCCCGCGGTGGTGGCCTACAAGGTCGACCGGATCGCGGAGAAGCTGAAATTTTTGATGAAGGTGAAGTCGATCGTGCTCGCCAATCTCGTGGCGGATGAGATCATCTATCCGGAGTTCGTCCAGGATCAGGTGGCGGGGCCGGTGTTGGCGCGGGCGCTGGTGCCACTGTTGAGCGACACGGTGGAGCGGCGGGCGCAAGTTGAGCTTTTGCGGCGCGTGCCGGAGCGGATCGCGACCGGTGGCAAACGGCCGAGCGCGCTCGCGGCAGATGTGGTGCTGGATTATGCGACGCATGCTCGATTGCGGGCGTGAGGTGACGACCGGATGGCAATTGTCACCGATGCGTAGGGCGGGTTAGGAGCGCAGGCGGGGTGCAGCGCTCCGATCGTCGCGAACGACCTTGTGCGCGGCGTGAATCGGCAGCGCCAAAAAGGGTGAGCACCGTACATGCCGAGGCTGGGTGATGTGGAGGCAAAGCGGCTTGGTTTGTGGGCGCATCGGCGGGTTACGCTGCGCTAACCCGCCCTACGGGCTACGGGCTACGGGCTGGCTATTGAGCGTCCATGGCCACGGCAGAGGTACACCCGATGGTGACCGTCGGGGCGACTTCGGCTTTGGGCCATGTGCGGAATATGCCGAAACGGGACGTTCCGCCGAGATGTGCTTTTCGCATCGCTGAGATTTGCAATCCAAGCGGACGTCGGGCTGAGGCGCCGCGGTCATAATTCGATCGTGCCTGGGGTGGAATTCTTGAGCAGTGCACCGCAAACTTTTGTTCGGGGAAGTGCGTGACCTGCTTGAGCGTGGGCTTTTTATGGAATTTTGAAAGCGACAGGAGTGTGAAGGTGTATTCCGCACCTTCACACTTTCAGGTGCTGCCCTAGTTGCTTGGACCTTGGCCCATGCCCTTGCCGGGCCCGGTCGTATCGAGTGCGGTTTTGCACTCATCGGTCACCTTATCTTTAGCCGCTTCCAGGCACGCTCTGACTTCGCCTTTGCCGTGCTCCTTGCCCGCACAGTATTTCGCGATATCCTCTTTGCAAGACATCGCGACGGGGCCTTGTTGAGCAAAGGCTGGAGAGCCGAAGACCATGGCGGCGAGGACGGCTACTGAGATTGTCGGGGCTTTCATTTTGGATCTCCTCGTTCTCAGTTCATGTTTGAAGACTTACAGATCGCCTCCAACCGTCCCCACTTAGACAGTCGCGCCGGGCGCACGTGTTGATATCGGTCAACGCAGACAGGCACCGTGACACCTATCGAGAGTGCTACCGTTGGAATTCCGATCGACGCCGCCTTCCTTCTGATAATAGCCGGCAGAATTCGTCCGGCTGCGGGCGACATTGTTCTTGATGGAGTGGGTGAGTGGACTGCTCAAAAACAAAACCTAAGACGTCGATCGGCGAACTTGCCCTTTGACCGCAGGTGTCAACGTGCTGACTGAACAACGGCGTGTGCGACCGGGCTATCGCAACTCGAACAATTCTTGATGGAATTGAGACAGCGGCAGCCCGCGGTCAAGCATCGGCTTGAGCAGCGCGCTGCCAAATTTGGCCGGTCCACAGAACCAGATGTCGGCTTGTCGCCAATCAGGAACGAGCGCTTCGAGCCGATCCAAGTTCAATAGGCCGTCATGTTCCTCTTCTATAATATGGAGCCGGACGCCTGCCTGTTGTGCGAGATCCCGAACCCGCGAGGTGTAGGCCGGATCCGCACGACGCATGGTATAAAACAGATCGATATGAGCGGCTTGGACCGGCCGTTGTGGCGCGCTGAGACCAGCAATAAATGGTGTGATCCCGACGCCGCCACCGATCCAGACTTGTCGGCTGCGTGTTCCTTGAAAGTTGAACCTGCCATAGGGACCTTCGACGATGGCGGGTTGGCCAACGTACAGGCTCGCCGCCAGGGTCCTTGTGTAGTCCCCGAGAGCCTTGATTGTGAACGTCAGATGCCCATCATTCTGCCAAGCAGAACTGATCGTGAAGGGATGAGCCGCTTCCGGATCGTCAAAATCAACGAACGCAAACTGCCCTGCATCGTGACTTGGCCATGCCGTCTCCAGCTGGACCGTCACTTCGAGAACTTCGTCGTTGTCGTGCAAGAGAACCTGCGAAATCTTGCCGGTGGCCTTTCGGCGAGATCCGATCTTTTGGAACAGCGAGATCAGAGCTGCAACAGTGCCGAGCCCCGTCAGAACTGCCAATAGTGGTCCTATTGGCTGCGTCCAGTAGCTGAGGTCGGTTAGAATGAACGTGTGGAAGACAAGCAGCAGATAGACGGCTGCCATAAGCTTGTGGGTTTTGAAAAAGTATTTGTAAGGAAATCGCTTCCAGAGCGCGATGATGACGAGAACCGCCAGCGCGTAGAACATCCACTCGCCCACTTCGGCGGCGGCGTGGCGGAAGTCGCGAAAGATATTGAAGTCCGGCGACGCGTCGGGCGTGCGCTGCGGGCGGGGCGGGAGATCGTAGAGGTTCAGCGACTTGACCCACGCCGGTCCCATTCGCAGGATCCAGTGCATTGTCGCAAAGGCGAAGGCAGAAATTCCAAGCCATTTATGTAGGCGATAGAATTTGTCGAGGCCCCCGAGCATGGTTTCAAACCATACCGGCCTTGCTGCCAGAATCACGGCAGCCGACATGAGCCCGAAAGATAGTATGCCGGTGCCCAAGACGAGCGTCTTACGCGTCAGCCAGAAGTCGCCCGTAAAGCCACCGGGCTCGACACTCACGAGCCACAGGCCTGTCAGCGCCAGAATGAACACAATAAATATGTTCCAGATTTTCGATAATTCCATAATGTATGTCCCAGTTCACGGATTGAGGAACAGTAATGGCAGCTCCAAGTCCGCAGTATGCGCGCCCGTGAACGCGAAACTGCGGCTATTACACGTAACGCGTCTGGCGCGAATTATTTTCGTAAAGCGCTTTGCGTCAAAAGACGCGCTGGCTAGCGCGGATCTTTGTCCGGCATCATCCGGGTCAACTTAGCGATGACGATGGACTGCTTCGTTGGCCGTTTCGAAGCCCACACCGCCACAATAAAAACTCCTAAGACAAAACCGACTGAAATCGCCGTCGATAGGCCCATCATCGCGATGCCCCTTCAAGGATAGGTTGCCGAGCTGTGAAAGCCGCGCGGCCAAATTCGAGAACCGGTTCCAGCCAATAGACCATGTGTGGAATGGGCGCTTTGCTCGCAATCTCATCAATGAGTATTCGCGCACGATCGCGCGTCATAACGGCCACGAAGACGCTTCTTTCGACGCGCCCGCGGACCCGCTCGCCGATACTGGCCGCCGTGAAGCTTTCGCCGTGGCCATCTGCCCGCCACGTCGTGAAGCCGGTAATGGGCGGATCGGCCCCGAGCATCAATTCGACGATACGGTCGCCCGCATCCGAAGGGACTACGAGAGTGAGCTTGCAAGAGCTCGGTTCCATGAAAGACTCCGTTTGTCGGTCTGCGCCCCGGCTCTGGCAGCGACGCCAAAGCTCCGGAAAAGGATCGGTAGAAGGATGAGTGTGAGGGCGGTCGAGCTGACGAGGCCTCCAATCACGACGATGGCCAGTGGCTTTTGAATTTCGGACCCCGGTCCGGTGGCGAATAGCAGGGGGACGAGGCCGAGGGCCGCGATGCTGGCCGTCATTAGAACGGGGCGAAGCCGCCGCACGGAGCCATCAAATACGGCGCGTTCGATGGGCATGCCTTCGGACATGAGCTGATTGAAATAGGAGACCAGAACGAGTCCGTTGAGGACCGCGATGCCGAGCAGTGCAATGAACCCGACCGAGGCCGGAACCGAGAGATACTCTCCCGACACGAGGAGTGCGAGGATGCCACCCACAAGGGCGAACGGGACGTTGGCCAGGATGAGTAATGATTGGCGGACCGATCGCAGGGTTGCGAAAAGCACACCAAAAATCGATACGATCGCAATGGGGACGACGACGGCGAGACGTGTCGCAGCCCGTCTTTGATTTTCGAACTCGCCCCCCCAGACCAGGCGGTACCCGCCGGGGAGCGTTACTTTGTCTGCGACGGCTTTTTGTGCTTCTTCTACGAAGCCTACGAGATCGCGGCCGGATACGTAGGCTTGGACGATGGCAAATCGTGAGGCATTCTCGCGGTCGATTTTGACGGGCCCCGCCGTCCGTTCGATCTTTGCAACGTCCTCGACCCGAACAAGGCCGCCGTCACCGGCTGCCAGTTGCATCCGCTGGAACTCCTCCGGCGAGCGGCGGACGTCTTCATTGCCGCGAATGATGATTTGGGTGCGCCGTCCGGCCTCCGATACGATGCCGGCGGAGGCCCCTTCGACCATGGCGCGCAATTCGTCTTGAACGCGCGTCACATCAAGGCCGGTGCGGCCAGCGCCCAATCGGTCTACGGCCACTTCCAGGTAGTCTACGCTGTCGTTGGCGACGGTCGAAACTTCGGATGCGCCTTTGATGCCACTCAGTGCCGTTTGGATCTGACCAGCGAGATCGGACAGTGTCGCCAGATCGGGGCCAAAGATCTTCACGGCTAGATCTCCGCGCGCGCCAGTCAACATCTCGGATGTGCGCATTTCAATCGGTTGTGTGAAGGCGAATTCAAAACCAGGCAATTCCCCTACGGCCGCGCGCAACTCGCCCACCAGCCACTCCTTGTCGTGAACGCGCCATTCCTCTTTTGGCTTCAGGACGAGAAATGCATCGGTCTCGTTGAGCCCCATCGGATCGAGGCCCAATTCGTCGGACCCAACGCGGGCGATGATCCGCTCGATCTCCGGCACTTTCTCCATCAGCCGCTTCTGGATGAGGATGTCGCCAGCAAGACTTGCTTCGAGATTGATCGACGGGAGCTTTGTCACCTGAATGATCACCGAACCCTCGTCCATCGTTGGCATGAAGGACTTGCCGACTGCCGTATAGGCCATGACCATCGCGACCAAGCCCGTAGCGGCGACGCCGTACACAGGTGCCGGATATCTAAGGCAGGCGCGGAGGATGACCTTATAGCCGCGCGTGATCACGCGCATGAGCCAGGGCTCGCCGTGGCCGCCCTGCTTCAAGACAAACGACGACAGGACCGGGATCAGCGTGAGGGAGAGGATCAGCGAGCCACTCAATGCGAAGACAATCGTGAGGGCGACCGGGCCAAACAGCTTACCCTCCAAGCCTTGCAACGATAGTAGGGGTAGAAAGACAAGGCAGATGATGATGATCCCCGATGCGACGGGGGTCGCTACCTCGCTGGCGGCACGGTAGACATGATGCAGCAGTGGGATCCGCTTGTCGCCATCGTGTAAGCGCTCGACAGTATTCTCGACGACCACGACGGCGGCGTCGACGATCAAGCCGATGGCTATTGCAAGTCCCCCGAGGCTCATGAGATTGGCCGACATGCCGAAGGCGCGCATCAGGGCAAACGTGACCAATGTCGCGAAGGGGAGCGTGACCGCGACAACCAGAGCTGCTCGGATGTTGCCGAGGAAGGCAATCAGGAGGATGACGACAAGGACGGTCGCTTCCAACAGCGCCTTCGTAACGGTGCTGACGGCCTCGGTGATCAAGTGAGAGCGGTCGTAGAACACCTCTAGCCGGACACCTTCCGGCAATGTGGGCTTGAGTTCATCCAACCGTGTTGTGATCGATGCGACAAGCGCGCTTGCGTCGGCACCGCGAAGGGACAGAACCAGCCCCTGCACGGCTTCGCCTTGACCGTTATGCGTGACGGCGCCATAGCGGGTGAGACTGCCGATACGAACGTCAGCAACGTCACCTAGGCGGAGAACGCGTCCGTCGGCCGTCTTTAAGACAATCTGTGCAAGATCTTCCGGCTTCGCAATGGCGCCCTGGCTGCGGACAACCAGCGCCTTTTCGCCTTCGGAGATGCGTCCCGCGCCGTCATTGCGATTGTTGTCTTCGATGGCCCGGATGATATCGGTGATGCCAAGTCGCGCGGCCGCTAGCTTCGACCCGTTGGGTACCACTTCGAAGGTGCGAACGAGGCCACCCAACGCATTCACGTCCGCGACGCCGGGAATTGTGCGCAGGGCGGGCCGGATGGTCCAATCGAGCAGGCTCCGCCGCTCCTCAAGCGTGAGGTCGCCACCTTCGATGGTGAACATAAAGACGTCGGAAAGGGGCGTCGACGCGGGGGCAAGGCCACCGCTGACGCTGGCCGGGAGATCGGGCTGCACGGTGGCCAGTCGCTCGGCGACTTGCTGGCGGGCCCAATAGATGTCGGTGCCGTCTTCGAAATCGATCGTGATGTCGGCAATCGCATATTTTGCGGCTGATCTCAGGATCGTCTGCCGCGGAATGCCCAGCAGTTCCATCTCAAGCGGGGAGATGACGCGGCTTTCGACTTCTTCCGGCGTCATACCCGGCGCCTTCAGGATCATTTTGACCTGGACTTGCGCCACATTGGGAAAGGCATCGATAGGAATTGTCTTGAACGCATAGCCACCAACTGCGGCCACAAGTGCAGCGACGATGAGCACGAAGGCCCGTTGGGTGAGTGAAAAGTCTATCAAGCGCCGCAGCATGGATCATTCACCTTGTAGGAGAGCTTCGAGCTGCGGCAGACCGCTTGCGGCAATTTCCTGGTCGGGCTCCAGAGCGCCTGTTACTGTTGCCGACGCGCGCGACTTTCCTTTGAGAACGATGGGGGTCAGCGCGAAGCCGTCCTTGTTGCGGGCAAATACGGCGTGCGCATTGTTGATCCAGGCCACGGCCGCAGCAGGCACTTCGTAGCTGCCTGTCTCGGCACGCCGGTTGAGGGTGATGCTAACAAGCTGCCCGGCGATCATTGGCGACCCAGAAGGCACAACGGCCAACAGTGTCGCGGAGCGCGTCATCGCATCGAGCGTTCCACCAACGGACAAAACCGTTCCCTGGAGTGTCTCAGAGATTTGTACGGTATCACCGGGCCGGACCTGTTGCACGAGATCCGCGGGCAACTGGGCTTCGATCCATAACTCGTCGCTGGTCGATACGGTAACAGCGGCAGCCATAGCCTCGACATGGGAACCGGGCTGGACCGTCGCGATGACGATTTTTCCGTCCGCGGGAGCGACAATCGTATAACGCCCCGCTTCCCCCATGGTGATATCGCCAATCGAGAATGCCCGCTTCTGAGCGGAGATTGCTGCTTCTGTCTTTCGAAGGGTGGCCTCGGCCTCGTCAGCGATGGCCGTGCTGAGGATCTTCTTGTTGGCCAGATCTCGCTTCCATCCGGCGACGGCCGCCACGCGCTGTAGTTCGGCTTCCTGCTGGGCCAAATTGCCGTGGGCTTCGACGAGATCCCGGCTCAAGACGGTGATCAACGGATCCCCTTTTTGAACGATCTGCCCGGGAAGTGCGTCGACCTTGAGAACGGTTCCCGCAAAGGGTGCGGCAGCGGTGATGCGCGCGTTCGAGGCCGGCACAACGGTCCCCGGCAACACGGCAACGGCCTCGGTTGTTGCCGGCTTTACGCGGGTGACCGCGATATCTAATTGCGCCATCTGCGAATCGGACATGACGACATCGTTTGCAGATGCGACCGATCCGTTCCCGGCCAGTGAAAGCGACAGAACGCCCAGCACAAGCGGATTGAGAAAGAGCGCTTCCGACCGGGCTTTAAGAGACATGAGGACTCCCTTTGGAAAAATTGCATTCGCCGCCGCGGCACCTTGCAGAACGCCCGTCAATCTGACGGATGGTCAATGACAGCCGGCTGACAATCGCGGAAATCGCACACAACGCCCTCAATCTGAAACCAACCTGAAAACGCGTGCGGCGGTTTGTTCAGGCCTTTTCAGGTTCGTTTCAGCTTCCGCGTGATATGCACCGACGAGGCACAACGCAGGAGGCGGCCATCAGGATATTGCTGGTGGAGGATGATCGGGACATTGCACAACGGCTTGGCGAGGGGCTCGCCGAGGCGGGTTTCTCCGTGGAATACGCGTTCAATGGTCCAGATGGACTTGCGCTTGGAACCGACGACTCGTTCGACGCCGCTGTGCTCGATCTTGGGCTGCCCCAGATGCAGGGTCTCGACGTTCTCAAAGAGTGGCGGAGAAAAAGCCGCAACTTTCCAGTATTGATCCTGACGGCACGTGGCACGTGGTCGGAGAAGGTCGACGGCCTCAATGCAGGCGCCGACGACTACATCACCAAGCCCTTTCATGTGCCAGAAGTGGCGGCCCGGCTTAAGGCACTGATCCGGCGATCAGCAGGTCAGGCTTCATCCGTGCTCACGCACGGCAGACTTACGCTCGATATAACTACAGGGAAAGCAACCTACGATGGGGCGCCAATCGAACTTACCGCCTCGGAATTGCGCATGCTCAATTATTTCATGCACCGCATCGGTCGGATCGTTTCTCAGAGCGAATTGACCGAACACCTGTATGCGACGGTGGATAGCCGCGAGTCGAATACGATCGAAGTCTACGTCAGCCGTCTCCGCCGCAAGACATCCACGGATCTCATCAAGACAATCCGCGGACTCGGATACCGGATGGATTAGCCATGTTCGCTCTGCGAAGCCTGAAAGCAAGATTGATCGTGATGGCCGCGGTGTGGATCCTGGCGGGTGTCGTGGCGTCTGGTTTCGTTCTATCGGCCGTCTTCCGGCAACATGTTACCGGACAATTTAAGGAAGAACTCTACGTCCACCTCACGGAGCTTGAACGGCTGGCGGAGTTCAAGGGCGACAAGGCCGAGCTGGCCCGTCCATTGAGCGACCCCCGGTATGACGAAACTCTTTCGGGCTTCTATTGGGAAATCCAGCGAGGCGATTCTGTGCTCGCACGGTCCGCTTCCATGCAAGGCCCGATGCTGCGAACGCCCATCGACGAGCCAAAGGATGTCGGTGTCCACACCCACGTGACACAGGGGCCGACAGGGCGCATCCTGGTTGCCGAGCAGGGCCACTGGACATCGCCATCCGGCCCGGTTTTGCGCTACATCATTGGAACGGACCAGCGCCACATCGATAGCGTTCTGGGTGAATTCAACCAGACGCTCGGTCTGTCTTTGGCGACATTCGCTGCGGCTTTGATCCTGGCGGCCGGCGTTTTGATTTCCTTTGCCCTGCGCCCCCTCAATCAACTGCGTGAGTCGCTTCAGTTGGTCCGAAACGGACAGAACAAGAAGATCGCCGAGACCTTTCCATCCGAGGTTCAACCCCTGGTGGATGACCTCAATGGATTACTCAAATCGACGGGGGATCTTGTGCAGCGGGCCCGCACGCAAGCAGGCAATATTGCGCACGGGTTGAAAACGCCGCTGGCCATTTTAGCCGACGAAGCTCATCGCCTGGATCGCGACGGACAGCCGAAGCCGGCCGCGACAATCGTCTCCCAAGTCAAGAAGATGCAAACTCACATCGACTATCAGATCACGCGTGCCCGTGCGGCGGCGGCCCACATAACCCTGGGCAACTCAGCGCCCGTTGGTGTGGCGGCTGCGGAGGTCACGCTGGCTCTCCAGCGTCTCTACCACGACCGTGCGATCGACGTGACTGTCGATATAGAGCCGGCACTCCGTGTGGCCTGCGACCGGCAAGACCTCAATGAAATTCTTGCCAACTTGCTCGACAACGCATTCAAGCACGCCAAGACGCAGATTGCGGTAAGTGCCATGGCGAATTCCGATCGGGGCGTGACGATTGCGATCGATGACGATGGGCCGGGCATTCCAGTCGAAGCCCGCGAGATCGTTTTCAACGTCGGCGAGCGGTGGGATAGCCAGGCGCCTGGATCAGGCTTAGGTCTCGCGATTGCCAGGGATCTTGCGCGCCTTTACGGCGGTGATGTCGTTCTTACAGACAGTCAGTCGGGCGGATTGCGTGTCGAACTATGCTTGCCGGGCGGGGCGCAGTGAAGCGGGACAAGGCGTTTGAGGAAGCAAACTATGCCTTAAGTTTTTTTAGTAAATCGCTGACAGGATGGGAACCCCAATGACTTTGCCATCAGCCCACGATAACGAACCACACTTCATAACGCGCAGCGGTTGGCTGCGGGCCGCTGTCTTGGGCGCGAATGATGGCATTGTGTCCATTTCGTCGTTGCTAGTCGGCGTGGCATCAGCTGACCCGTCGCCACGCGCCGTGTTGATCGCGGGCGTAGCGGGACTGACTGCAGGCGCAATGTCGATGGCCGCCGGGGAGTACGTTTCGGTCTCTTCGCAATCCGATATTGAACGCGCCGATATCCTGAGGGAACGGCAAGCGTTGGCCGATGAACCTGAGAAAGAGCATGCGGAGTTGGTCGCCATCTACGAGTATCGTGGACTTTCGTCGAAGACGGCGAAGTTGGTCGCCGATGAGCTCACACGTCATGATGCCCTAGGGTCGCATGTTCGGGACGAATTGGGGCTGTCCGAAATGAATGCCGCAAATCCCCTTCAGGCAGCTTTGGCATCGGGCGCGACGTTTTCGATTGCAGGTAGCATCCCGCTTATCGCGGCAGCATTGTCGCCTGCGAGTCACATCACAACTGCAGTCTTAATCGTCACCGTCCTGGCGCTGGCCGGCCTTGGGTTGTTCGGCGCCAAAACCGGTGGTGCGCCGGTGGGGCCTTCGCTCGCTAGAGTGGTGGGCTGGGGTATCGTCGCCATGCTCGTCACCGCAGGTATTGGCAAGCTCGTCGGTGTGAGCGTCTAAGGTCGACGATCGAAATCTAATTGTGACTATTTGGCCCTTCTGTGCTCGATATCTTCCGCCTGGATGCTCCATGCAACACGCTTGTTGCGCACCAACAATTGTTCCGCTGTGGGGCATTCGCTGCCTTTTGGCAGACAATCAATTGGTCCGGTAAGTCTCTCGGACCGGACGCTGCCGGGGCCGCTGCCCTCGCCATGTGCCGATGTCCACTTCTGTATAAAAGCCCCCACCCCTGCCCCTCCCCGCTGAGGGGGAGGGGTTGGGTTAAGCGTGTTGGCGGGACCGGTTACTCTGCAGCGGCCATTGCTGGTTGGTTGACGCGGCTGACTTCCACCAAGTTATCGGAGAAGGTGGGGGCGCGGCCGAGGCCGCAGTGGGCGTCAGACGAGATGGAGTTGACCGAGCCGTCGGTGCGGTTGAGCGAACGCCAGTAGCCCAGGGTTGCGACCACGATGCCGGGGTTCACGTCGTCGGTAATCTTGGCAACGCCGGTGAAGTCGCCGCGGTCATTATAAACGCGGACCGGATCGCCTTCGTTGATGTTGCGTTTGAGGGCATCGGCTGGCGAGATCAGCACGAACTGCTCGCCCTGCGCTTTGATCTTGTGCTCCTCATTCGCGTAGCACGAGTTCAGGAACGCGTGGCTCTTCGGCGAGATGATGTTGAGCGAATAGAGCTTGGCGCGTTCGGGGTTGGTTTCGGGCGCTTCGCGGTTGGCGATGTAACCGGGAAGCGGATCGACGGGCGAGCCGTCTTGGTCGCCCTCGTACATGGCGCGGAAGGGACCGGCGACGAAGTTTTTCGCGTCATGCAACAGGAACTCGACCTTGCCCGAGGGTGTCGGGAACTTGCCGTCCTTGTGGGGTGTGCGCGTGTCGGCGGAGCCCACGTCGATCTTAAAGTACCCGTGCTTCTTGAAGTACTCCATGTTGACGCCGGCCATCTTGGGATCGTCCCAATTGATGTAGTGGGCGGCCAGTTCGCTGTCGGTCATTTTGAAGACGGGATCATCAAAGCCCATTTCGGCGGCAAGCATGCGCCACATGTCGCTCGTGGGCTTGCATTCGCCGGGTGGTTCGACGGCCTTTTGATTGTACGTGAAATAGAAGTGGCCCCACGACCACATCATGTCCTCGGCTTCGCCGGCCATGGCGGCAGGCAGCACGATGTCGGCATATTTTGCGGTGTCGGTCATGAAGTGTTCGGCGACGACGGTGAAGAGATCTTCGCGCTTCAGGCCTTTGACGATCTTGTTGGTCTCGGGGGCTTGGATGACCGGGTTGGTGCAGAACACGAAAAGGGATTTCAGCGGCGAGTCGAGTTTCATTTCGCCGGTGAGTGCTGCGCCGAGGCGGAGATTGTTGATGGCGCGTGTGCCGGGTTTGATCCAGTCGGCGCGCGAGACCTTGGCCCAATCGACGGGGAAGTCCCACAGCGGCATTTGGAGAAGGCCGCCGCCAACGTGCTTCCACGAGCCCACAAGGGCGGGCAATGCGCACACCGCGCGGATGGCCTGACCGCCACCCGCGTGGCGTTCCAGCGCAACGCCGATGCGGATCACAGACGGCTGAGCGGTCGCGAATTCCTTGGCGAATTTACGGATGTCGTCGGCTTTGACACCGGTGATCTTCTCGACGTGTTCTGGCGAGAAGTCGGCTGCGCGATACTTCAGTTCGGGATAGCCGTAGGTGTGCTTGTCGACCCACTCCTGATCTACGAGTCCTTGGGCGATGATGGAATGAATGAAGCCCATGGCGAGGGCGCCATCGGTGCCGGGCTTGGGACAGATGTGCCAATCGCCAGCCTTGGCGGTGCGCGATTTATACGAGTCGATGACGACGACTTTGGCGCCGCGCTTCTGGGCCTCGAGCACGAAAGGCCAGTGGTGCAGGTTGGTGGAGATCGAATTGCACGCCCAGATGACGATGAACTTGGCGTGGACGAAGCTTTCCGGATCGACGCCGCCCGTGGGGCCGACGGAGAGCAGCCATGCGGTGGAGGAGCCCGATGCGCAGAACGTCTTTTCGTTCACGGTGGTGCCGAGGCGATTGAAGAAAGGGTCGCCCGAGTTGATGCCTTGCACGAGGCCCATGTTGCCGAGGTAGCTGTAGGGCATGATCGCTTGGCTGCCGTGTTCGGCGATGATGCCGCGCCAACGGTTGCCGATTTCGGAGACGGCCTCTTCCCAGGTGATGCGTTCCCACTGGCCGGAGCCTTTGGGGCCCTTGCGGCGGAGCGGATACATCAGGCGATCGGGATTGGCGTGGTGATCGTGGAAGTCCTTGAGTTTGACGCAGAGCGTGCCGCGCGTCATCGGGTGATCTTTGTTGCCGCGCACATCGACGAGTTTGCCGCCTTTCACCTCGTAGACCATCGAACAGGTGTCGGGGCAGTCGTGGGGGCAGGCGCCGTGGAAGGTCTCGGACTTGATCTGCTCGTTCATTGGGCTTCCTCTCCAGAGAATTGTTTTGTGGTTCGGGCGATGCCGGGCCGCCGTTTCGCGTCGAGGCGGAACGGGTTAAAATCTGCGGCATCCTGGCATCGATTGGTTGATCGGGCAATCCTGATCGGCGTCAGGTCCGGCGTTGTGCGGAGGCCTGATGTGTCTTCGCAATTGCAGCGATTGCAGCAGGCTAGGTCAGCGCGTCGCGATAGATGTGCACGCGGCCGGCGGAATCGCGGATCTCGCAGCCGTCGGCCGTCAATCGAACGTCGGCTGAGAGGAGAGAGACCTTGCCGAAGGCGCCGGGTAGATCGAGGACGTAGTCTGGCCGCGCGATGCCTGACAGGCGCCGATGGAGTTCGCGGACGAGGCTGATGCCGTGGGCGACGGGGACACGGAAATGGCCAGTGCCGGGGGCGAGGTCGCCGTGGTGGAGGTAGTAGGGAACAATACGTGCTTCGATGAAGCCGCGCATAAGGGCGTCGAGGGTCTCGGCGTCGTCGTTGATGCCGCGCAGAAGGACGGTCTGGCTGACGAGGGGGATACCGGCGCTGGAGAGACGAGCGAGGGCGGCGCGGGCGTC
>LNFM01006802.1_pt1 | contig 18500 bp, 18 predicted proteins | sample 596031 | NCBI WGS metagenome assembly LNFM01 (sample SAMN04254537, study PRJNA301005) | activated carbon metagenome | isolation source: dual media filters at the Ann Arbor, Michigan drinking water treatment plant | place: USA: Ann Arbor | reverse complement strand
GGTGGCGTGGACCACGCAGCGCTGGCCGCGCTCACGGCCCGCATGCGGTCTGCAGGCGTTTCAGGCCTGGTCGCCTGCGGCTCGACCGGCGAGGCCGCTGCCTTGGCCAAAGCCGAGCAGCTGCAGGTGCTGGAGACCGTGCTACGGGCCGCCCAGGGGCTGCCGGTGGTCATGGGCGTATCGGGCTACCACCTGGGCCAGACGATTGAGCAGGTGCAGGCGCTGGCGGCGTACCCGCAGCTGGCGGGCGTGCTGGTGGCGGCGCCGCATTACATCCGGCCTTCGCAGGATGGGTTGCTGCACTGGTTCCGGGCCATTGCCGACGCCAGCGCGGCGCCGGTCATCGTCTACGACATCCCCTATCGCACCGGCGCCGTGCTGGCCACCGACACGCTGCTGGGCCTGGCCAGCCACCCGCGCATCGCCGCCATCAAGGACTGCGGCGGCGACATGGCCAAGACCCAGGCCCTGATTGCCGACGGCCGCCTGGCCGTGCTGACCGGCGAAGACGCACAGATCTTCAGCACGATGGCGCTGGGCGGCGCGGGCACCATTTCCGCCAGCGCACACTGGCAGACGGAACGCTTTGTGGAGCTGGTGCGGCTGCTGGAGGAAGGCGACCTGCCTGGTGCGCGCTGGCAATGGCAGGCGCTGCTGCCCTGGGTGCAGGCCTGCTTTGCCGAGCCCAACCCCGCGCCGCTGAAGGCCGTGCTGGCCGCGGCTGGCTGGATGCGCAATGTGCTGCGTGCGCCGATGATGCCGGCGTCGGAGGCGCTTGCTGAGCGGCTGCGGGCCTGGGTGGCGAAAGGAGAGTTGCGCCAGCGCATTTCGTGAACAGGCATCGCCACCGGGAGCAAGCGGGGCTTTCAAGCTGCGCGCAAGCCCGTGCAAGGCTTGCCACGGCACGCCGCAGTGGATTGACTTGCTAAGCCCCCGCCACCCACCCGCTGTGGCGCGACCCTACCCGCCCGTCACCGGCGGGAAGAATGCCACCTCGGCCGCATCGGGCAGCACGGCCGATTCATCGCTAAGCGTCTGGTCCAGCGCCATCCGGACGGCCTTGCCGCGCGCCAGGCTGCTGGCGTGGGCACCGCCGCGGGCAATGAGTTCGTCACGCAGCGCACCCAGCGTGGCAGCAGCGGTTTCCACCACCTCCTGCCCGGCGCCCACGGCCTCGCGGATGGATGCGAAATAGCGCACGGTGATCTTTTTCATCGCCCTACCGTTTCAAAACAAAAACTGACCCGGCGGCTGGCGCAGGCGCAACCATCCGGGCAGCGCAGCCGCCGCAGATCATGACAGAAGATCCGAGAACGCGATGTACTGCACCGTATCGCCCGGGGCTATGGTGCGCCCGGCCGGGTTGTCCACCACGCCATCGCCCCACGCGGCCGAGGTCAGCACGCCCGAGCTCTGGTTGCCAAACAGCTCCAGCCCTCCCTCTGCACGACGGCGCACGCGCAGGAATTCGCGGCGCTTGTCGGCCCGAGCCCAAGTAAATTCTGCCGTGGCAGCTATGGATTTGGGAGCAACATCGCGCACACCCTGCAGCCGCAGCACAAACGGCCGCACCAGCAGCGCAAACGTCAGGAAGCTCGATACCGGGTTGCCCGGCAGCCCCATGAAATGCGCGGTGCCGCCTTCACGCGGGATCTGGCCGTAGGCAAAGGGCTTGCCCGGCTTCATGGCGATCTGCCACAGGTCGAGCCGGCCCAGCGATTCCACAGCGGGCTTGATGTGGTCTTCCTCGCCCACGCTCACGCCGCCGCTGGTCAGGATCAGGTCGTGCGCGCTGCTGGCCTGGCGCAGTGCGTCGATGGTGGCGTCGCGCCGGTCAGGCACGATGCCGAAATCGGTGACTTCGCAACCCAGGCGCAGCAGCATGGCGCGCAAGAAGAAGCGGTTGCTGTTGTAGATGGCGCCCGGGCGCATCTGCTCGGGCGGTACATCGCCAGGCATCACGAGTTCGTCGCCGGTAGAAAACAGCGCCACCCTGGGTCGGCGCGCCACCTGCAGCTGGTGCAGGCCGATGCTGGCGGCCAGGCCCAGCTCAGCCGGGGACAGGCGCGTGCCTGCGGCCAGCACCACGGCGCCGCGGGTGACGTCTTCGCCCGCACGGCGGATCCACTGGCCCGGCTGCGGCACGGCGTTGATGCGCACCCGCGGGTCACCCACGGTGCCAGGCCCGGCGGCAAGCGCTTCGCAGTCTTCCTGCATCAGCACGGCATCGGCCCCGGCAGGGACCGGCGCACCGGTGAAGATGCGCGCCGCCGTGCCGGGCAGCAAGGGCTCACCAGCGCTGCCGGCCGCTATGCGCTGCGATACGGGCAGCTCGGCGCCCGGGGCTTTCAGATCGGCGCAGCGCACGGCATAGCCGTCCATGGAGCTGTTGTCCTGTGGGGGCACCTGAAGGGCCGAGACACAGTCCTGGGCGAGGACCCGGCCGTCGGCGTCAAAGGTGGTCACGGTGTCGCTGCCAGGCAGCGACGTCGCCTGCGCCAGCAGGTCAGCCAGGGCATCGTCCAACGGCTTCAGGGGCTTGGGTGTGGGCTTCATGGTGGGCGGCAAACGGGCAGTTTCAGGGCGCGGTGGCGGGCAGCAAGCCACCGTGCAGTTCCCAATCGTATTCAAAGCGGTGGGCATGCTCCATCAGGAAGTCAGCCACGGCAGACGGGGAGTTGAGGTCCAGCACCGGCAGGCCCGTGGGCACGGGCAGCTGACCCGGCGCGTCGGTGGCCACGGCCACCACAAAATCGTCGTCCGGGTAACGCACTGGGCGCGCGGTCTGCCCCGCTTCTGGATGGCGCCAGACTTCGATCTTGAGCAAGTCGCTTTCCTTGAAGCCCTCCACCAGCACCCAGTCCACGCCCTGGTACAGCTCGGCCAGCAGGTGGTGCACGCTGAGAACGGCCGGGCGTTCGAACTCGCGCACCAGCATGAGCCGCTTGTCGGAAGCCGCCACCACCTCGAAGGCACCGGCCTCGCGGTGGCGATACGTGTCCTTACCGGGGTGGTCCACGTCAAAACTGTGGTGGGCGTGCTTGACCACCGAGACGCGCAGGCCTCGCAGGCGCAGCTCGGGGATCAACTGCTCGACCAGCGTGGTCTTGCCACTGCCGGAAAAGCCGGCAAAACCTGCAACCTTCATCCAACGCTCCTTGTATAGCTATGCTATTTATAGCTTTCAATGCTTACCAGACAGGCGCGTGGGGCATTTTTCAACCAAGAACCAGCTTCCTGATTGCCTCGCAGCCTACCCCGCCGCGGCCGGGGCGCAATGGCGCTCGATGTAGGCCTTGACCAGGTCCACATCCGCAGGCATCACCTGCACCCGCTTCGGAAGCGCTTCAATGCCGTCGAACTTGGCGGGCCGCTCGGGCGCGTGGCCCAGCGCCTCGATGATGGTCTCGGCAAACTTGATGGGCAGCGCGGTCTCCAGCACGATCATGGGCACGTTCGCGTCCTGGTGGTGCTCGCGGGCCACCTTCACGCCGTCGGCGGTATGGGTGTCGATGGTGACGCCGTGGCGCTCGAAGTTGTCACGGATGGTGGCCAGGCGGTCTGCGTGCGTGCTCCTGCCGCTTTCAAAGCCGTACTTCGCGGCGGCCTCGGCAAACAGCGGGTCGGCGCTCAGATCGAACCGGCCATAGGTCTGCAGCGCGGCACTGAACAGCGCCTTGGTGCGCTGGCCATTGCGCCCCAGCATGTCAAAAATGAAGCGCTCGAAGTTGCTGGCCTTGCTGATGTCCATCGACGGGCTCGATGTCTCGTGCGTGTCGGCCGCGGCACGCACGCGGTACACGCCGGTGCGGAAGAACTCGTCGAGTACGTCGTTCTCGTTGGTGGCCACCACCAGCTTGTGGATCGGCAGGCCCATCATGCGCGCCACATGGCCCGCGCACACGTTGCCGAAGTTGCCCGACGGCACGGTGAAGCTGACCTTCTGGCCGTTGGTCTCGGTGGCCTGGATATAGCCCGCAAAGTAGTACACCACCTGCGCCAGCAGGCGCGCCCAGTTGATGGAGTTGACGGTGCCGATCTTGTACTTGCGCTTGAAATCGAGGTCGTTGCTCACGGCCTTGACGATGTCCTGGCAGTCGTCGAACACGCCTTCGATGGCGATGTTATGGATGTTCTCGTCCTGCAGGCTGAACATCTGCGCCTGCTGGAAGGCGCTCATGCGGCCGTGCGGGCTGGTCATGAAGACGCGCACGCCCTCCTTGCCGCGCATGGCGTATTCGGCAGCGCTGCCGGTGTCGCCACTGGTGGCACCCAGGATGTTGAGCTGCTCGCCGCGGCGCTTGAGTTCGTACTCGAACAGGTTGCCCAGGAGCTGCATGGCCATGTCCTTGAAGGCCAGCGTGGGGCCGTTGGACAGGGCTTCCAGCCACAGGCCGTCTTCGAGGTGGCGCAACGGCACGATCTCGCCGGTGCCGAACACTTCGGCGGTGTACGTCTTGGCGCACAGGGCTTTCAGGTCTGCCGCAGGGATGTCGTCGATGTATAGCGACAGCACCTGGAAGGCCAGCTCGGCATAGCCTTGCTCGTGGTACGCCTTGCGCAGGCGCGTGAGCATGGCGTCGTCGACCTTCGGATAGTGCTCGGGCAGGTACAGGCCGCCATCGGGGGCCAGGCCTTCGAGCAGGATGTCGCAGAACTGCTTGCGGTCGGCATGGCCGCGGGTGCTGAGGTATTTCATGGGGATTCCCGTCGGTGTCTGGTCTCGGATGTTGCACTCAGAAGCTGATGCCGTAGACCTGGATGTCAATGTAAAAACGCGAGGCGATCAGCACTGCGAAGCCGCCGATCAGCACCAGCCAGTGCAGCGGTTTGTCCTGCAGGTTGTCGGTGCGATCGAGCAGCACGAAGTAAAGCCACGATGCCGCAAAGCTGCCCGCGCCGTTGAGCAGCGCATCGGCCCGGGGCATCGAGCCCGACAGCGCCAGCGTGACCAGCACCCCGAACCAGAACGCCAGGTGCCAGCGCGGCATGTCCACCGCGGACAGCTTGAGCAGCGCCACCAGCGTCAGCACGGCAACAAGGGTGGGCATGGCGCGGCGGGACGTTCATGGGAGGGCGGCTCGGGCGGCAGCGCTCAGCTGAGCTCTTCCTTGCGGATGCGCGTGATGGGAGCCAGCACGGTCGGCAGGGCCTGCATCTGGGCGATGACGGCATCCATGGTGCCTTCGCGCGTGTTGTGCGTCAGGATGATCAGGTCCGTTTGCGTGGAACCTTCACCGCCCACCTCGTCGGCCTCGCGCTGCAGCACAGCGTCGATGCTCACGCCGGCCTCGGCCAGCAGGCCCGTGACCTTGGCCAGCACGCCGGCCTGGTCAGCCACGGAGAGGCGCAGGTAGTAGCTGGTGACCACTTCACTCATGGGCAGCACGGGCAGCGCATCCATGGCATCGCTGAGCGTCTGTGGCTGGAAGGCCAGGTGCGGCACGCGGTGCTCGGGGTCGGCCGTGTGCAGGCGGGCAATGTCCACCAGGTCGGCAATCACGGCGCTGGCGGTGGGCTCGGAGCCTGCACCCTTGCCGTAGTACAGCGTGGTGCCCACGGCATCGCCCTGAACCACAACGGCGTTCATCGCGCCTTCCACATTGGCGATGAGGCGCTTGGTCGGCACCAGGCTGGGGTGCACGCGCAACTCGACGCCCTTCTCGGCGCGCTTGGTGATGCCCAGCAGCTTGATGCGGTAACCGAGCTGCTCGGCGTACCGGATGTCGGCCGCGCCCAGCTTGGTGATGCCTTCCACATAGGCCTTGTCGAACTGCACGGGGATACCGAAGGCAATGGCGCTCATCAGCGTGACCTTGTGCGCGGCGTCCACACCTTCGATGTCGAAGGTGGGGTCGGCTTCGGCGTAACCCAGGCGTTGGGCTTCCTTGAGCACCACATCAAAGTCCAGGCCCTTGTCGCGCATTTCGGACAGGATGAAGTTGGTGGTGCCGTTGATGATGCCGGCAATCCACTGGATGCGGTTGGCCGTGAGGCCTTCACGCAGCGCCTTGATGATCGGGATGCCACCGGCCACGGCGGCTTCAAACGCCACCATCACGCCCTTGGCCGATGCGGCCGCAAAGATCTCGGTGCCATGCACGGCCAGCAGCGCCTTGTTGGCGGTGACCACATGCTTGCCGGCGGCAATGGCTTCGAGCACCAGCGCACGGGCAATGCCGTAGCCGCCGATGAGCTCGATCACGATGTCGATGTCAGGGTTGGCAATGATGGCCCGCGCATCGTTGACGACCTGCACGCCGTCGCCGACCACGCTGCGGGCACGCTCGACATCCAGGTCCGCCACCATGGTGATCTCGATGCCACGGCCAGCGCGGCGGCTGATCTCGTCCTGGTTGCGCTGGAGCACGTTGAACACGCCGCTGCCGACGGTGCCGATGCCGAGCAGGCCTACTTGGATGGGTTTCATGGTCATAACTCTTGTGAACTCGAAATCGTTGGAAATACAGATGTGCGGGGAAGCAAGCGGCTATCGGGTCACGTACACGGGCAGTTGCCAGGCACCGCCAGGAAACCCGCGGCACATGTTGTCGCCCTGCTCGCCCGTCAGCACAAAACCCTTGCCGTCAAAGCGCCACGTGCGCATCCACCAGCAGTCGCCGATGCCGCGGCCCTTCATGGCCGAGCGCACCTCTCCGGTGGCGGGGTCGAACTCGCCGTCCACGTCCTCCAGCAGCCGGGGCTGGTGGGGCGGGCGGTCGTTGGCCATGAACAGGATGCTGCTGAAGTTGTAGGCGCCCATGCCACAGGGCACCTCCAGCAGCAGCTTGCGGTCGGTGAGACGATGGACCTTCACATCGGAAGCATCCGGCGGGCCACCATTGCATTGCCCATCCAGGTCGGCACGGCCCACAGCAGCCAGCAGCGGCCCCGCCAGCGGCGCATCGGCCTTGCGGGCAGGAACGGGCTTGACGGATTTCACGACCGGGGCAGGCACCGCAGGCGGCACGGCAGACTCGGGCTGGATGCCCTTGCGCACCAGTGCGCCGGGCGTGTTCAGACGCCCCTGCACTTCATCCATCTTGAGCAGCACCGCATTGGTCCCGGCCAGGGACAGCACCCAGCGGTCCTTGCCGGCAGTCACGATGGCCTCTTCGCTGCGCAGCAGCTCCTGCAGCAGGTGTGGCACCTGCGCCGCAGGAACCTGCGGGCTGTTGCCATCCAGGCCCGACAGCCTGAACCTGCCCGCCGTGAGCTGGAGCGCCGCAGGGCCGGCTTTTTCGGAATAGACCTGCAGATCGATCTGCACCGCAGTGTCCGGTCCGGCCGCACGGGTCAGCCGCATCGACACGGGCTCGGAGTCTCCGCTTTCTGCCTGGTACCCCACCGCGCTGCAGGCACGGGTGTTGTCGCACTGCAAGGCCCAGTCCTTGTGCGAGAAGCTCACCGCAGCCGGGTCGGCAGCCAGTGCCGCTAAAGGCACTACAGGGATAGCAACGGCCAACGCCAGCGCCGCTCCCCCGCGCCGGAGGCTGCGGAGAATCACGTCGGTTGCGTGCACTGCCAGGGCTCCCGCCAGGGGTCAGGCCGCGAGCGCCTGGTTGCGCTTGCGGTACTGTTCCAGGAACCGCGCCACACGCCCGATGGCATCGCGAAGGTCATCCTCATGCGGCAGGAACACGATGCGGAAATGGTCCGGTGCGGCCCAGTTGAAGCCTGTGCCCTGCACCAGCATCACCTTGGTTTCCTGCAGCAGTTCGAGGAAGAACTGCTGGTCGTCCTTGATGGGGTATACGGCCGGGTCCAGCCGCGGGAACATGTAAAGCGCGGCGCGCGGCTTCACGCAAGTCACGCCGGGGATCGCGGTGATCAGCTCGTACGCCAGGTCGCGCTGCTTGCGCAGGCGACCGCCTTCGCACACCAACTCGTTGATGCTCTGGTGACCGCCCAGCGCTGTCTGGATGGCCCACTGGCCCGGCACGTTGGCGCACAGGCGCATGTTCGAGAGCATGTTCAGGCCCTCGATGTAGTCGCGGGCGGGTTTCTTGTCGCCAGACACCACCATCCAGCCAGCACGGTAGCCACACGAGCGATAGCTTTTGGACAGGGAGTTGAAGGTCAGCGTCAGCACATCCTCGCTGAGCGAGCCGATGGCCGTGTGCTTCGCGCCGTCGTACAGCACCTTGTCGTAGACCTCGTCGGCAAAGATCACGAGGCCGTTGGCCCGAGCGATCTCGACGATTCCCTTGAGCAATTCATCGGAGTAGAGGGCGCCAGTCGGGTTGTTGGGGTTGATGACCACAATGCCCTTGGTGCGGGGAGTGATCCTGGCGCGGATGTCGTCAAGATTCGGCATCCATCCATTGGCTTCGTCACACAGGTAGTGCACCGGCGTGCCACCCGACAGGCTGGCTGCGGCGGTCCACAGCGGATAGTCGGGCGATGGCAGCAACAGCTCGTCGCCGGTATCCAGCAACGCGTTGGTCGCCATCACGATGAGCTCGCTGGCACCATTGCCCAGGTAGATGTCATCCAGGGTCACGCCCTTGATGCCCTGTTTCTGGGTTTCGTGCATCACCGCCTTGCGTGCTGCAAAAATGCCCTTGCTGTCCGAATAACCCGCAGAATTGGGCAGGTTGCGGATCATGTCCTGCTGGATCTCTTCCGGGGCATCGAAGCCGAACACCGCCAGATTGCCGATGTTGAGCTTGATGATCTTGTGGCCGTCTTCTTCCATCTGCTTGGCCGCGTCCATGATCGGGCCCCGGATGTCGTAGCAAACGTTGGCGAGCTTGGCGGATTTATGGACGGTTTTCATGCGCTGGCGATGGTGCTGGGGCCTTGTGCCGCCGCTAGGCGGGCACACTGTGGCGAAACCTATAATTTGACCACAGATCGGTAGCGTGCCCAGGTGCCGCCGCCCCTGCCAGCCATCCTCCGCCCGCTCAGCCCCAAGGCCCCATCCCCATGAAATTCCAGCCCGACCGCTCAGAAGCGCAAACCATCAGTGGCTATGGCCCAGGATGGATCACGGTGGATGGGGAAAAAATCAGCCAAAGCGTCATCCTCGGATCGAAGGGAACGCGCGAGCCGTGGGAATGCGCGCGGTTTGAGGACCTGACCGCGGGGCATTTCGCACAACTGGCACTGCTGGAAGCCGAGCTGGTGATCTTCGGCAGTGGAAAGCGCAACCGCTTCCCTCCACCGGCCTGGCAGGCTCCGCTCATGGCCCGTCGCATGGGACTCGAGACCATGGACACCGCGGCCGCATGCCGCACCTACAACATCCTTGCCAGCGAAGGTCGCAACGTGGTGGTGGCGCTGGTGCTTGAAGGCGAGTGACGCACCGACTCATCGATTCACACGCCTTTTGCCACCCTTTGAGAGGCATTGTCAGCAAGCGACCAATACAGGCAGTGGACGCGCAGCGGCTGGCGCTCGACTCCCACACCGGCACGGCACCGACACACTGTCTTACATTTGGCCGGGAAGGGGTTTCGGGGTAAAATCACGGGTTGCGGTCGGGGCCACTCACAAGAGCAATAACACACCCAATTCCCCGACTTACCAACGACTACACCTGAGAGATTGAAGTGCTATGGCGATCGTTGTCAACAAACCCCTCCCTGAATTTGAAGCCAACGCGACCGGTGGTATCAAGGTCTCCAACACGACCCACCTCGGACAGGTTCTCGTTCTCTATTTTTACCCCAAGGACAATACCCCTGGCTGCACTACGGAGGCCATGCAGTTCCGCGACAAGTACAAGGACTTCGTGAAGGCCGGGGCCGCTGTTTTCGGTGTGTCGCGCGACAACATGAAGTCGCATGACGAATTCAAGGAAAAGCTGGAGCTGCCCTTTGAACTCATCGCCGATACCGAAGAAAAAATGTGCCACATGTTCGGCGTGGTGAAGAACAAGATCATGTACGGCAAGAAGGTCAAGGGCATCGAGCGCAGCACTTTCCTCGTTGGCCCCGATGGCCTGCTGGTCCAGGAATGGCGCGGCCTGAAAGTGCCCGGCCATGTCGACGACGTCCTCAAGGCCGTTAAGTCCATCAAGGCGCTGAAGAAGGCCGCCTGACTGTTCACTGCGTCGGGCAGACGCTGTCGTTTTATCCCTACTCGTCCTGCACTGTTCTGTCTTGGCCTGTAGGCATAATGGATCGATGCTGCCGGTACACGCAACGCTTGCCCCCACACGAAAAGCCGCCTTGGCCTCCAGGCGGCTTTTTGCTTTCTGATCACCCTACTGACCGAGGCCCCGCCACCCATGCCCCTGCCACCCGCACCCAGCCGACGTGCTGCGCTCCTGGCGCCTGAAGCATTCGAGATCACCGCACGCCCCCGCACACCCGCCGCCGACGCCACGGAGGTCACGGCAGCCGCGACGCCTGCCCGCTCCAGCACCACCGGCCGCAGCGGCCGCAAGGCAGACAGCGTAGCGTCGGCGTCCATGCCTGCCGTCAGCGGAGGCATGGTGCAGGTCGAAACACGCGCCCGCGCGGCAGTGCCCGCCCCTGCGATGGCAGCCCCGGATACCGCCGAGGCACCTGCACGCAGCACACCCCGCCGCACTGCCAAGGCACCTGCGGCAGCCACACCGCCCGCTGCCGAGGCCGTAGCACCAGCCACCTCGCCAGCGGCCGGTGGCCGCACCAAGCGCGGCAGCCGCCCACGGGGCCCCGCCAAGCTGTTCGTGCTCGACACCAACGTGCTGCTGCACGACCCGACCAGCCTCTTCCGGTTTGAAGAACACGACATCTTCCTGCCGATGATCGTGCTGGAGGAACTCGACGGCCACAAGAAAGGCATGACCGAAGTCGCCCGCAACGGCCGCCAGACGAGCCGCACGCTCGACGCCCTCGCTGGCGTACAGGGTGCCGACATTGGCCGCGGGCTCAAGCTCGACTCCACCGGCCAGCGCGCCGCCGGCGGCTGCCTGTACTTCCAGACCGCGCCGCTGGACTACAGCCTGCCCACGAGCCTGCCGCCGGGCAAGGCCGACAACCAGATCCTGGGCGTGGTGGCAGCCCTCGCCAAGGAACACACTCAACGCGAAGTGGTGCTGGTGTCCAAGGACATCAACATGCGCGTCAAGGCACGCGCCCTGGGTCTGAACGCCGAGGACTACCAGAACGACAAGACACTGGAAGACGGTGACCTGCTCTACGCTGGCGTGCTGGCACTGCCGCCGGATTTCTGGTCCAAGAGCGGGAAAAATGTGGAGAGCTGGCAAAGCGGCGCGCACACGTACTACCGCATTGGCGGGCCCATCGTGCCGCAGCTGATGATCAACCAGTTCGTGTACTTCGAGGCACCCGGCGAGCCCAGCCTGTTCGCGCGCGTGAGCGAGATCCGCGAAAAGACCGCGGTACTGCAGACGCTCAAGGACTACGGTTCGGCCAAGAACGCGGTGTGGGGCGTGACCACCCGCAACCGCGAGCAGAACTACGCCATGAACCTGCTCATGGACCCGGAGATCGACTTCGTGACGCTGACCGGCACCGCCGGCACCGGCAAGACGCTGCTGGCACTGGCCGCAGGCCTCACGCAGGTGCTGGACGACCGCCGTTACACCGAAATCATCATGACCCGCGCCACGGTGAGCGTCGGCGAAGACATCGGCTTTCTGCCCGGCACCGAGGAAGAAAAGATGGGCCCGTGGATGGGCGCGCTGGACGACAACCTTGAATTTTTAGCCAAGGGCGATGGCGGCAATGCGGGCGAGTGGGGCCGCGCGGCCACCAACGAGCTGATCCGCAGCCGCATCAAGATCAAGAGCATGAACTTCATGCGCGGGCGCACCTTCCTGAACAAGTACGTGATCATCGACGAGGCCCAGAACCTGACGCCCAAGCAGATGAAAACGCTGATCACGCGGGCGGGCCCGGGCACCAAGATCATCTGCATGGGAAACCTGGCGCAGATCGATACGCCCTACCTCACCGAAGGCTCGTCGGGCCTCACGTTTGCCGTTGACCGCTTCAAGGGCTGGCCGCACAGCGGACACATCACGCTGGCGCGCGGGGAACGCTCGCGTCTGGCCGACTTTGCCAGCGAGGTGCTCTGACCATGGTGGGCTGGGTCACCGCCCTCAAGCTCGTACCCTGGGGCGATGTCATCGAGGCAACGCCCCAGATCCTCAACGCGGCCAAGAAGCTGCTGGGCACCACACGCAAGGGCAAGGCCGAAGCGCCGGACGCCGCATCCATTGCAGCATCCGGTGAAGAGGCCGCCCTGCCTGTGGAAACTCAGCTGTTGCATCTGCGAGAACGCGTCGGGCAGCTGGAGCAGGAGCAGATCGATGGCGCAGCGCTGATCCAGTCGCTGGCACAGCAAAACGCGCAGGTGATACGCGCCGTGGAAGACCTGCGCAAGCGCAACCGGCGGCTTACGCTGGCCATCACGGTGCTGGGCGCGACGTGCCTGGGGCTGCTGATCTGGGCACTGATGCAATAGAGCCGCGGACGGGCTGCCGCGGTACGCGCTGAGAACGCCGTAAAGCGCCTGGCAGGCCCATGCTGCACGGCAGCGCGTTTGCAGAGCCATTGGCGACAAGCAGCGAGCGGGTGTCGGGCCTCAGCAGGGGCGTACGGCCGGCGCTGTAGCGCAGACTACGGCGGACGCCAGCGCTGCGACACGCCAGCACATTTGCTATATTTCCAATAGCAATAGGTGCATATAAATCAAGCGCTACAACCCGTTTTGACTAGTAATCGTCTCCAGAACCCATCGCCAGGTTCTCGAAACGCGTCTGGTTCTTCTGGAAATACAGCTTCACCGTGCCAGTGGGGCCGTTACGCTGCTTGCCGATGATCACCTCGGCCACGTTAGGCTCTTTCGAGTCCTTGTTGTAGTAGTCGTCGCGGTAGATGAACATGATGATGTCGGCATCCTGCTCGATGGCGCCGGACTCGCGCAGGTCGGACATCATGGGGCGCTTGTCGGTGCGCTGCTCGACCGAGCGGTTGAGCTGCGACAGCGCGATCACCGGGCACTGCAGCTCCTTGGCCAGCATCTTCAGTCCCCGCGAGATTTCACCAAGCTCGGTGGCGCGGTTGTCGGAGCCCGACGATCCGGAGCCGCTCATCAGCTGCAAATAGTCCACCACGATCAGGCCGAGCTTGCCGCACTGGCGCGCCAGGCGCCGCGCGTTGGCGCGCAGTTCGCTGGGCGTGAGGCCGGGGGTTTCGTCGATGTGCAGCGAGACGGTGCGCAGCTTTTCGATGGCCTCCGTCAGGCGCGGCCATTCCTCGTCAGTAAGCTTGCCGGTACGCAGATTGCCCTGGTTCACGCGGCCGATGGAGCCCACGATACGCACGGCCAGCTGGGCCGCGCCCATTTCCATCGAGAAGATGGCCACGGGCAGGCCTTCGTTGAGCGCCACGTGCTCGGCAATGTTCACCGCAAACGAGGTCTTGCCCATGGAAGGGCGCGCGGCCAGCACCACCATGTCGCCCGCCTGCAAGCCCGATGTCATGCGGTCCAGGTCGGCAAACCCGGTGGGCACGCCGGTCACGTCCACCGGGTTGTCGGCCATCTCCTGGACGCGGTCCAGCAGGTCGATCACCAGCGTGTCGAGCGACTGGAACCCCTGCTTGGTGCGCGAGCCCTCTTCGCCAATGGCGAAGATCTTGGCTTCAGCCTCGTCCAGGATGCGTTCGACGGTCTTGCCCTGGGGGTTGAAGGCGTTGGTGGATATCTCGTCGCTGGCGGTGACGAGCTTGCGCAGGATGGCCCGCTCCCGAACGATCTCGGCATAGCGCCGGATATTGCTGGCGCTGGGCACGTACTGGGCCAGGTTGTTCAGGTAGGTGAGACCACCGATGTCCTGCGCCTTGCCCAGGTTGGTGAGGTGCTCGAACACCGTGATCACATCGGCCGGCTTGCTGGCGTTGATGAGCGCGCCGATGGCCGTGTAGATCATCTGGTGCTCATGCCGGTAGAAGTGGCTTTCCACCAGCAGGTCGCCCACGCGGTCCCACGCGTTGTTGTCCAGCAGCAGTCCGCCCAGCACGCTCGATTCCGCCTCGATCGAGTGCGGGGGAACGCGCAGCTTGGCGATCTCGCGGTCTGGCACCGGGGTGAAACCGTCGTCGAGGGGAGGGAACACAGCAGACATGGAATCCTTTGACACCGAGAGCACAGAGCCCTCTGAAAATACGGCCTTGGGACGCAAAGTCGCCCATGGCATTTGCCCTGTGGGGGTCTTGGCTATCCGGGTTTTGCTGGCGCTGTGCGCTCGCAGGGTGAATAGATCGCTCACCGCCCCTTTGGCGCGGTCGCCGGGACCGCCTTGACCCGGCCATTCCATGGACCGCCTGCGAGCGACGGACCAGATGGAGGCCGGTCAAAGCATCCCAACCCCGCCCATGCCCCCGTAGGCAACCCGTGATGCTATCGCCGGCGCAGCGCGCCGTCATTGCACAAGTCTGTGGATAACGCGTGCACTGCCGGTGGGCAGATGTGTATGAAACCGCTGCCCCCCTGGCAGCAGAACCGGCACAAAAAGAAAAGCCGCCCGAAGGCGGCTTTCTTTCGTGGCAGTTGCCGGGGCGTCGGTCAGGCGGTTTCGCCGAGCACCGTCACCGTCACATCCACCACCACGTCGGTGTGCAGGGCCACGCTCACGGTGGACTCGCTCACGACCTTGATGGGGCCATTGGGCATGCGGACCTGGGCCTTGACAACCTTGTAGCCTTGCTTGTTCAGCTCTTCGGCGATGTCATGGTTGGTCACGGAGCCGAACAGACGGCCGTCAACGCCAGCCTTCTGGGTCAGCTTGACGGTGGTGCCGCCCAGCTTTTCGCCTTGAGCCTGGGCTTCGGCCAGCTTGGCAGCTGCAGCCTTTTCCAGTTCAACGCGCTTGGCTTCGAACTCGGCCTTGTTGGCTTCGGTGGCGCGGCGGGCGCGGCCCGAGGGGATCAGGAAGTTGCGGGCGTAGCCGTCCTTGACCTTGACGATTTCGCCGAGGTTGCCGAGGTTCACAACCTTGTCGAGCAGGATGATTTGCATGGGTTGTGCTCCTTAGATCTTGTGCTGGTCGCTGTAAGGCACCAGGGCCAGGAAGCGGGCGCGCTTGATGGCGGTGTTCAGCTGGCGCTGGAAGATGGCGCGCGTGCCGGTCAGGCGTGCGGGGATGATCTTGCCGTTTTCGGCGATGAAATCGCGCAGCGTGTCGACATCCTTGTAGTCGATTTCTTCAACGCCCGTCACCGTGAAGCGGCAAAAGCGCTTGCGCTTGAACAGCAGGGACTGGGTGTTGCGCTTTGGGCGCTTGTCTTTGTTGAACTTCTTGAACGTGGCCATTGCGGACCCCTTGCAAATTAATTTTGTTGAATATCCTGGATGTGCAGCACTGCGGTCTTGCCATTGCGCGGGGTGGCCAGAAAACCGGTGAAAGTCCAGAGACTTCCGATGTTTTGCCTTGCCAGGCGCTCGGCCATTGCTCCAAAAGCAATCGCCTTCATGGCGGCCTTGACTTCGCGCGGGGTGCCTGCCTCGGTCTGCCGGGACTCGTGTTCGAGTCGCAGCGTGATGGCGGGCAGTCCGGCGGGCGTGTAACGCAGGGGCTCAGCCTCTGCAATACAGGCGGTCAGGGCTACGCGGTTCTCCACTCCAATGAAGATGGATCAGCGGTCGCCGCGATCCGGGCGGTCGCCACGCTCACCGCGCTCGCCACCGGCAGCGGCGTACTCAGCCTGGCTGGCCTTGCGGGCTTCTTCGCGCTCGACGGTCTTCATCATGGAAGATGGACCCGTATCGGCCTTCTTCTTCTGGACCGTCAGGTGGCGCAGCACGGCGTCGTTGAACTTGAAGGCGTGCTCCAGTTCAGCCATCACGGCCTGGTCGGCTTCGATGTTGACGCACAGGTAGTGGGCCTTGGCCAGCTTGTTGATCAGGTATGCCAGTTGACGGCGGCCCCAGTCTTCAACGCGGTGCACCTTGCCACCGCCTGCGGTGATCATGCCCTTGTAGCGCTCCAGCATCGCTGGAACTTGCTCGCTTTGATCCGGATGGATCAACAAAATGATTTCGTAATGACGCATGCATACTCCTTTTGGGTAAGACCACCCGTTGCGTCCCGACCCGGATGGGTCGTGCGGTGTGGCAAGGCAAAGCCGGCGATTATAGCCCTGACTTGGCGTGCTTGTACACTCCCCCAGGCAAAACGGCTGCCCGCAGCTGACCAGCCTCAGGCAAACCGCCCGTTGGCACTTGCAAAAACGCAAGACGGGCCGACATCTGTTGCACAGCCGGCCAGCAATGCAGCAGGCCCACGGTGCAGGCAGGCCATGACCCCACACCGGGGCTTGAATTCCGGCCTAAGGCCCGCAGCTACCGCGCGTACCCGCTCCATAACCTCTACAAGACCATGTCAGATCAAAGCGAAACCAATCTCTCCCAGAGCGCCCCTGCCCCCGAAGAAGTCGAAGCCGCCATGGCCGCCCACGCGTCGGACGAACTGGCCCGCCTGCAGGGCGAGCTGGCCGAGCTCAAGGCCAAGAGCGCGGATCTGGCCGACCAGTTCCTGCGCGCCAAGGCCGAAGCCGAGAACGCCCGCCGCCGCGCCGAAGATGAAGTGAGCAAGGCGCGCAAGTTCGGGATCGAGAGTTTTGCCGAAAGCCTGCTGCCCGTGGCCGACAGCCTGGACGCCGCCCTGTCCATCAAGGAGGCCACGCCCCAGCAGCTGCGCGAAGGCGCCGACGCCACGCTGCGCCAGCTCACCTCGGCCCTGGAGCGCAACAAGGTGATGGCCATCAACCCTGCCGCAGGCGCCAAGTTCGATCCGCACCAGCACCAGGCCATTAGCGTGGTGCCTGCCGAGCAGGAGCCCAACACCGTGGTCGCCGTGCTGCAAAAGGGCTACGTGATTGCCGAGCGCGTGCTGCGCCCGGCCCTGGTCACCGTGACCGCCCCCAAGTGAGCATTTGCAGATAAATCGATGCGGACGACTTGAAGCCACGCAAGTTATCCACAAGTTACCAGTCATCCACACCATTCAAGCATTCGGAGAAAAATCATGGGAAGAATCATCGGCATTGACCTGGGCACCACGAACAGCTGCGTTTCCATCATGGAAGGCAACACGACCCGTGTGATCGAAAACAGCGAAGGCGCCCGCACCACGCCTTCCATCGTGGCTTACCAGGAAGACGGTGAGATCCTGGTGGGCGCCTCGGCCAAGCGCCAGGCCGTGACCAACCCCAAGAACACGCTGTTCGCCATCAAGCGCCTGATCGGCCGCAAGTTCACCGAAAAGGAAGTGCAAAAGGACATCGACCTGATGCCCTACTCCATCGTGGCTGCCGACAACGGTGACGCCTGGGTGGAAGTGCGCGGCAAGAAGCTGTCGGCCCAGCAGGTGTCGGCCGACATCCTGCGCAAGATGAAGAAGACCGCCGAGGACTACCTGGGCGAACCCGTGACCGAGGCCGTGATCACCGTGCCTGCGTACTTCAACGACGCGCAGCGCCAGGCCACCAAGGACGCCGGCCGCATTGCCGGCCTCGACGTCAAGCGCATCATCAACGAGCCTACCGCTGCAGCCTTGGCCTTTGGCCTGGACAAGCAGGAAAAGGGCGACCGCAAGATCGCCGTGTATGACCTGGGTGGCGGCACATTCGACGTGTCCATCATCGAGATCGCGGATGTGGACGGCGAAAAGCAGTTTGAAGTGCTGTCGACCAACGGCGACACCTTCCTGGGCGGCGAAGACTTCGACCAGCGCATCATCGACTACATCATCGACGAGTTCAAAAAGGAATCCGGCGTCAACCTCAAGAACGACGTGCTGGCCCTGCAACGCCTGAAGGAAGCCGCCGAAAAGGCCAAGATCGAGCTGTCGAACTCGGCCTCGACCGACATCAACCTGCCCTACGTGACGGCCGATGCATCGGGCCCGAAGCACCTGAACATCAAGCTCACCCGCGCCAAGCTGGAAGCCCTGGTGGACGAGCTGATCGAGCGCACCATTGCCCCTTGCCGCATGGCCATCAAGGACGCTGGCGTGTCGGTGTCGGACATCCACGACGTGATCCTGGTCGGCGGCATGACCCGCATGCCCAAGGTGCAGGAAAAGGTCAAGGAATTCTTCGGCAAGGACCCCCGCAAGGACGTAAACCCTGACGAAGCCGTGGCCGTGGGCGCCGCCATCCAGGGCCAGGTGCTGTCGGGCGACCGCAAGGACGTGCTGCTGCTGGACGTGACGCCCCTGTCGCTGGGCATTGAAACCCTGGGCGGTGTCATGACCAAGATGATCACCAAGAACACGACCATCCCGACGAAGTTCGCACAGACCTTCTCGACGGCCGATGACAACCAACCTGCCGTGACCATCAAGGTGTTCCAGGGTGAGCGTGAAATGGCCACTGGCAACAAGCTCCTGGGCGAGTTCAACCTGGAAGGCATTCCACCCGCAGCCCGTGGCACGCCACAGATCGAAGTGTCGTTCGACATCGACGCCAACGGCATCCTGCACGTGGGCGCCAAGGACAAGGGCACCGGCAAGGAAAACAAGATCACCATCAAGGCGA
>LNFM01006801.1_pt1 | contig 18504 bp, 20 predicted proteins | sample 596031 | NCBI WGS metagenome assembly LNFM01 (sample SAMN04254537, study PRJNA301005) | activated carbon metagenome | isolation source: dual media filters at the Ann Arbor, Michigan drinking water treatment plant | place: USA: Ann Arbor | reverse complement strand
CCGGTGATGTCACGGAAGTGGGCGAAGAGGTCAGCACCACCCGCGTCTTGAGCGATGAAGCCGTAGCCCTTGCTCTCGTTGAACCACTTCACGGTACCTGTTTGCGTCGTCATGGACGGTTTCCTATCAAATAACAAAATGATGCGACTGCACATGCAATCGCATGCAGAGACACTCAAGATCAACTGGGGATTTCTTGCGATCCCGCTTCAGAACAGAGGCGGGTAGATGATCACTAGCAACCACGGTCTTGCGTATACCTGTGAATCTAATGTACCCCATTGCGATGACAGGCGCATGCGCGTTTGCCGAGGGTGTGCCTCGATGACACAGAATCACGCCCCCCTGGATCCAAACTGACTGCGCCACCCTGTGTGGCTGGAGATTGCTGCCCGATGGACTTGATCGATTTCGAATTGCGTGGCGAGCACATCACACTCGATGCCTTGCTCAAGGCCACCGGCGTGTCGCCCAGTGGCGGGGCGGCCAAGGCATTGGTGGCCGCAGGCGGCGTCCAGGTCGACGGGCGTGACGAGTTGCGCAAGACCTGCAAGATCCGAGCGGGCCAGGTGGTCGCCGTGACGGGATGCCGAATCCGGGTCGTTGCGCCGTCGGCCGGTGGCGCCTCCGCAGCGCAGGCACTGCCGTGATGACGCCCGCACCGCCGTCGATCGATGCGGCTGCCTTGCCGCAGGCGTTGACCTATCTGGGCCATGCCGTGCTGGCCCCAGAGGCCTTTCGCGCGCTAATTGATATCGATGCTGCAGCGCTGATGGCGCTGGTACCAAGCTGGTCCGACCTGCCACCCGACGCTTTCCTGCGGGACGGCGGTCGATATCGGCGGCGCCGGCACTCCTGCTTCATCGTCGAGGGCGCTCGGGTGCAGCGTGTGCCGCACCGACCCCATTGGCAGCCGCTCGAATACAACGCGCTGCATGGCGGCCTGGAACGCATGTTCGAGCCGATGAGCTCGGAGGTCACCGAGCAGCCGGCCTGGGCGGCGGTGCTGCGCGGCCTGTCGGCGGTGTGTTCGCAGATCCAGGGCTCGCAGCCCTGGTTCGTCGAGGCGCACCAGTTCCGCATCGACACCACCGACGGCATCGGCCGGCCAACGCCTGAGGGCGCGCACCGCGACGGTGTCGACTTCGTCGTCGTCGCGCTGGTCGATCGGCGCGGCGTGAAAGGTGGCGAAACGCGTGTCTTCGACGCCAATGGGCCGACAGGCATCCGCTTCACGATGACCGAACCGTGGACGCTGCTGATGCTCGACGATGCGCGGGTGATCCACGAGACCACACCGATCCAGCCGCTCCAGGCGGGCCAACTCGACGGCCACCGCGACACGCTGGTGCTGACCTTCCGGCGCGGAGGCTTTCAGGGCCCGGGCGGCGTCTGACGTTGCAACGGCCGGCTCAGGCCAGCCGGATGTCCGCCACCGGGTTGCTGCCGAAATCGTCGCCCGCCAGGTAGGCCAGCACGCGGCGCGCGGTGTCGTCGGCGCTGACCAGCAAGCCCTGCGCGTGCTGCTGCTCGAAACTGGCCTTGCCCGGGAAGCCTGCCGGGTCGGCCGCTCTCAATTGCGCCTGCATGTCGGTATCGATCACGCCTGGCGCCAGCGCCACGATGCGCGCCGCGCGGCGCTGGTCGCCCGCGCTCTCGGCGCGGTGCGCTTCGTCGAGCGCCACCGCGCGCGAGTAGTGGTCCATGCCAGCTTTCGCTGCGCCGTAGATCGCGCTGCCCGCCATCGCCCGGCGACCCAGGCCCGATGAGATATTCAGCACGCGGCGATCAGCCCGCCAGGCGCCGGTCGCCCGCAGGAATGCGGCCGTCAGCAAAATGGTCGCTTCCAGCCCGACGCGCAGCGCGCTGGCCAGTTCCGCCGACGTGCAAGCGTCCGAGGGGCCGACGGTGCCGATCACGCCCGCGTTGTTGATCAGCATGGCCTGGTCGAAGCGCTTCGCATCAAAGGTACGCAGCCAGGCCTCGACCTCGTCGGCGACGGCGGTGCTGTGGGCCAGATCACGCGGCCACTCTTCGAGCTGCGCGTTCACTGTGGCGGCGTGCGCGGCCAGCGTCGGGTGCCTGCCGCGCGAGAGGCAAAGCATCACGGTTCCGGTCGTCAGCAATTGCTCGGCCATGGCAGCGCCCAGGCCGCGCGAGGCGCCGGTGAGGATGACGATGCGTTGAGACACGGGCGGGCTCCGGTGCGGCTGAGGCGTTGAATTCTGGCGTGCCCCGGGGTCGTCAGAATGGCGCCGCGCTGGACAACGCCAGGTTCTGCGAGGTCAGCGGATGGCGTAACGCCAGCTGCGTGGCGTGCAGCATCAGCCGCGAGGCGGTGGGCTGGTTGCGCGTCGCGTACAACGCATCGCCCACGATCGGATGCCCGATCGCCAGCAGGTGCACCCGCAGCTGGTGCGTGCGTCCGGTCAGCGGCTGCAGTGTGAGCCGCGTGGTGCGTGTGGCTGGGTCGCGGTGCAGCACGCGGTAGCGGGTGAGCGACGGCTTGCCGTGAACGGGGTCGACCTTCTGGCGTGGGCGCTGTGGCCAGTCGGCGAGCAGCGGCAGGTCGATCTCGCCCGCGTCCTGCTCCACCAGGCCTTCCACCACCGCCTCGTAGTGCTTGACCACCTCACGGGTCTCGAACATCACGCTGAGCGTGCGCTGCATCGCTGCGCCGCGGGCGAACAGCAGCAGCCCGGAGGTGGCCATGTCGAGCCGGTGCACCGTCTGCGCATCGGGGAAGGGTGCCTGCACCCGCGCCACGGCGCAGTCGGCCTTGTCGGCCCCGCGCCCTGGCACCGACAGCAGGCCGGCGGGCTTGTCGATGGCCACCAGTGCCTCGTCGGCATGGACGATCACCAGCGGAGACAGCGAAGGGAGACTCGGGGTGGAAGGCACCCGGTCATCATGCATCGGCTACGCTTGTGCGGATGTATTCAGCCTTCGAAAAACTGCTTGACCCGTATCCCGACGGGCAACCCACCCCGCCGCCGCGTGGACTTTTTCCCTTCGTCTGGGCGTGCATCGCCGGGGCGCGCGGCCTGGTGCTGGGCATGATCCTGCTGACGGCGTCGATTGGCGTGTTCGAGGCCTACCTGTTCAGCATGCTCGGTGACGTGGTCGACTGGCTCGCGCGGGTGGAGCCTTCGCAGCTGTGGACACAGGAGCGAGCCCATCTGCTGCTGCTCGCGGCCATCCTGATGGGCAGCCCGTTGCTCATTGCGCTGCAGACGCTGATCAAGCACCAGGCGCTGGCGGCGAATCTGCCGATGCGACTGCGCTGGAATTTCCACCGGCTGATGCTCGGTCAGAGCATGCAGTTCTACCAGGATGAGTTCGCCGGTCGCGTGGCCACCAAGGTGATGCAGACCGCGCTCGCCACGCGAGACGTGGTCATGATCACCTGCGACATCATGGTGTTCGTGGTGATCTACTTCGTCACCATCATCGCGCTGGTGGGTCGATTCGACCTGTGGTTGCTGTTGCCCTTCGTGGGTTGGCTCACGCTGTATGCGCTGGCGATCTGGTACTTCGTGCCGCGCCTGGGCAAGGTGTCGAAACTGCAAGCCGATGCACGCTCGCTGATGACCGGGCGCATCACCGACGCGTACACCAACATCGCCACCGTCAAGCTGTTCTCGCACGCCGGGCGTGAGTCGGGCTATGTGCGCTCGGCGATGCAGGAGTTCATCGTCACGGTCCATCGGCAGATGCGACTGGTCAGCGGCTTCGAGGTGGTCAACCACCTGCTCAGCATGTTGCTGATTGCCAGCACCGCCGGCGCCACGCTGTGGCTGTGGACGCGCGGCGAACTGGGTGTGGGCGCGGTGGCGGCCGCGACCGCGATGGCTTTGCGCCTGAACGGCATCTCGCACTGGGTGATGTGGGAGATGGCGTCGCTGTTCGAACACATCGGCACCGTGCAAGACGGCATGAACACGCTCTCGCGACCACAACGCGTCACCGACCGTGCTGAAGCCGTGCCCTTGCGGGTGACGCAGGGCGATATCCGCTTTGACAATGTGCGCTTCGCCTACGGCGGCGAGACGCCGGTGATCGACGGCTTGTCACTGCACATCCGACCGGGCGAGAAGATCGGACTGGTCGGCCGCTCGGGCGCGGGCAAGAGCACCATCGTCAACCTGCTGCTGCGCTTCTACGACGTGGAATCGGGCCGCGTGCTGATCGACGGGCAGGACGTGTCCGCGGTGACGCAGGACAGTCTGCGCGCGCAGGTGGGCATGGTCACGCAGGACACCTCGCTGCTGCACCGCTCGGTGCGCGACAACATCCTCTACGGCCGCCCCGAAGCGGGCGATGCCGAGATGGTCTCCGCCGCGCATCGCGCCGAGGCGCACGACTTCATCGTGTCGCTGGCCGACCCGACGGGTCGCACCGGCTACGACGCGCATGTGGGCGAGCGGGGGGTGAAGCTCAGCGGCGGCCAGCGCCAGCGCATCGCCATCGCCCGTGTGATGTTGAAAGACGCGCCAATCCTGCTGCTCGACGAAGCCACCAGCGCGCTCGACAGCGAGGTCGAGGCCGCCATCCAGGCCAGCCTGTACCGCCTGATGGAAGGCAAGACCGTGGTGGCGATCGCGCACCGGCTGTCAACCATTGCCGCGATGGACCGGCTGATCGTGCTGGAGCACGGCCGCATCGTCGAGGAGGGCGACCACCAGAGTCTGCTGGCTCAGGGCGGGCTGTATGCGCGGCTCTGGGCGCACCAGAGCGGGGGCTTTCTGGGCCTGGATTCGGGCGACGCCGTCGAGCCGATGGCGGACGACACACCTCAGCGCAAGACGGGCACCTGATCAGTCGTACTGGATGTACTTGTACTGAGCCTCGTCTGGCGTGCCTTCCAGCGCTGAATCAGCCTGCTTCGCCGGTTGCCACATCACCAGCTCCTCGAGCTTCAGCGCCAGTTCGAAGTCCTTGTTGGTGATGCCCTTGGCGCTGTGGTTCATCAGCTTGACGATGACCGAGGGGTAGGACACCTCAAGGTCCGGGTGGTGCCAGGCGGCTTCGGCCAGGTGACCGATCGCGTTGACGACCATCAGCGTGCCTTTCCAGCCGCTGGTCTTGTACTGGCGCCGCAGGTGGCCATCGGCATGCGACCACGTCGGCAGATCCTGCTTCAGCCGGGCGGCGATCTCGTTGGCGGTGTACACCTCGTCGGGGGTCTTCTGGGTCCAGGCGCTCATCGTGTGCTCCTCGGTGGCTTTGCTCGCAAGATGTTCGCACGACATCGGGTGCCTGCGCCGATGCCGGCTTTCTCCGGACTCGCCCCCGGCTACGATCGCCGTCAATCCCGCTGCCCCGAAAGAGTCACTGATGGCCTCCAGCCTGCTTGCCCTGATCGACGACATCGCCACAGTGCTCGACGATGTCGCGCTGCTGACCAAGGTCGCCGCAAAGAAGTCCGCCGGCGTGCTGGGCGACGACCTGGCACTCAACGCGCAGCAGGTGTCGGGCGTCAAAGCCGATCGCGAGCTGCCGGTGGTCTGGGCGGTGGCCAAAGGGTCGGCGCTCAACAAGGCGATCCTCGTGCCGGCGGCACTCGCCATCGGTGCGTTCGCGCCCTGGGCTGTGACGCCGCTGCTCATCGTTGGCGGCCTGTTCCTCTGCTACGAGGGCTTCGAAAAGCTGGCGCACAAGTTCCTGCACGATGCGTCGGAAGACGCAGCCCACCGCGAACAAGTGCTGCAGGCACTGGCCGATCCGTCGGTGGACCTGGTCGCGTTCGAGAAGGACAAGATCAAGGGCGCGGTGCGCACCGACTTCATCCTGTCGGCGGAAATCATCGCCATCACCCTGGGCACGGTGCAGGAGTCTGCTTTCATCACCCAACTGTCCGTGCTGGTCGGTATTGCGATCGCAATGACGATCGGCGTTTACGGCTTGGTGGCCGGCATCGTCAAGCTCGATGACCTGGGGCTGTGGCTCACGAAGCGCCCGGGCGGTGGCGCGGGCGTGGCGCTGCAACACCGCATCGGCGGGGCGATCCTGAAAGCCGCGCCCTATCTGATGCGCGCACTCACCGTGGTCGGTACCGCGGCGATGTTCCTTGTCGGTGGCGGCATCCTCACGCATGGCATCCCTGCGCTGCACCACGCGATCGAGGGCTTGGCCGCGCAGGCCACCGAGGTGCTTGGCCACTGGGTGGGCGCGGTGGTGCCTACGCTGCTCGACGGCCTGGTGGGCATCGCTGCCGGCGCGCTGGTGCTGGTCGGCGTCACCGTGGGCCGCAAGCTGCTGGCCAAGCCCGCGCCGGCCGGATGAATCACCGGCTCAGCGCGGCACAGGGTCGCCTGACGATGCGCCGGTCAGTACAGCGAGATCGAGATCAACTCGACCTCGAAGGTCAGCGTCGCGTTCGGCGGAATCACGTTGCCGGCACCGCGCGATCCGTAAGCAATCTGCGGCGGGCAGGTCAGACGCGCCTTGCCGCCCACCTTCATCCGTTGCAGCCCCTCGGTCCAGCAAGGAATCACGCCCTTGAGTGGAAAGGTCGCCGGCTGGCCGCGGCTGTACGAGCTGTCGAACTCCTTGCCATCGGTCAGCGTCCCGCGGTAGTGCACCGTCACGCCGTCGATGGCGCGGGGGGTGGCCCCGGCGCCCTCGACGAGCACGTGGTACACGAGGCCGCTGGCGGTGGTGACATCGCCCGATTGCTTCTGCGCCGCCGGCGCCACACCCGATTGGGCCCAGCCTGCGCCGGCGAAAGAAAACGCCAGCAGGGTGGCGAAAAATTTGGGTTTCAAGACAGGTCTCCTGTTCGACAAAGCAACGTCGATCGCGTCGCACCCGTCATCATCGCCGCAATTGCCTCGGCTGCGAGCGGGAGGTCCATGTGACGATCCTGCTGGCGCCGATGGAGGGCCTGCTTGACCACACGCTGCGCGACATCCTGACGCGCGTGGGTGGCATCGATCGCTGCGTGTCGGAGTTCATCCGGGTCTCTGGCACCTTGCTGCCCGAGCGCACCTTCTTGCGCGTGGTGCCCGAGCTGCGCCAGGGCGGGCGCACACGCGCTGGCGTGCCGGTGCGCGCACAGCTGTTGGGCTCCGACCCGAACTGTCTGGCCGAGAACGCTGCGCGGCTGGCCTCGCTGGGGCCGGATGGCATCGACCTCAACTTCGGCTGCCCCGCCAAGATCGTGAACCGGCACGGCGGTGGGGCGGCGCTGCTCGACGACCCGGAACTGATCGCCCGCATCGTCAGTGCGGTGCGTCGTGCGGTGCCGGTGGCGATGCCCGTCACGGCAAAGATGCGGCTCGGCCACCTCGACGACCGCCGCGCGGTCGAGTGCGCGCAGGCCATTGCCGACGCCGGCGCCGACGAACTGGTGGTGCACGCGCGCACCAAGGCCGATGGCTACCGGCCGCCCGCGTACTGGGAGCGCATCGCCGACATCCGGGCCGCGGTGCAGTTGCCGATGGTGGCCAATGGCGAGATCTGGACGGTGGCCGATGCGCTGCGCTGCCGTGAAGTCTCGGGCTGCCATGCGCTGATGCTGGGCCGCGGCATGGTTGCCAACCCGGGGCTGGCGCTGGCCATCGTGGCGGCCACCCCTTCTCCCCAGGCGCGGCTACTGGCCGACGGCATGGCGTTCGGTTGGCACCAGCTGCAGCCGCTGGTCGCTGATTTCTGGGGACTCGTGCTGGCGCGGTCTGACATCGCCGATCGCCACCGCGCCGGGCGGCTCAAGCAGTGGTTGCATCAGCTGCGCCGCCACCATCCGCAGGCCGAAGCCATTTACCAAGCGGTGCGCACCGTCAACGTGCCGGCGCAGATCACATCGCACCTGCACGGCGCGATGCCACTTGCTGCCTGACGATCGCTCGCGGAACGGACGAACTGCCCAAAAACCGCACAGTTGAGCGCTGCTGCGGATACGTCCTGATACGAGTGCCGCACACCGGCGCAGACGCTGGCGCAACAATTGTCTTTTGTTACCAGTTGCTGTCGTTCACCCGATGTCCATTCCCCGCCCGCCGGCCAAGACGCAGCTCGGAACCGACGAGTTGCGCTCACGCACGCATGGCCTGAACCAGCGCCACCGGACCATGCTGTTCCTGGTGGACGGCGTGCGCCCGCTCAGCGAGGTGCTGGCACTCGGCCTGCAGGCGGGCGCCCGAACGACGCACTTTGCCGATCTGGTGCACCTGGGCATGGTCGACGTGGCACTCGACCCAGGCGCGCCTGCGGTGGCGGCACCCTCGGTGGAGGCCGGTGACAGCGGCGGCAACACGCTGTCGGGCGCGCTGGCGGTGGATCTGGAGCCCCCCGCGCGGGCGCCGAAGTTCACCACCGAAGACTCCTCGCGCATGCCACTGAAGCCCGCTGAAGACGGCGAGGCCGTGGCCTACGCGCAGCGCCGCGCGCTGGCCAAGTCCGAGCAGGAAGACTTGCACCAGGAAGTACGCGAGCTGCTGACGGACACCCTGCGCATCGACGCACCGCTGTTCGCAGCCGTCACCCTGGTGCGCGTGCGCCGCGCGCAGACCACGCGCGAGCTGATCAACCTGGTCTGGGAGATCGAGCGCCACCTCGTGGCATCGAAGAAAAGCCACACCGAGCTACAAACCCTGTACCGCGCCCGCGAACTGCTGGGCATGGGCAACACACAGGTCAGCACCGATTCGCCGACGGGGTTTGACGACAGTCAGTGAGCGTTGGTGGGCTGCGCGAGAGCCGTGCGCCAGGGTGCCGTGTTCCGTTCATGTCCCCCGGGCCGGTTGACCAGCCGCTCGCGTCGACTCTGGACTCGTCGGCCCTCCTCCTTGACTTCACTCCACACGGCACCCTGGCGCACCGCTGCGTTTAGCTCGGTTGCAGTTGAAGGCCGCCGTGGCGGCTTGGCATTCTCGGCCCGACAGGCGCACGGGCACATGTCCCATCCAGCGCAAGATGCGGACAAATCGCCCGCATCATGCCGTCACGCCAACGCAGGTTGGCGGTCTGAACGCAGCGCGCAAGTGCCGGTGCAACTTGAAGCTGCGCGATTTGATGAGCTGACACTCACCACGCTCGCCGCTCAAATTCCAGCGTTCGATGCCGAGGCGTGCGGCGCTGGCGGCCTCGTGCCGGAGTCACGCGGACATGGCAACGTCCATGATCTACATGCGCGTGCTCAAGATGGGCGGCGGTGCGGTACGCAGTCCGCTTGATTCGCTGGTTGCTCGCGAGTCCCTCCAGTTCAAGGTCGACGCAGACGGGAGCCATTCGATCTGCCAAGGTTTGAACGGCTCGTCCTCCAGCCGCCCATCTGCATCACGTCAAGCGCAAGCTAGGCGAACCGCCTGCGACAGGAAGAGCTCAACGCGGCGGCGGCAACGGCTCCCCCCACGCCCGTCGCCACAGCCATGGCAGGCCACGGCGGACATCTGGCCTGGTGCCCAGTTGCACGGGTCGCGGCAGTGGCTGCGCGGCGCTGTTTCGTTCGGCCACCGCAAAGGTGAAGACGTAGTAAGGCTCTTGGCCCATGCGCAGGTCGGTCACGAGCAGCTGGGTGTCGTTGGTGTGCAGCTTGTAGAAGCCTTTGCTGAACGCGGCGATGCGCTGCACGCCTTCGATGTCTTGCAGCGCGCTGCTCAGCGCCGTGCCGCGCTCGAAGCGATCGAACGTGATCTGCCGCCCGCCATCGAAGAGCGAATAGAAACCTTCGTGATAGGTCGGGCCTGCCAGGACGACCACGCGCCACAGCACGCTGTTGAACGCTGTGGGCGTCACCAGCACCTGCTCGACGTCAACGCCTTGCCCAGCCAGCGATTGGCGCGCCACACGCTCCACGTGACCTTGCGCCAGCACCCCCCAGACCAGGTAGGCGCTGCTCAGCATCAGCCCGGCGGCGTTGGCTTTCAGGCCACGTGCGCTGCCGCGTGACGCCAGCGCCCAGCCGGCGCCTGCGAGCAACGGCAACGTGTACAGCGGGTCGATGATGAAGATGCTGCCGACGCCAAACGGCCGGTCGCTGAACGGCAGCGCCAGCTGGGTACCGTAGACCGTCATCGTGTCCAGCAAAGGATGCGTCACGAGAGCCAGCCACATCGCCATCCACCAGCGCCGCCACTGCGCCCACTCGCCGTGCAGCCGTGACACGGAGGCAGCCAGCGGCAGCGAGAACAGCGTCAGCCAGAACAGTGCATGCGTCTCGGCGCGGTGCAGCACCATGTTGCGGATCGGATCACCGTGCTCGATCAGCACATCCAGATCGGGCAACGTACCAGCCACAGCACCCCACAGCGCAGCCTTCCACACCGCAGTGCGCCGGCCCATGACGGCCACGCTGACGGCAGCCCCGAGCGCCAGTTGTGAGACGGAATCCATGGCCTAGCGCTGCGCGGAGAGCCTGGCGCAGAGCCAGCCGCCCAGGGCGGCACCTGCGGCCATGCTCAGCAGGCCGGGCCAGCCGCGGGTCGCATCGATGAACACCGGCATGGGCGCGAGCGCGTCCACCGCACGCACCGCCGCCACCATCCCGAGGCCAGCGGCGGCAGTGAAGAGGGCGTGCGCGCCGCAGGCCATGACCGTGCCAACCCAGTGGCCAGACCCAGCGCCGGCAGCCAGCCGGCTGCCAGGATGCCGGCGTAGACGGGGGCAAAGCCGGCCAGGTCTTGCACGGTGGTGAGCGCACGCAGGCTGAGAGGCACCGGTACGCCGAGCGGCATCAGCGCCTGCAGATTGAATTGCGTCTGCACCACCGAACCCCAGGCTGCGGCCAGGAGCCAACCCGCGATCACCGCCAGCAGGATGCGGGGCCAGCGCCGTGTCTTGGCGCTCATCGAAGGGCGAAGGGCAGTCATGTTGGGCGCCGGTGTTTCATACTTCCGTGATGATGTATCACGCACTGATCGTCCTGCTGGTGGCCATGCTCAGCACGGGGGCGGCGAGGTCCGCCGAGTATCGGGTGGACACGGTGGCCGCCGGCCTCGTCCACCCTTGGTCGCTGGCCTTCCTGCCCGACGGGCGATTGCTGGTCACAGAAAGGCCGGGGCGCTTGCGCGTCATCGAGCCCGGCGCCGATGGCCAGTTGGCCTTGCGCAGCGCGCCCGTGCCAGGCGTGCCAGCGGTGATGGCGCAAGGCCAGGCTGGCTTGTTCGACTTGCTGTTGCACCCGGGGTTCGCCGACAACGGCCTGCTTTACCTCTCCTACGCCCATGGCACGCCGGCGGCCAATCATCTGCGTGTGGTGCGCGCGCGTTTTGATGGCACGCAGCTGCTCGACGTGACCACTGTCTTCACCTCGCAGCCAGCCAAGAAGGCCACCCAGCATTTCGGCGGACGCATGGCCTGGCTGCCCGACGGCACGATGGTGGTGGGCATGGGCGACGGCAACCTCGAGCGCACGGACGCGCAGCGGTTGCACACCCACCTGGGCAAGCTGCTGCGCATCAACGCCGACGGCAGCGTGCCGCGCGACAACCCCTTCGTCGGCACCAGCGGTGCGCGGCCCGAGATCTACAGCCTTGGCCATCGCAATCCGCAGGGGCTGGTGGCGGTGGGTGGCGTTCTTTACTCGCACGAACATGGCGCACGCGGCGGCGATGAACTCAACCGCATCCGGCCCGGTGCGAACTACGGCTGGCCACTCACGACCGGCGGCGTCGACTACACCTACGCCCGGATCACGCCGTACCGAACGCTGCCGGGCATCGACGAGCCGCTGCTGGAATGGACGCCTTCCGTGGCGCCCGCCGGCTTGGCCTGGTACGACGGCACCTTGTTCCCCGCCTGGCGCGGCAGCCTGTTCGTGGCGACGCTGAAGGAACGCAGCGTGCGCCGCGTCCCCATGACGGGTGCTGCAGCAGGTGTGCAGGAAGTGCTGTTTCAGGAACTGGGCGAGCGCCTGCGAGACGTGCGTGTCGGACCAGACGGCGCGATCTACCTGCTGAGCGACAGCGCCGACGGGCGGGTGCTGCGCGTGCGGCCGAAGTAGGCGCCGATCACGCGTCAGGCCTGTTCGGACGCTTCGGCCACAGGTGATTCTGCGTGGTGGCGTTTTGGCTGCTGCGGCGCCTTGGCAGTCAGGCGTGAGGCCAGCGCCGCAGCAAGAAGCCAGAACCCGCCTGAGGTTTCACCCCACTCCTCCAGATACATCTGCTTCGGGATCGTCACGACATCGATGTCGAGGGCCTGCGAGGCGGCGAGGAGGCCAACGCAGGCGCCGAGCCTGAGCAGAACGGGATCGGCCAGCGCGATCCGTACCGCAGCGATCAGCGGCCGGCGGCCGAGCAGAGAGGCCGAGATCGCGAGCGCTCCGACCGCAACGGCCAACAGCAGGTCGTCCACTGCAAGCGCGTCAAGTTCGCGCTTGGCGAGGATGATCAGATCATGCACGCCATCGAACTCGCCACCGCCCTTGAGCGCCGGCGCTTCGAACCCAAACAGGCGCGCGCCGTAGCTGATCTCGTCGAGTGCGCAGACAAGGCCCAAGGGCGTGATGAACCAGAGGGCTGGATGCGCGGCACGGCGGAGGCGGAGCAGCGTGGCCCCGCCGAAGAGGGCCGCACCGGCATACAGAAGGGCCGAAAAGGTCTCGAGAAGCCCGTCCTCGCTGATCAGCCAGTCATCCGGATGCCAGGCCAGGGCGGCGAGCGTCACTGCCACGGTCAGAGCCGCGAAGGCCACCGTGTCGCGCAGCATGTCCTGTCCCATCAATGCAGTCTGTCATGGAAACGTCATCGAGCACACGAAATTCAAACGGTCTTTTTCGCCCGGACGCGCCCGGGCCCAGCGCTAGTGCCTTCGCAATTCGAAACTTCGTGTGTCGACGCGCTGAAACTCACCGCGCTCGCCGCTGAAATCCCAGCGTTCGATGCTGAAGCGGGCCGCACTGGTGGTCTCGTGCCGGATCACGTTCACTGAATTGGGTGCTTGCCGGCGCACGCGGCTTGAGAGGGCGGTGCCCGCTTGCGCCACGACGATCCGGGCGCCACTGGCGCCTGGCGGTGTCAGCTCGGCCACATAGGGCAGGTGGATGTGCCCGCCCAGTACGACATCGGCGCCGGCTTCGGCCCATGCCGATAGCGCCGCGTCACGGCCACGCAGCAGGTGTCTGGCTTCGGCATCGCCTTCGACGTGCACGGGCTGGTGCACCACCACCACCCGCAGCTGTTCGGGCCGCGCTTGGCGCAGCCGTGCGGCCACGCGCTGCACCTGTTCCGTGTTGACTTCACCTTCGATGTGGCGCCACCAGCGCGTTGTCTTCACGCACTGCACCAGCAGCCCGGCGCTCTCGTGCACCGGCTCGAGTTCATCGCCGAAGGTGGCGCGGTAGCCGCTGTAAGGCGCCAGCAGGCGCAACAGCGGATTCACCACCGTGAGGTCGTGGTTGCCGGGGATGCTGACGAACGGCAGCGCCAGACGATCGATGAAGCGCCGGGCTGCGGCGAACTGCGCAGCCCGCGCGCGCTGCGTGATGTCGCCCGAGATCACCAGCAACTCGGGCGCGAGCTCAGATGCCAGCGCCGCCAGCGCTTCAACGACGGGTGGCTGCTCAGTGCCGAAGTGGGTGTCGGAGATGTGCAGCAGTGTCGTCACTGCGTCTGCTGGATGCCTGCAATCGCCCACTGACCGCCCGCGTTGGGCTTGACCAGATGCCAGACCTCGTCAAACGCGGTCACCGGGCCGTCGGCTTCTTCGCGGATCGTGCCGTGGTAGCGAACGCTGACCACTTGGCGCTCGGCCTCTTCGACCAGGTCGATCACCTCGGCGTCGACATGGGTCACGTCGGTGCGCTGTTCCTTGTCGACGCGGTCTTGCAGATCGAGCTTGATCGCGGCGTACATCTCAGGCGTGGTGAATTGCCGCAGGTCCTGCAGGTCGGCGGTGTCGTTGGCGGCCTGCATGCGGATGAAGGTCAGCTTCGCGATGCGCTCGAAGGCCTCCTGATCGAAGCTGGCTGGCAGCATCGTCGGGCGAGAAGCGACGGCAGTGCTTGTGGTCACGGGCGGGCTCGCTGCGGCGGCGCTCCAGCCTGAACCCGAGCCGCGCGTTGCGCCCGCGGTTTCGCCGGCGAATTGCAGGCCGTTGAAGCCGGGGGCGGTCTGTGCTGCCGGTGCGCTGCGCATGCGGCTCATCACGAAGCGGATGGCCACGAAGGCGACGATGCCCAGCAACAGCATCATGATCAGGTTGCCGAACTCGGCACCCAGGCCCAGATGGCTCATCAGGGCGGCGATGCCCAGACCCGCGGCCAAGCCGGCGATGGGGCCCATCCACGAGCGTTTGGGGGCAGCTGCTGGCGCGGCACCGGCCGTGGGTGATGGGGTCGGGTTGGCCTGGGCGGGCTTCGCCGGGGCCTGTGTGGGGGCCGGAGCGGGCGTGCTGCGCGGCGGCAACTGGCGCTGCATGCCGGAGTAACCACCGCTGCCCAGGCGCTTGGCATCCACGCTCAGAGGCGTGAAGCCTGTCGCGAACACCGCTACCGACAAAGCCAGGATCCAGGATTTCATCAGTTCGTCCTTTTCAGATGCATGCCGCGGAAATGCGGGCTGAAACTGTTTGTGCAAGGGGCATTGTGCTTGGTGTCGTCCGCTTCGTGGGTCGGCAGCGGTGCAAACCTGTTGCTGGACGAGGCATTCAGCAGGCGTAGGGAACTTCGCTGCACGCGGCAGACTCGGTGAACCAGCCCACTATCATTGGTGCCATCCACACAACGCTTCAGCTCCTGCGGTCGTGTCCGTGGAGCCCGCCTGTCGTCCACCGCCCATGCTGCGTCCGATCACTGTTGTTGCCCCGCGTTTTTTCGCCATCGTCTGTGCCGCCCTGGCAGTCTGCTTGACGGTCATCCCCGCGGCCCAGGCGCAGCTGAGGGTCGAGATGTCGGGGGTTGGCGCCTCCCAGGTGCCGATTGCGGTGGTGGGGTTTCGCAATGAGCAGGCCGCCCCGCAGCTGGTGTCGCAGATCGTGCGTGCCGATCTGGAGCGCAGTGGCCTGTTTCGCGGTGTCGACGCACCCGGTGTGCTCGACGAAAGCACCCAACCCGCGATGGCCGACTGGCGCCGCCGCGCCGCCGATGCGCTGGTGGGCGGCTCGGTGACGCGGCTGGCCGATGGCCGATACGACGTGCGCTTCAAGTTGTGGGATGTTGTGAAGGGCACCGAACTGGGCGCGCAAAGCACCGTGGTGGTGGCTGCGGACCTGCGGCTGGCGGCCCACCGCATCGCTGACTTCATTCACGAAAAGCTGACCGGGCAGAAAGGCGTGTTCTCGACGCGCATCGCTTACGTCACCCGCATGGGCAAGCGCTACACGCTGAACATTGCCGATGCCGATGGCGAGGGCGGCCAGATTGCGCTGAACAGCGCCGAACCCATCATTTCCCCGGCGTGGTCGCCCAATGGCCGCGAGCTGGCGTATGTCTCGTTCGAGACCCAGAAGGCGGTGGTCTATGTGCAGGATGTCGCCAGCGGCAAGCGGCGCGCGGTGGCGAATTTCCGTGGCTCGAACAGCGCGCCGGCGTGGTCGCCCGATGGCCAGACGCTGGCCGTGACGCTGTCTCGCGATGGCGGCTCGCAGATCTACCTGATGGGTCGCAACGGTGACAACGTGCGCCGCCTGACTCAGAGCATCGGCATCGACACCGAGCCCGTGTTCTCACCTGACGGCCGCAGCATCTATTTCGTTAGTGATCGCAGTGGTGGCCCGCAGATCTACCGCATCCCGGCCAACGGCGGCGCGGCTGAGCGCATCACCTTTGCGGGCGGCTACAACATCAGCCCGGCCCTCAGCCCCGATGGACGCTCACTGGCCTATGTCTCGCGGGAGGGCGGTGCGTTCCGCTTGTATGTGCAGGACCTCGCAGGTGGTGCGCCGGTGTCTGTAAGTGACACCAACGACGACGAGAGCCCGAGCTTTGCGCCCAACAGCCGCTTGATCATCTACGCGTCGCGCTCGCAGGGCCGGGATGTGTTGCTGACCACCTCGCTGGACGGCAAGATCAGGTCACGCTTGGTCTCGTCGACCGCCGATGTGCGCGAACCCGTGTGGGGTCCGTACGGCCGCTGAAACCAGCTCGGGCCTGCTGTCTTTCCGTCGTTCGCTTTGTTGCAGTACCACAGACGTACCACTGATAATTTCTCATCACCTCAAGGAGTTTCCATGAATACGACCTCTCTTTCCATTCGTCCGACTCAGCGGTTGCTGTGGGCTGCGCTGTGCGCTGCGGCGCTGGCCGGCTGCGGTTCCAACGTCAAGCTCGACGACAAGAACGTGCCTGTGGAATCACGCTCCGGCACCGGCGTTGACGCCAACGCAGCAGGCACCTCGCAGTCGCAGGTCACCCCGGTGGACCTGACCCAGAACGGCGGCGCAGGCCTGTTTTCCAGTGCGGGCAAGGTCGTTTACTTCGACTTCGACAGCTACACCGTGCGTGACGACGCCCGCCCGGTGATCGACGCGAACGCCAAGATCCTGACGGCCAACAAGACGGCGAAGCTCGCTGTCGAAGGCCACACCGATGAGCGCGGTGGCCGCGAATACAACCTGTCGCTTGGCCAGAAGCGTGCCGAGGCCGTCGTGCGCGCGCTGACCCTCGCCGGTGCCACCGATGGCCAGCTCGAAGCCACCAGCTTCGGCAAGGAGCGCCCAGCCGTCGCTGGCAGTGACGAGGCGGCCTATGCGAAGAACCGCCGCGTTGAACTCGTCGCCCGCTGAGGGCCTGACGATGAGCGCGGCGCGCATCTGGCCTCGTGCGAGGTGGTGGTCCGGCCTGGGCGCCACCTGTCTGGTGCTGACGCTGTCGGCGCCGGCTGCACAGGCGGGCCTGTTCGATGACGACGAGGCGCGCCGCGCGATCCTCGAGCTGCGCCAGAAGCTCGAGCAGAGCAACGAGCAGGCCCGTGCGGCACAGGCCGAGCAGATTGGCCAGTTGCGGACCAGCCTGGCCGACCTGAGCCGCCAGATCGACCTGATGCGCACCGAGAACGCCAGCTTGCGCGATCAGGTCGAGCAGATGGCAAGGGACGTGGGCCTGATGCAGGTTCAGCTTAAGGATCTGAAGCAGGATTACGACGCACGCCTGGCCCGCATCGAGCCACAGATGGCCTCGGTCGATGGCCGCGAGTTCATGGCCGATGCCGAGGAAATCCGCCAGTACGAGGCGGCGATGGCGCAGGTGCGCAGCGGCGATTTCGCGGCGGCCGCCACCTCGCTGGCGGTGTTCCGCAGCCGCTACCCGAGCAGCGGTTACGGCCAGTCGGTGTTGTTCTGGCTGGGCAATGCGCAGTACGGCAAACGCAGCTACGCCGAGGCCATTTCATCGTTCCGCAGTTTCGCCACCAGTTATCCCGGCGACCTGCGTGCGCCGGAGGCGCTGCTGGCCATCGCGAACTGCCAGTTCGAGCTGAAGGACACCAAGGCTGCGCGCAGGACCTTGGATGAGCTGTTCAAGACCTACCCCGACTCCGAAGCAGCGCAAGCAGGCAAGGCGCGTCTGGCTGCCCTGAAGTGAACGCCCCGCAGGCCATCGACGACGCGTCGGTGGCCGATCTCGAACGCCGCTTCGGTGGTTTGCGGCGCTTGCATGGCGACGCGGGCTATGACCGGTTGCGCGCTGCCCGCATCGCGGTGGTCGGGCTCGGTGGTGTGGGTTCTTGGGCCGCCGAGGCCTTGGCTCGCAGTGGGGTGGCCGAACTGACGCTGATCGACCTGGACCACGTGTCCGAAGGCAACATCAACCGCCAGGTGCAGGCCCTCGGTCACACGGTCGGTCAGTCCAAGGCGCTGGCCTTGTGCGAACGCTTGAGCGACATCCATCCGGGATGCGTGCTGCGGCCCATCGAGGAATTCGTCGACGGTGACAACTGGCCGGCGTTGCTGCCGCAGCCGGTCGATGCGCTCATCGATGCCTGTGATCAGGTGCGGGCCAAATCAGTACTGGCCGCCTGGGCGCTCGACACCGGTACTGCGTTCGTCAGCGTCGGTGCCGCTGGTGGCAAGCAGCGCCCGCAAGCCGTCGAAACCAGTGATTTGGCCGAGGCCACGCACGATCCGCTGCTGGCATCGCTGCGCCAGCGACTGCGTCAGCACCATGGCGCTGCGCGACGTGGGCCCATCGGCATCGCGTGCGTCTATTCCCGCGAAGCGGTGCGCCTGCCCGACCAGGCGTGCGACACCGAAAGCAACCTGAACTGCCATGGCTATGGTTCCAGCGTGACCGTCACGGCGACCTTTGGCATGGTCGCGGCGGGCGAGGTCATTCGCGCCTGGCTGAGCCGCTGAGTGCCTCTGCTGAACTTGCAATGCGCGCCAAGAGGTGCCGAAGTCGGGCTATACTTGCGGGCTGCTCGGGGGTTGTTAGCTCAGTTGGTAGAGCAGCGGACTTTTAATCCGTAGGTCGTGGGTTCGAGCCCCGCACAACCCACCATCGCAACACATCGTTTTCATCCGAAGACGTCAATCTTCGGGCTCTTAGCTCAGTTGGTAGAGCAGCGGACTCTTAATCCGTAGGTCGAGTGTTCGAGTCACTCAGGGCCCACCAGTAAATTCAACGGC
>LNFM01011598.1_pt1 | contig 18513 bp, 15 predicted proteins | sample 596031 | NCBI WGS metagenome assembly LNFM01 (sample SAMN04254537, study PRJNA301005) | activated carbon metagenome | isolation source: dual media filters at the Ann Arbor, Michigan drinking water treatment plant | place: USA: Ann Arbor | reverse complement strand
GCCGGGCAGGCCGAGCGCCGCCATGGCGTCATTCCAGGCCTCGGCCAGGACGATCAGCGCCTCGGTGCCGGGTAGGAGGGGCAGCCCATAGGCCGCGTCGAGGATCGCCTCGGAGCGCCCCATCAGCAGCAGCAGCCAGACCAGTCCCAGCACCAGCAGCACGCGGCCGAGCGGCAACACTGCGGTCGCGTGGGAAAAATCATCCGGTACGCCAGGGCGGGGTGGCGGGGCATCCGGCATCCAGGGCTGCTGCATCCGGGCCTCCTCAGAACTGGAAATAGATGAAGGGCGCCACGCCCTCGGGGCCAGCCTGCAGGATCAGCAGCAGCGCGGCGCCCGCCAGCGCCCCCAGCAGCAATGGCGGCAGGCGGCGCAGCGCGGCCTCGATCCGCTCACGCAGGTCGGCTGGCCAGAAATGGAAGGAAAGCCCCAGCAAAGCCAGCGCGAGGAGGCGCCAGGTCACGCTCTCATTCGGCGCGTCGAAGGCAAAGAGGCCGGCCATCATGGCGCCGAAGCCCTCCAGGTCATGCGCGCGGAACAGCACGAAGGCGAAGACGACGATGTGGAAGGTGATGGCCCAGCGCAGCCAGCGTGCGATCCGCCCGGCCGGTCGCTCCTGCCCGCCCAGCAGCCGCTCGATCCAGAGCGCCAGCCCATGCACCAGGCCCCAGAGCACGAAGGTCCAGGCGGCGCCATGCCAGATGCCGCCCAGCACCATCGTTCCCATGAGCGCCAGGCCAACATTCCGCCGATTGCCGCCGAAGCAGCGGATATAGACATAATCCCGCAGCCAGAAGGACAGCGAGATGTGCCAGCGCCGCCAGAACTCCGAGAGGGAGAGGGCGCGGAAGGGCTGGTCGAAATTCTTCGGGAAATGATAGCCGAGCAGCGCGGCAAAGCCGATCGCCATGTCCGAATAGGCCGAGAAATCGCAGAAGATCTGGATGGTATAGCCATAGGTGGCGAGCCAGATGTCGAGCGCGCCATGCGCCGAAGGGTCACGAAACACCGGGTCCACGATGCCGGTCGCGAGTTCGCTCGCGATCACCATCTTCTTGAACAAGCCACCCAGGATGAGGATGCCGGCCATCACCACCGGGATGCGGAAGCGGTCGGGCGGGGTGTGCAGCTGCGGCAGGAAATGCGCGGCGCGCACGATGGGCCCCGCCGCCAGATGCGGGAAGAAGGTGAGGTAGACCAGCACGTTCAGCGGGCTCGGCTCGGGCTCCGCCGTGCCTTCATGCGCATCCACCATGTAGGAGATGGCCTGGAAGACGTAGAAGGACACGCCCACCGGCAGCACGATGTCGAGCAGCGGGATGGGGCCGATGCCCAGCCAATCCAGCCGCGCCACCACCTCCTGCAGGAAGAAATTCGCGTATTTGAACCAGAAGAGCCAGGCGAGCGTGCCGGCGACGCCCAGCCACAGCCAGGGGCGCGACCGCCCCCGCCCCGCCAGCAGTCCGATCCCCCAGGCCCAAAGCCCCACCAGCAGCAGCGCGGCGCACAGCTCCACGCTCCAGAAGGCGTAGAAGGCCAGGTTGGCGGCCAGCAAAAAGCCGCGATGCAATTCCGGCCGGAAGCGGACCAGCGACCAATGGCCCAGGAAGACCACGGCGAAGAAGATCGCGAAGATGCCGGTGGGAAAGAGCATTCAGGTGCTGGCCAGGCGTGTGCCGAGGCCCATGCCGCGCAGCAGATGGGCATGCAGGCGTTCCGCCGTCAGGCGATAGCCATCGGGCGTGAAATGCACGAGGTCGGGGCGCATCAGCGGCGCCGCGCCGCGCGCCATCTCGGGCAGGCGGCATGGGCTGCGCGTCACCTCGGCGCTCCAGTCGAAGAAGCCGACGCGCTGCGCCTGGGCCACGCTGCGCTGCGCCGCGCGCACCCGCGTCAGGGCCGGCAGGGGCGAGATGGCGGCGCAACCCTGCGGCGGCCGTCCGCGGCGCGGCGGGCGAACCGGGCGGCCCGCATCGGGCACGGCCATCACCAGGATGCCGCTGCGCGGCAGGGTCTGGCGCAGCCGCTGGATCTGCCGCGTCAGCTGCGCCGCATAGGCCGCCTCGTCGAAATCGGCATCCACCGCCTCATTGGTCCCAAAGGCCAGGATCACCAGCGCCGGCGGCGTATTGGTCAATTCCCGCGCCAGGATCAGCGGGTCGCGATTGTCGAGCGAGGCGAGGGTGGCGCCATTGATGCCGAAGCCCTCCACCAGCACGCCGCGGCCGCGGCGATCGAGCCCCCAACCGAGCAGCTCCACCGGCCCATCGCCCACCAGCTCCAGCGCGACCTCCCGGCTGCCACGCGGCGCATTGAGGGTGACGGGGCGGAATTCCGGCTGGTCATGGCGGAGGGTGACGGGGCCGATGGTCAGCCCATCCACGCGCAGGCGGAAGCTGCCGGATTGCGGGCCCGCCATGAGGGCCAGATGGACGCGGTCAAACCCGGCTGTTTCGGTGGAACGCAGGGTGATGATGTCGCCGGCACGCTCGCCGGTCAGGCGGAAGCCGGTCAGGCCGAAGGGGCCGGGGTTGCCGGCGCGGAGCGCGCTGCGCGCCACCCATTCGCCGCTCTGGCCGGCCTCGGCGACCTGGTTGGCGTTGATCGGGCGCTGGGCGCGGCCGGGCGGCAGGCGGCCGGGGCCGGCCGCACCGAAGCGGGCCTGCATCAATTCGCGCAGATGCCCCACCAGGACGGGGCCGGCGGTGTGGCTGTCGCCCAGCATCAGGATGAGGGCGCGCGGCTCCGTGCCGCGCGGCTGGGCACGCAAGGGGGTCCGCAAGGCGTCGGCGAGGGGCTCGTAGGGGTTCTCGCCGGCGCGGACCGGCAGCACCGCTTCGAGCCCTGGATCTGGCCGCGTCTGCGCGACGAGCTGAGGCGGGCCGTCCGTGACGACAAGCGGCTCCGTCTGCGCCGCACAGCCCGCGAGAACAGCCCCGCTGCCCAGCAAAAAATAGCGGCGATTCAACATTTCAGCGGGCCAGGGACTTCTGTGTGACAGGTTGCATGATATAGATTTCCTTCGCTCATCTGTCCCGGAGAATCCCGCGTGGACATCCGCGTCCAACCCGCCCGCTTTTTCCGGCGCAGCCTTGTCTATGGGGCAATCGCGCTGCTGTCATCGGGCAGCCTGGCACTGGCCCAACCGGCGATCCTCCCCAACCATCTGCCCGAGCGCGCTGCACCGGAACGGGTGAACCTCCTCTTCTGCGGTGATTCCCTGGCCCAGGGGATGTTCCTGGCATTGAACGGCCAGTTGCGCCGCCGCGAGACGGTGCGGGTCACCAATGGCACGCTGCACGCCACCGGCGTCACCCGCAGCGATGAGCATGACTGGCCGAGCGTGACGCGGGATCTGGTGGCGCGGCATCGGCCCAGCCTCACCATCTTCTGGGTGGGCGCTAATGACTTCCGCCCGCTGGTGGTGCGCGAGACCCGCTCGCGCCACGCCTTCGGCACCCAGGCCTTCGCCGATGGCTATGGACGCCGCGTGGGTGACATGGTGGGCAGCGCCGTGGAAGCGGGCTCCCGCGTGGCCTGGTTCGGGCTGCCCAATGTGCGTGAGGCGCAATTCGCCAACGCCGTGCGGCAGTTGAACGAGATCCAGCAGAACGCCGCCACCGCCGCCGGCGCCGTCTGGATCCCGACCTGGGACGCGACCAGCGACCCCCAGGGCCGCTTCAAATCCAGCGTCGCGCTGGAGCGCGGCGCGCGTGGCTTCCGCGCCGAGGATGGCGTCCATTTCACCGAATGGGGCTACCGCCGGATCGCGGCGCTGTTCTTCGATGAGATGGACAACATCTTTCCCGAACTGGCGCCCGGCCTCGGGCGCCTCACCGATACGTGATCACGAATCGGCGGTGATGTTGGCGCGGCGCACCACCTCGCGCCAGCGCTCCAGCTCGGCGCGCTGGAAGCTGGCGAGCGCATCCGGGCTGCCGCCCATGCCCTCCACCCCGTTGCGCGCGAAGGCGGCGCGGGTCTCGGCCTCGGTCAGCGCCGCGTTGAAGATGCCGTTCAGCCGCTGCGTCAGCGGGGCGGACAGCCGCGCCGGCGCATAGATCGCCCACCAGGCCTCGATATTGATGGCGGGCAGGCCTCCTTCGCCGAAGGTGGGCACGCCGGGCAGGACGTCGCTGCGGGTGGCCCCGGTGATGCCCAGGCCCAGCATGGTCCCGGCCTCGATATGCGAGCGGACGAATTGCGTGTGGTAGAACATGGAATCGATCTGGCCGCTCAGCAGGTCCGTCACGGCGCGGCCGCCATCGCGATAGGGCACGTGGGTGGTGGTGATCCCGGTCGCCTCGCCCAGCAGCGCCTGGGCCAGGTGCCCCGTCGTGCCGGTGCCCGAGGAAGCGACCGAAAGCGGGCGCGTGCGGGCCAGGGCCACGAATTCCGCCATGCTTCGCACGCCGAGTTGCGGCCGCACCACCAGCAGGATCTTCGTCTTGGAATGCGCGATGATGGGGGTGAAATCCCGCATCGGGTCATAGGGCAGGTTGGGCATGAGATGCGGGTTCACCGCATGGGTGCCGATGGTGCCCAGCAGCAGCGTCAGCCCATCCGGCGCCGCCTGCGCCACATATTGCGAGCCGATGGTGCCGCCGGCACCCGCGCGGTTGTCCACCACCACCGTCGCGCCGTTCAGCCCGCGCGAAAGCTGCTGGGCCGCGATGCGGCCCAGAATGTCGGTGCTCGACCCGCCCGGGAAGGGCACGACGAGGCGAATGGGCCGGTCCGGCCAGGATTGCGTCTGGGCGCGGGCAATGCCCGGCGCGAGCAGGCCCGAGGCCAGCAAGGTGCGGCGCTTCATGGCGCGATATCCTCCCCTGAGATGGTCGCAAGGTCGCACAGGGGCAGGCCGCCACGCAATGCGAGGCAGGCTTCGGGGAAATCCGGCGTGAAGCGCGCGCCCTCCGCGTCCAGCCGGTCCAGGAAAGCGTCGAGCTGGCGCATGGCGCCATTGGGCAGGTCATGCAAGACCAGCAGCACGGGGCCCTGGGCCGCACGGCATTGGGCGAGCGCGACCTCGGGCCAGCCCTCGGGGGCGCGGAAATCGCCCGGGACGGCGTTCCAGAGCACCACCGTATAGGCCTCGGCGCGCAAATGCCGCAGCGCGCTGGCGTTGAGCAGGTGCGGACCCAGCGCTCCGCCACCGCCATGGGGCCGGAACAGCCGCTGCGTGTTCAGCGGCGCCAGCAGCGCCTCAGCCTCCCTGATCTCTGCCACCGCCTCGGCCCCGCCGCGGCGGCCCAGCGGCACGCCATGGGTAAGCGTGTGGTTGCCGATGCGGTGGCCTTCGGCGAAGGCGCGCTCGGCCAGCGCACGCCGCGCCGGGTCCCGCAGCTTCTGCGCGATCGGGAAGAAGGTGGCGCGCAGGCTCCGGCGGGCCAGCGCCGCCAGCACCAGGGGCGTGGCCTCCGGCTCCGGGCCATTGTCGAAGCTGAGGCAGATCTCCATGCGCCAAGGCTACACGCCGGAGCGGCAGAGGCCAGCCCGCATCAATCCAGCGTCATGCGCGCTTCCCGCATCAATCCAGCGTAATGCGCGCTTCCCGCACGACCGGCCCCCAGACCCGCGCAAAATCGGCATGGACCTGCTGGTAATCGGCGGAGGAATAGGGCCGCGTCAGCGGGTAGAGCCCGGCAGCGACCAGGCGGCGCCCGGTGTCAGGGTCTGCCAGCACACGCTGCATGGCCGCATGCATCTCGGCCACGATCGCGGGCGGCATGCCGCGCGGGCCGGAAATGCCGGTCCAGGAGGAAACGGTGAGCTGCGGCAGGCCCAGCTGCACATAGGTCGGCACGCCCGGCAGTGGCGCGAAGGGCTCGGGCGTGGAGATCGCGATGGGCTTCACCTGGCGCGCCTCGATGGCGCCCGTCGTGCCGGCCATGGGGGTGAGGAAGCAATCCACCTCGCCCGCGATGGTCGCCTGCAGGCCGGGGCCGGTGCCGCGATAGGGCACATGGATGAAGCGCAGGCCGGAGAGCTTGGCCATCATCTCCCCCTGGAGGTGCTGCATGCCGGCGACGCCGGAACTGCCATAGGTGACGCCATTGGGCCGTGTGCGCGCGGCCTCCATCAACTCCTGGAAGGTGTTGAGGGGCGAATTGCCGGGCAGCAGCATCACGGTCGGCGTATCGGCCACCATGGCGATATGGGTGAAGTCGCGGTCGCCATCATAGGGCGGCGGGTTGCTGGCCAGCGGCACGATGCCATGCGGCGAGGTGTTGGAAATGCCAATCACGCTGCCATCCGGCGTGGCGCGCACCACCTGCAGCGTGCCGATGGAGCCGCTGGCGCCGGCGCGATTCTCGATCACCACGGTGCGGCCCATGGCGGCGGCGAAGCCGGGCTGGATGATCCGCGCGGTGGTGTCGGAAGCGCCGCCGGGCGCGAAGGGGACGATCAGGCGAATGGCGCCGGCTTGGTTCCCCCCCTGGGCCCGCGCCAGATGCGGCGCGGCAAGGCAGGCAGTGCCGAGAATCAGGGCAGAACGACGGCGCATCAAGAGGCTCCCGGATGGTTTCCCGCCCGGGCTTGCAAACGCCGCGCCACGAGAGAGCCCTTTTTCTCGCCAGAGTTCCGGGCCTAACATCGGTCATGGACGCTTCGCGCCGCCGCTCCCTCCCGCTCGCCTGGGCGCTCCTTGCGCTGCTGGCCGCCGCGCCGCCGGCCTGGGCCAAGGGCCCGCAGCCGGCGCTGGCCAGTTGCGACGCGAAGCAGGAAATCCTGGTCCAGCACGCCTTCACCGTGGCCGAGCGCCGCACCGAAGCCGCCCTCGCCTTCCTCGATGCCGAGCCCTACCACCCGCATGTGCGCGAGTGGTTCGGCACCACCCCCCACCAGAAGATCCGCGCCAGGCTCGCCCGCACGCGGGAGCTGCTGCGGCCGGAGCGCCGCCCGCCCGTGCTCTGCGGCACGGCCGAGGCCTGCGGCAACCGGCCCGTCTTCGCCGTCGCCAACCTGGTCCGCCGCACGGTCACCCTCTGCCCCCTCTTCTTCAATGCCCGCAACGAGGGCGCGGATTCGCGGCCGGGCGTGATCGTGCATGAGATGACGCATCTCGCCGCCGGAACGGGCGACATGGCCTATGGCCGGACCAACGCCCTGGCGTTGGCCCGCAAGGAGCCGGACCGGGCCGCGCTCAACGCCGACAATTATGAGTATTTCGTCGAATTCCTGCCGGAGCGGCGAGCCGCGCGGCCCGGCGCAAGATAGGGCTTATCGCCGGCGCCCGAATTCCGTTAGCCTCCGCCACAAGAACACTTCGGAGGAAATTCCATGCAACGCCGCAACCTGCTGGCGCTCGCCGCCACGCCCCTGGCCGCCACGCCCCTGGCCGCCCCTGCGCTGGCGCAGCCCGGCTGGCAGCCGGACCGGCCGATCCGCGTCATCGTCCCCTTCCCCGCCGGCGGCGCCACCGATGTCTGGGCGCGTCTCGTCGCCGAGCCGATGAGCGAGATGCTGCGCGTGCCCGTGCTGATCGAGAACCGATCGGGCGCCGCGGGCATGATCGGCGCCGATGCGGTGGCCAAGGCCCCGCCCGATGGGCACACGCTGCTCTTCACCATCACGCCGCTGGTGCAATCGCCCATCGTGCTCGGCAATGCGCCCTACGACGCGGTGCGCGACTTCATGCCCATCGGCCAGATGGGCACCACCACGCTGATCTTCATGATCCGCAGCGAGTTTCCGCCACGCAACCTCCAGGAATTCATCACCTTCGCCCAGGCGCAGGCCCGCGCCGGGCGGGGGCTCAACCTCGGCTCCTGGGCGGCGGGGTCGAGTGCGCATGTCTTCGCGCTGGCCATGAACAACAAGCTCAACCTCGGCATGACGCATGTGGCCTATCGCGGCGAGGCGCCGATGGTGGTGGCCTATCTCTCGCGCGAGGTGGATGCGGGCATCAACAGCCTGACCAGCACGCGCGAGCATATCGCGAGCGGCCGCCTGCGACCGCTGGCGGCGCTCGGCGACACGCGCGCCGCCAGTATGAACGATGTGCCGACCTTCATCGAGCAGGGGGTGGATGTGGGGCGCGGCTGGTCGGGCTTCGCGGGCCTTCTGGGCCCCGCCCGCATGCCCGCCCCCGTGCATGCCCGCCTGGCGGAGGTCTTCCGCGAGACGATGCACCGCGAGAGCATCCGCCAGCGGCTGCTGGCGATGGACACCGACCCCGCCTGGCTCGGCCCCGAGGATTTCGGCGCCGCCATCATCCGCGTGCGCGACATCTGGACCGAGCTGACCCGCGGGATGGACCTGCAGCTGGGATAGGGCGCTACCGCACCTTCTCGAAAGTGAAGGTGTTGGACAGCGCAGCGGCGGGCCGGCCGACCAGGAAGCTGTCCTCGCGCAGGTCGCGCAGCACCAGGCCCTGCCAATCCGCCAGTTCCAGGATGGCGCGCTGCGGGATGGCGTGCATTTCCATCTCGGCGCCCGGCGTGCCCGCCAGATAGGATTTGAGCTGGAAGCTGTAGCCCTGAAGCCAGACCGGCACCTGGAACATCGCGACCCCGCCCGTGTTCAGCGCCCGGAAGGCGTGGCGCAGGATGTTCATGGCCACCGGCGGCGGACAGTGCTGCAGCACGATCCGCGAATACCAGAGGTCACAGCTCTCCACCGGCATGAGGTGGTCTGGCATCACCTGGGTCAGGGCCACATGCTCGAAGCCGGCGCGGCGGAAGGTCTCGCCCGCCAGATGCAGGTGGGGCGCCGAGATGTCGAGGCCCGTCACCTGCGGGAAGCGGCGGGCCATCTGCAGCGTCACCCGGCCCACGCCGCAGCCATAATCCACGCAGTGGCGGAATTGATCCGGCTTGCGGCCAATGCGCGCGAGGGTCGCATCCAGCACCTGCGCGTCCCAGGCACCGGAGGCGTAGAAGGCCTCCAGATTGGCCGCGATGTTGTGCGGCAGGAAACGCTCCTCGGTCAGCACGGACCAATGCGGGGCGGATTCACCGGCGCGATTCCAGTAGGCCCCGGTCCGCTCCGCCATCAGCCGCAGCGTGGCCGGGTCCGCCTCGGTCTCGACCGTGTTGCTGGGCGCATCGAGCGAGGGCAGCCCGAAGATGTTGCAGCCATGCCGCGCGCCGAATTCCGGGCTGGCCGCCATGGCGCGGCCCATGCTGTCGAGCGTCGGCCAGGCGGCCTGGCCGGCGGTGATGACCGCCTCATCCTCGGGCGCGCGGCCAAAAAACATGTGGTAGGCGAGGATGATCTGCTCACGCGTGACGCCCGACCTGGAATCACTGGGCAAGGGCGGCCTCCACGGCGGCGGAGAAGCGGTCGAGGATCATGCCGACTTCCTCTTCCGTCACATTGTAGGGCGGCGCCAGGATCACGTGGTCGCCGCGCAGCCCGTCAATGGTGCCGCCCATCGGATAGCAGCCGAGGCCGCGCAGATAGGCCTCGCGCTTCACGCGCTCGTTGATCTTCAGCGTGGGGTCGAAGACCGCCTTGCTGCCGCGGTCCTGCACCAGCTCGATCGCCCAGAACAGGCCGCGGCCGCGGATATCGCCGACATGGCGGTGATTGCCCAGGCGCTCGGTCAGCCCCTGCTCCAGCAGCGCGCCCATGGCGTTGACGTTGGCGAGCAGATTCTCCTCGGCGATCACCTCCTGCACCGCCAGCGCCGCCGCGCAGGCCATGGGATGCGCCTGGTAGGTGTGGCCATGCATGAAGCCACCCGAGCCGTCGCGGATCGCCGCGATCACGCGGCCCTGCACGAGGATGCCGCCGATGGGCTGGTAGCCGCCGCCCAGCCCCTTGGCGATGACCTGGATGTCCGGCACCACACCCTCCTGCTCCCAGGCGTGCATGGTGCCGACGCGGCCCATGCCGCTCATCACCTCGTCCAGGATGAGCAGGGCGCCGTGGCGGTCGCAGATCTCGCGCATCTTGGGGAAATAGCCGGGGAGCGCGGTGACGCAGCCCAGCGTGGCCCCCACCACCGTCTCCGCGCAGAAGGCGATGACATTCTCAGGGCCCAGGCGCTGGAACTCCGCCTCCAGCTCATCGGCCAGGCGCTGGACGTAGTCGGCGTCGCTCTCGTGATCCGCGCGGTCGCGATAGCTGTAGCAGGGCGAGACATGGCTGAAGGCCTGGCTCAGGATCGGCGCATAGGGGGCGCGGCGCATGGCGTTGCCGCCGGCGGCCAGCGCGCCCAGCGTGTTGCCGTGATAGCTCTGGCGGCGGGCGATGTAGCGGGTGCGCTGCGGCTCGCCCTTCTCCACGAAATATTGCCGCGCCATCTTGAGCGCGGCCTCCATCCCCTCGCTGCCGGAGGAGACGAAATAGGCGTGGGTCAGCCCGCCCGGCGCGTGGCCGACCAGCATGTCGGCGAGCCGTTCCGCGCTCTCGCAGGAAAACAGCGCCGTGTGGGCATAGGTGAGCTGGCCGAGCTGCGCCTGCATCGCGCCCAGCACATGCGGGTGGCCATGGCCGAGGCAGGCCACCGCCGCGCCGCCGCTGCCATCCATCACCGCATGACCGTTAGCTTCCCGCAGCCAGATTCCCTGGCCGGACACCGCGACGGGTGGCGCGACCTTCAGGTTGCGATGGACGAGGTGAGACATGCTTCGGCTCTCCGGACGATGCGTGCAGGTTATCCTGGCATCAGGGCGGTGTCAGCACACCCACCGCCGCACCCATCATGCAGCAGGCGATGGTCGCCGCCCCCAGCGAGGGCAGGCCGAGGGAGACGATCTCGGCGCGCCGCTCCGGGCACATGGCGCACATCCCGCCCAGCATGATGCCGAGCGAGCCGAAATTGGTGAAGCCGCAGAGCGCATAGGTGAGGATCAGTCGCGATCTTTCGCTGAGCCCCGCTCCACCGCTGCGCGCGAGATCGAGATAGGCCACGAACTCGTTCACCACGAGCTTCACGCCCAGGGATTGCGCGACCGTCGCCGCCTCACTCGCCGGCACGCCCATGGCCCAGGCCAGCGGCCAGAGGAGAACCGCCGCCACCTGCTGCAGCGTGATGCCCAGCAGCGGCTGCAGGATCTCATTGCCCAGCGCCACCAGCGCCACGAAGACGATCAGCGCCGCCATGATGCCGAGCAGCAATTGCAGCCCATCGCTGGTGCCCTGCACCAACGCCTCCATGGTGCTGGTGTAGAGCGGCGGCGCTTCGGGCTCGCCCTCCGTGACGGCACCGCCCGGGATCATCAGCAGCGCCACCAGAACGGCCGCCGGCGCGCCGATGAGCGAGGCGGCGAGCAATTGCCCCGCCGCGTCCGGCACGACGGGCGAGATGATCAGCGCATAGACCACCAGCATATTGCCCGAGATGGTGGCGAGGCCTGCCACCATCACCACGAACAATTCAGAGCGCGTGAGCCTGGCGAGCCAGGGGCGGATGAGCAGCGGCGCCTCCACCATGCCGACAAACACATTGGCCGCGACGGAAAACCCAGCGGCCCCCCCCAGCCCAAACAGCTGCCGCAGCCCGCCCGCCAGGCCGCGCACGACGAAGGGCAGCACGCGCCAGTGGTAGAGCACCGCCGAAAGCGCGCCGACCAGCAGCACCAGCGGCAGGGCCTGGAAGAAGAGGATGAAGGAGGAACCGGGCGTGACCTCGGCAAAGGGCAACGGCCCGCCGCCGAGATAGCCGAAGACCAGCGCCGTGCCGGCCTGGGTGGCGCGCGCCAGCGCATCCACGGCGCGGCCGATCAGCGCGAAGCCGGCGCGCAGCGGGGGCACATGGAGCAGAAGCGCGGCGAGGCCGATCAGGCCCAGCAGCCCGCCGGCGACGACGCGCCAGGAGGCGTCGCGGCGGAAGCCGCCCAGGGCCCAGGCCAATACACAAAGCACGGCAAGACCCAGGGCGGATTGGAGTTGGAGAGACGTCGGCCCCAGACCCCGCTTATTGATGGGGTCCGGGGTCCGTGACCCCGGCCGCCGCAGGCCCTTAGGATTCCTCTTCATCCGCCACCCCGTCCTCAATTCCCAGCACAGCACCTGACTGGTCCCCCGGCAGCGCCTCGATCGTCTTCAGCTTGCGCGCGATCTGTCGCGTGCGGCTCTGCGCCTCGCCGATGGTCTTGGTGACCGTGCCGACCTGCTTGCCCAGCTTGTCCAGCACATCCGCCATCTTGCCCATCTCGCCCTTCGTCGCCGAGAGCAATTCGCGCACGGATTCCGCGTTCTTCGACAGCGCCAGCGTGACATGCCCCAGCTGGATGGTCCGCAGCAGAGCGGGCAGCAGCGAGGGGCCGAGGATGAGCACGCGATGATTTCGCCCGATATCATCGATGAGGCCGGGGATGCGCGCGACCTCGGCATAAAGCCCCTCGGTCGGCAGATACATCACGCCGAACTCCACCGTGCGCGGGGGCAGGATGTACTTCTCCGCGATCTTCTTCGCCTCACCGCGGATGCGGATCTCAAGGGCCTTGCGCGCGGTGGCTTCGGCGATGGGATCGGCGGCTTCCCAGGCGTTCAGCAAGCGCTCGTAATCCTCGATGGGGAATTTCGCATCCACCGGCAGCAGCACGCGCGCCTCACCCGTGGTGGGCATCACCACGGCGAATTCCACGGAATCGGCGCTGTTCTCGCGCAGGCGGACATTCACCTCGTAGCTGCCCTCGGGGAGGATGTCGTCCAGCAGGGCCTTCACCTGCGTCTCGCCCCAGCCGCCGCGCGTCTTCACATTGCCGAAGAGGCGCTTGATGTCGCCGATCTGGCCGGTCACGGCCTGGATCTCGCCCATCGCCTTCTGCACGGCGGTGAACTGGTCGATCACGCGGGCGAAGCTCTCATTCATCTGCTTCTCGACCGCGCCGGCGAGCTGTTCGTTCACGGATTTCTGGATCTCGGCGAGACGCTTCTCGCTGGTCTCACGCATTTCGGTGAGCTTCTTGTCGAGCACCTCGCGCGAGCGCGCGGTCTCGGCGCTCATCGCCTCCTGCGTGGCCTTGGCATCGGCGGTGAGGCGTTCGAGCAGGGATTTCTCGGTGTTCGCCAGGGATTCCGCCTGCTTCAGCATGCCGGCGGAGAGGCCTTCCTGCGTCGCCTTGGCTTCGGCGGCGAAGCGTTCCAGCAGGGATTTCTCCATGGCGGCGAGGGCCTCGGTCTGCTTCAGCAGCGCCGCGTTCAGCAGCTTCGCCTGCTCGACGGCGAAGCCCTGGACCACGGCGCCAAGGGCGGCTTCGCTGGTGGTGAGTGCGGCCTTCACCTCGCCGGTCAGCGCGCCGAGGCGTTCGCCCTGGCGCTCCTGCGCGGCTTGCAGCAGGGGCAGGGTCGGGTCGCTGACGGGCTTGCGGATCAGCAGCACGGCCAGCACCGCGAGTAGCAGCAGCAGGACCAACCCAAGCAAAACCGATTCAACCGTCACGCCCGACTCCCGCATGCTTCAAGGCGAAGCATGCACCATGGCCCTGCCTGGCACCACCTGAAGTCCTGGAGTCTGGGGCCTTTCGGCCCCAGCCGCCGGAGGCCATCTTCAATGGCGGAAGTGGCGCATGCCGGTAAAGACCATGGCCAGCCCCGCCGCATCGGCCGCCGCGATGACTTCGGCATCGCGCATCGAGCCGCCCGGCTGGATCACGGCGGTCACGCCCGCGGCGGCGGCGGTCTCCAGCCCATCGGCGAAGGGGAAGAAGGCGTCCGACGCCACGACGCTGCCCACGGCCAGCGGCTGGTCCAGCCCGGCGGCGCGGGCGGCGGCCTCGGATTTCCAGGCGGCAATGCGGCTGCTCTCCACGCGGTTCATCTGCCCGGCGCCGATACCGACGGTGGCCAGGTTCTTGGCGTAGATGATGGCGTTGGACTTCACATGCTTGCAGACGCGGAAAGCAAAGAGCAGGTCCGCCATTTCGGCGGCCGTGGGCGCGCGCTTGGTGACCACGCGCAGCTCGCTCTCCGTCACACGTCCGGCATCGCGCGACTGCGCGAGGAAACCGCCGGCGACGCTGCGGAAGGTCATCCCTGGCGCGGTCGGGTCGGGCATGCCGCCGGTCAGCAGCAGGCGCAGGTTCTTCTTGCGGGCGAAGATGGCGCGGGCGGCCTCATCGGCGTCGGGCGCGATCACCACCTCGGTGAAGATGGCGGTGATCTTCTCGGCCGCCACCGCGTCCAGAACCCGGTTCGCGGCGACGATGCCGCCAAAGGCCGAAACGGGATCGCAGAGCAGCGCACGGTCCCAGGCGCTCGCCAGATCATCGGCGATGGCGATGCCACAGGGGTTGGCGTGCTTCACGATGACGATGGCGGGTGCGTCGAACTCCGCGCAGGCCTCATAGGCCGCGTCGGTGTCGTTCAGATTGTTGTAGGAGAGCTCCTTGCCCTGCACCTGCTTCGCCGTGGCGATGCCGGGCCGCGCGCTGCCGTCGAGGTAGAAGCCGGCCTTCTGGTGCGGGTTCTCGCCATAGCGCAGCGTCTGCGCGAGCTGGCCGGCGAAGGCCAGGCGCGGCGGGAAATCCTGGCCAAGCTGGCCGGCGAACCAGGTGGAGATGGCGGCGTCATAGGCCGCCGTGCGGGCATAGGCGGCGGCGGCGAGTTCGCGGCGAAGTTCGGCGCTGGTGCCGCCCGTGGCCTCGATCTCGGCGGTGATGCGAGCGAGATGCGCGGGCTCCGTCACCACCACCACATGGGCGTGGTTCTTGGCGGCGCTGCGGATCATCGCAGGGCCGCCGATGTCGATGTTCTCGATGCAATCCTCGAAGGCGGCGCCCTGCGCGACCGTCGCCTCGAAGGGGTAGAGGTTCACCGCGACGAGATCGATGGGCGCGATGGCGTGCTCGGCCATCTGCGCCAGATGCGCCGCGTCATCGCGCCGGCCGAGGATGCCGCCATGCACCTGCGGCACCAGCGTCTTCACGCGACCGTCGAGGATTTCCGGGAAGCCCGTGTGCTCGCTGACGTCCTTCACCGGGATGCCGGCCGCACGGATCGCCTGGGCGGTGCCGCCGGTGGAGAGGATCTCCGCGCCACGATCGGCCAGGAAGCGGGCGAATTCCACGATGCCCGTCTTGTCGGAGACGGAGAGCAGCGCGCGGCGGATAAGGAGGCTCATGGTCATAATCCCAGCAGGTCGAGCGTGCGGCCCACCACCGCGCTCTCGGTGAATCTTTCCCGGGCGCGGAGCAGCCCGGCAGCGCCCATGCTCTGCCGCAGGGGCGCATCGGCGGCCAGACGCGCCAGCGCAGCCCCGAGCGGCGCCACCTGCATGGGCGGCACCAGCAAGCCGGTTTCCCCATCCACCACCTGCTCGCGGCAGCCGCTGATCTCGGTGGCGACCACAGGCAGCCCGCTCAGCATCGCCTCGATGATGGACATGGGCAGGCCCTCGAAATGGCTGGGCAGGGCGAAGATGTCGGCGGCCTGGAGCAGGCGGGCCACGTCATGCCGGTAGCCCAGCATCCGCAGCCGTGGGCCAAGGGTGGCAGCGGCGCGTTGGAAATGGGGGGTGATATCCTCGCCATGATCGGAGGCCAGGCGCTCCCCCACCACCCAGAGCTGGGCGTTGGGCACGGATTCCATGGCCTGGAGGAGCTCAGGCCAGCCCTTGTGGCGCACGAGGCGGGAGATGCCGATGACGACGCAATCGTCCGGCCGCAGCCCCATCTCGGCGCGCAGCGTGGCGCGGGCTCCGGCGTCGGGGTGGAAGATGGCGGGGTCGCGGCCATTGCCGGTGGCGGTGGCGCCGCGGTGGATCCAGAGGCGGCGGGCATCGGCCGCCTCTTCCTCACTGACGGTCAGGAAGCTGTCCGTCATGCGCCCGCCCAGCCATTCCACGCCGAGTGAGAGGCCACGCCGCCAGAGCGGCCCCGGCTGGTTGAAGAGGAAGCCGTGGCAGGTATAGGCGACGCGCGGCACGCGCTCGGCCTTGGCGGCGGCGCGGGCGAGGAAGCCCGAGATGGGCATATGCGCATGCACCATGTCGAATTTCTCCGCGCGCATGATCCGGCGCAACTCGCGGAAGGCCGGCAGATGCGCGCGCGGATCGAGGCTGCGCTGCAAGGCCACGGGGATGATGCGGAACCCCTCGCCGCGCGCGATGTCGAGCAGCGGCCCCTCGGCGGAAATCCCTACCACATCATGGCCGCGCGCGCGCGCCCCGCGCATCACCGGCAGCAGAAAATGCCGCAGCGAAAAATCCACATTGGTCAGCTGAAGGATCTTGATGGGTTGGATCCCTGTTGGGTGGGGTCAAGGGGGCTCCGCTCCCTTGTGGGGGTGCAGGGGGCAAAGCCCCCTGCTCAGGTCTCGCCCCCCGGCACCACCCGGCTGATCGCCCATTGCACCGTTTCCGCCTCGCCATCCGAGGTCAGCACGATCTGGCTGGTCCGCCGCGGTTCCGCCGCGAGGTAGACGCTTTCTTCCAGCTCGACCCGTGCGCCCCGGGCGCGGAAACGCCAGCCCTGCCCGCCCGGCAGGCGCATCAGCACGCCGCCTTCCTCCTCCTGCAGGACGGCGGTGACTCCGGGGTGCAGGTGGAAGCGGATGGCCCAGGCCGTGGCCGGGCCGGGGAAGGGCTCCAGCGCATCCTCGCCGCGCAGGTCGTCCCCGCTCTCGGAGAGGTAGAGCCGGCGGCGATGCACCACGCCATGGGTGCGGCGATACCCATCATGGCCCACCTCCAGCCACTGCGCGCCATTGGCCTCCTGCCGCTCAATCTCCACGCGTTCCGGCCGGCGGCCGAGGCCTTCCTCGCGGAGTTCGGCACTGTTGGTGTCGGCGAGGGTCAGGGTGGAGTGGGCGGCAGTGCCACGCAGCGCGTCCCGCCAGGCGGCATCGGCGGCGGGGGCGGCGCCGCAATTTACGATCAGCCGGTCCCGCCCGATGGACATTTCGAAGGAGAGGGTGCCGGCATGCGCGGGCCGATCGGCGCCGCGCGGCAGGCCGGAGGCAGGATCCGGCGCGCGGCCCGGCGGCGGCGCGCCACAATCGGCGATGATCAGGGTGCGCCCGGCCGCCATGCGCTGGAAGCCCGTCTCCTCCAGCAGCATGGGCGCGCGCCCCTTGGCCAGCCCCTGCGCGAGGACGACATCCACCAGGGAAGGCGCCTCCTCCCGCGTGCCGTTGAACAGGGCGAGCGACATGTCGCCATGGCGGAACAGCCGCAGCGCCTGGCCGGCGCGTTCCAGCGCCGTGGAAAGCTGCGGCGGCGAGGCGATGCCCACGCCATTCAGCAGGTTACGGATTTCAATGAGATCCTGGAGAGCCAGCAGCTGCGTGGCGGGGCTGCGCTCCACATGGCCGCCATCGGGGTGGAATTGCCGCTCCAGCTCGGCCGGCAGGAAGCGCAGCGCGCGGGTCAGCCAGGCCTCCTCCTCCATCGCCACGGCGGCGGCGATGCTGCCCTTGAGCACGACGAGCGCGCCACGATGCGCGGCCTCGGCCGGCAGGCTGGCGGCCAGCGCCCGGCCATCCTGCGCCAGGCGTTGCAGCAGCGGGCGGCGGAAGCCTTCCTCGGCGGTGGCCGCCAGGAAATCCCAATGGCCGAGCCATGCGGAAATGCGGGCGGCCATCACCTCGGGCGCCAGGGCCATGGGTTCGGTGGCGCCGCGGGCCAGCCAATCCTCGGTCAGGTCGCGCGCCTTCACCCGGGCGGCATCGGTGCCGAGCATGCGCAGATCGCGCAGCCAGGCGAAGCCATGGGCGGCCTGCCGCCAGAGCACCGGTCCCGCCAGGGGCGACCAGTCATTCAGCAGGCGGGCGGAGCCCAGCACCTCGAACTCGCCGCGCAGCAGGCGGGCACCGCGGGCGGCATCACCGGGCCAGAGGTCGCGGAAGGAGCGGGCGGGCGCATCGGGCACGCGCACCGGCTTGAGCCGGGAGAAGAGGCCGCGCACGCCGCGGAAGATGTCGGCCATCAGGCACCCCCCCTCAGCCCGGTGATGGCCGCGGCGTAATCCGGGGCCCCGAACACGGCTGTCCCGGCCACAAGAACATCGGCGCCGGCCGCGATGCAATCCGGGGCGGTCTTCACGGTGACGCCGCCATCCACCTGCAACGCGATGTCCCGTCCGGATTCCGTAATCATCCGGCGCAGCGTCGTGATCTTGGTCAATTGGCTGGAGAGGAAGGACTGCCCGCCAAAGCCCGGGTTCACGGACATGACCAGGATGAGGTCCGTCAGGTCCAGCACATGGGCCAGGCTGTCCACGGGCGTGGCCGGGTTCAGCACCACGCCGGCCTTCTTGCCGAGCGCGCGGATGGTTTGCAGGCTGCGGTGCAAATGGGGCCCGGCCTCGGGGTGCAGGCTGATGATATCGGCGCCGGCCTCGGCGAAGGCGGCCAGATAGGGGTCGGCCGGGGCGATCATCAGATGCACGTCGAAGGGCATTTTGCTGTGCGGGCGCAGCGCCTTCACCAGCCCGGGCCCGAAGCTGATATTGGGCACGAAATGCCCATCCATGATGTCCAGGTGCAGCCAATCCGCACCGGCGGATTCGATGGCGCGCAACTCCTCGCCCAGGCGGGTGAAATCGGCAGCGAGGAGCGAGGGGGCGATGCGGATGGCGGACATGGGACCCGTGCGAGAACAAGCCCCCCGGTTACCCC
>LNFM01006800.1_pt1 | contig 18516 bp, 17 predicted proteins | sample 596031 | NCBI WGS metagenome assembly LNFM01 (sample SAMN04254537, study PRJNA301005) | activated carbon metagenome | isolation source: dual media filters at the Ann Arbor, Michigan drinking water treatment plant | place: USA: Ann Arbor | reverse complement strand
GTCGACTACCTGCCGCACAAGCCCGTCCAGCATCTGGACACGGTGGTCGTCGAAGAAGAGCTCGACGCCGCGCACCTCGCGCGCCGCCGGCTGTGTGATGCGCTCGACGAGGTCGTCGACGACATCAAGCGCGACCGCAAGATCGCCGTGGCAGGGCTGCGGGAAGCGGTCGGCGGGCTCGCCGACAGCGTGATGCGCAATCCCGATGCCTGCATGTGGCTGCGGCTGGTCAAGAACCGCGACAGCTACACCTATTACCATCTGCTCGACACCAGCGCGCTTTCGATTGCGTTCGCACGCCACCTCGGCTTCTCGCCCGCCGAACTGTCCGACATCGGGCTCGGCGCGATGCTGATCGACATCGGCAAGCTGAAGTTGCCGGCCGATTTGCTGGCGAAGAGCGACAGTCTCACGCCCGCCGAGCACCAGCTGGTCCGCAAGCACGTCGAGTACGGCGTCGAACTGGTGCAGGAAGCGCCGGGGATCAACAAACGCATTCTCGAGATCGTTGCCAACCATCACGAGCGCTATGACGGCAAGGGATATCCGGGAGGACTCGCCTTCCGCAAGATTCCGCCGTTTGCGCGCATGGTCGCGATCGCGGATTTCTTCGACGCCGTGACGAGCGACAAATCGTACGCGGCGGGCATCTCGCCGCACGACGCCATGCGCAAGCTCTACGACGAAGGCGACAAGGCCTTCCAGCGGGAACTCGTCGAGCAGTTCATCCAGTGCATTGGCATTTACCCGACCGGTTCGCTCGTCGAACTCTCGACGGGCGAGGTGGGGGTCATCGTCGGCCAGAATCGCGTGCGGCGCCTGAAGCCGCGCCTGATGCTGATACTCGATGCCGACAAGCGGCCGCTCGATCCGTTCGTCGACGTCGACCTGATGGAACAGCCCGGGGCGACCGACGGTCGCGGCGTCGTGTCAATCCGGCGCAGCGTCGAGCCCGAACAGTTCGGCATCGACCCGCGACAGTTCTACATCACGGCGGAACGCATCACGCCGGACATCCTGCGCAATATCGCACAGCTGATGTGAGCGAAAACTTCGCCGGACTGCCGGGCTATCGACGCTTCCTCGCAGCGCTGGATTCCGCGCTGCGTCGCTGCGGTCCGCGCAAGCGCGTGGGCGTGGTGCTCGTGCGCGCGCGTCATGTGCAGGAAATCAAGGCAAGCCATGGCTACGAATGCGCCGAAGCGCTGGTACGCACCCTCGCCGGACGCATCGTCAGGGTGCTGCGCGACAACGATGAAATCGAACGCATCGAAGACAGCTGCATCGCGCTGATCCTGCCCGATCTGTCCGCGACGGCGCAGGCCGAGCTGGCGGCCAACGGCATTCTTGCCGCCTGTCAGCAGCCCTACGAGGCGGGCGGCGACAGACTGTCGCCGAAGGTCAGTGTGGGCGTGGCGATCTATCCGACCGACGCCAGCACCTCCGGCGATCTCGTGCGCTGCGCCGACATCGCCGCCGCCGAAGCAACCGACACGCCTGCCGGCTACGCGATATTCAACCAGGCGATGGATCAGACCCGTCAGTCGCAGCGCAGTTACCAGCTCGAACGTGAACTCGAAGGCGCAATCGGGCGCGGCGAACTGCATGTCTGCTTTCAGCCGAAAGTGGCACTGCGTGACGGCGCGCTCGTCGGGGCTGAAGCCCTGCTGCGCTGGACGCGGGCCGACGGCAAGGCGGTCCCGCCCGATGTCTTCATTCCGATTGCCGAGCAGAGCAACCTGATCGTGCCGCTGACGGTCTGGACCTTGAACACGGCGATGCGCGCCTGCAGCGATCTGCTCGAAAGTGATCCGGGATTCTCGATCGCGGTCAACCTGTCGCCGGTCGCGCTCAACGATCCTGACATCTTCGCGCTGATCGCGCAGGCGGCGAGCATCTGGTGCTCCACGCGTCAACAGCTGGTGCTCGAGATCACCGAAACGGCGCTGTTCCGCGATCCGGTCACGGCGTTGCGCACGCTCGAAGAGTTTCACGGCGAGGGCATCAGGCTCTCGATCGACGATTTCGGCACGGGCTATTCATCGCTCGCGCAGCTGGCACGCGTGCGACTGAACGAACTGAAGATAGACCGTTCGTTCGTCAACGGCGTGACGCGCATCGAACGCAACATGCAGATCGTGCGCAGCGTGATCGACCTGGCCCACAACTTCGGCCTGACGGTCGTCGCCGAGGGTATCGAGGACGATGAAACCTACGCCTGTCTCGCGGCGCTCGGCTGCGATCACGGTCAGGGCTATTACATCGCCCGGCCGATGGTGACCGATATCTTTCTCGAGTGGGCGCAGACCGGGCGCGTGACGCGACCGGCGCTGGACCTCGCCTGACGCAGGCCGCCTGCGGGCCTGACGCGGTATCGGTGGCCACGCCGGAACCCTTGACCGTGGCTCCGATCCGGATCGGCACCAAGGCGGGCCGCTTCCGGTCTTCGCGGCGCGCCGTTACATTAGGGTTTCCGTCCGACAGGTAAGCCCACATGAAACTCGGTGTCGTCATCTTTCCGACCGATCAGTCCATCCAGCCCGTCGAACTGGCGCAGGAAGTCGAAGCCCGTGGCTTCGAGTCGCTGTGGTTTCCCGAACACAGCCATATCCCGGTCAGCCGCGAAACGCCGTGGGGCGGGCGCAAGAACGCGCCACCGCTGCCCGACATCTACTGGCGCTCTCACGATCAGTTCGTCGCGCTCGCCGCTGCCGCTGCGGTGACGAAGCGCCTGCGTCTGTGCACCGGCATCACGCTCGTCGCCCAGCGCGATCCGATCTGGCTCGCGAAGGAAGTCGCGAGTCTCGACATGATCTCCGGTGGCCGATTCGAGCTTGGCATCGGCTATGGCTGGAACGTCGAGGAGATGCGCAATCACAAGCTCGAATACAGGAAGCGCCGCGAGATCCTGCGCGAGCACATCCTGTTGATGAAGGAACTGTGGACGAAGGAAGAGGCGAGTTTCCACGGCGAACACATCCAGTTCGAGAAGAGCTGGGCCTGGCCCAAGCCGGTGCAGACACCACACCCACCGATCGTGCTCGGTGGCGCCATCGGGCCTGGCACCGCGAAGCATGTCGCCGAATTCTGCGACGGCTGGATGCCGATCACCGGGCGTTACAGCATCGAGGAAGGGCTCGCGATGATAGCGACGGCCTGTCGCGACATCGGACGCGATCCGGCCAGCGTGCAGCTCGGCATGTTCTATCTCGGCAACGTCACCGCCGAGGAGATCAAGCGCGATCGCGATCGCGGTGCCGCGCGCTGCATCCTGCCGCTGCCGTCCAAAGGCGCCGACGTGGTGCTGAAGACGCTGGACGAGTACGCGAAACTGCTGTGAGCGGTGCCGCCTGTGCCTGCAGTCTCCGGGCAGCGCCCGGGGATCCCGGCCGGTCACGCGAACAGCGCCGCGTCAATGCAGGGTGGGTCGTCCGCCGCTGATCTGGGTCAGGCGCTCCCTGATCTGCGCTGCCAGGTGGGCTGACGGGTTCAACAACAGGGCCGTTTCGAGATCCGGGCGCCCACGATCGGGCGCGCCGACCGCCTGCCACAAATCGGCGCGCGCGATGCGCAGCTCGAGCATCCGCGGCGCCAGGGCGAGCTGATAGTCGGTCAGTTCGAGCGCGCGCTCGAAGTCTTCGCGCCCGTGCGCGATTCCGCGCAGGTTGTTCAGCATGCGCAGCACGATCTCCGGCGGTGTCGCGACTTTCAGGGCCTGCGCCGTCGACAGGCCGCTGGCGGCGACGCGCGCCCGGCATTCGGCGCTGTCGATAGGCCGCAGCGCGTAAGGATCGGCGAGCTGCCCGCCGATCGACACGAGGAAGTGGCCCGGAAAATTAATGCCGACCGTCTCGATGCCCAGCGCCTCACCGACGCCGATGATGACGACGGCAAGCGAGATCGGAATCCCGCAGCGCTTCCTCAGCACGGTGTCGAGCGCGCTGTTCTCTTCGGCGTAGTACTGCTCCGCGCCGGCGAAACCCAGGGCGTGCAGGGTGTCGAGCACGGCGTCGGCCGACGCCGCGGGCCCGATGCGCTGCGCGATCAGCGCGAGTTCGGCCCGACACCAGTCGGGATCGGTCGCCGGTTCGACGACGCGTGACACGAGCAGGGCGCCCTCCACAACGCCGCGCGGATGGCGGGCGTAGTCTTCGAACGCGAGCATCAGGGCCTTGGTGGAGTCAATCATCGGTGCGCTGCCGTTGGTCGCTGCAGTCTAGCAGGCTGGTGAAAGGCGTCGCGAGGTCGTCGTCCGCGCGGCGCGCGCGACGATTGGAAATGATTGCCGGGGTCGGTGATCGCGGCGGGCCGGCGCCCCTCGATGGCTGGCTCGCCGTGCTCGGCCCAGGCCCTGTTCACCGGGCCGTGAGTGTCCCGGCTGCCAATCGCGGGGCCGGTAAGCCCTGCGCGCGCCCCGGCGGCACTCGTGATGCGCGGGAGCAGCCGAACGTGGTGTCCTGTCGGATCGCGGCAGGGCACCGGCGGAAAATGATAGTCTTTCGGAACGGCAGTTCCGTTCCTTTTTGTGCGCCATTTCTGCCCCTGGCGAGTCCAAACGTTCCAAGTGCGACGCGTTGTGTTGTCGGTGGTCGTGCACCTCGGCGGTTCACGCAGACCACAGCCCGCCACCCGGCCCTCGGGGCCGTGACGCGGTCGCGTTGGGGAGACCGAACATCGAAACGCTCGACCACTACGACATCAAGATCCTGGCCGAACTGCAGCGCGACGGCGCGCAGTCCGTCGAAGCGCTCGCCGAGCGCATCGGTCTGTCGAAGACCCCGTGCTGGCGGCGCATCAGCCGCCTGCGCGAGTGCGGGGTGATCACGGGTATCGTGACCCTGCTCGATCCGGTTGCGGTGGGGCTCGGCACCACGCTGTTCGTCCATATCAAGGTGGAAAAGCACGACGCCGATCTGTTTCGCAAGATCGACCAGGCGCTGTGCCTGATGCCCGAAGTGCTCGAAGCGCACCTGATGCTCGGCGAAGCGGACTATCTGATCCGGGTGGCCGTGCCGGACGTCGCCGCGTTCGAGCGCTTCATGACCGACAAGCTGCATCGTCTGCCGGGCATCAAGGAAACGCGCTCGAGCCTGTCCGCGCGCCAGATCAAGCACACGACCGAGCTGCCGCTCGCCCACGGCGGCGGTGTCCGCGCGCACACGACGCGTCCGCGCCGCCGCGCACGGCCGCCGCCGCGCGCGCCCGGATCCTGAGCACCCGCGCGCCACGCGCAAACCCGCCCCCGCGTCATGGATGGGGGCCTGTCCGGCGGGCCCGGGCCTGTGCCGGGGGCGGCCCGCGGGTGTGAGCGATCGTCAATTGCCGGCCCGGGGCGCTCAAGCTGTGACGTCCGTCCGGTCCCGGACCGTGCCGGCCGTCGCATTTGACGTTACGCTGGGAGTCATAAGAAGCCCCCGTTGCAGGAAGCAAGCATGTACGAAGCCTTTTACGGTCTGCGCACCAAACCCTTCAGCCTTCTGCCCGACCCGGCCTTTCTGTACGGCAGTCGCAAGCATCAGCTCGCCCTGTCGACGCTGCAGTACGCCGTGCAGAGCCGGCTGGCCCTGTCGGTGATCACCGGTGAAGTCGGCTCCGGCAAGACCACGCTCGTGCGCCAGCTGATCAACGAACTCGGCGACAGCGTGACGGTCGGGCTGATCTCCAACACGCACCGTGGCTTCGGCAACCTGATGCAGTGGGTCGCGCTGGCCTATGGCCTGCCGTTCAAGGGCCGTGACAAGGTGGAGCTCTATCACGACTTCGTCGAATTCCTGTGCGCCGAATATGCGCAGGGCCGGCATACGCTGCTGATCGTCGACGAAGCCCAGAACATGGACGCGGAAACGCTCGAGGAACTGCGGCTGCTGACCAACGTCAATTCCGACGACCACATGGTCCTGCAGATGCTGATCGTCGGTCAGCCCGAACTGCACGACACCCTGAAGCGTCACGAACTGCGCCAGCTCGCCCAGCGCATCAGCGTGGCCTGCAAACTCGAACCGCTGGATGTCAACGAGACCGCCGCCTATGTCCGGCATCGTGTCACCGCGGCCGGCGGCAGCCCGAACCTCTTTCACAAGAATGCATTGCGGCTCATCTGGAGCAACAGCGGCGGCATTCCGCGCGTGATCAACACGCTGTGCGATCTGGCGCTCGTCTATGGCTATGCCGATGAGAAGAAGCAGATCGATGCGCTGCTGATTGCCGACATCGCGCGCGATCGCATCGACACCGGCCTGTATGGCGACAAGGTCTACGACGTCAATTCGCTGAACCTGCCGCACCGTACCGGCAAGCGCGACCGGCGCGCAGCAGGCCCGGGCGCGGCCGGCGAGGGGGCCGCACCGGCGGCGCCGCCGACGGACGCGGACGACACGCTGCTGGACGACGCCGTATCCGCCGGCGTCGACCTGATAGTCGACGGCAGTGCACCGACGGCGGCCGGGCCGTCGCCGACCGAAGCCGACATCGACGAAGAACGCCGTGCCCTCGCGAGCAAGGTCACGACGCTGCGTCCGGACGGCAGTGGCAGCGAGCGGCGCACACGCGACCGCAGCGGCTGAAGAAGCGGTCGTGCGGGCCTGGCGTTGACGCGCCACCGCGCCGCACGCCAGCCGCACCCCTCAACGTCCCCGCAGCGCCGGCATCACCTCTTCGCCGAACAGGCGCAGCGAACGCTCGAAATCGACGGTCGGAATCCCGGGCAACTGCATCCGACAGATGATCTCCGTCGGCGCCAGCTCGTCGATCAGTTCATCGAGCTGGGCGCGCACGCTGGCCGGATCGCCAATGATGTAGCGTGAGGCGAAGCTCCTGAAGTCGAGCATGTCCTCCGTCGTCACCAGTTCGCCGCGGTCGTTGCGCAGCTGCCGCTCGCCTTCGACCGATTTCCGGCTGTAGAGCCCGAACAGTTCGACGATAGCCGGGCCCGCGAGCGCTTCGGCCTCCGCGGTCGTGCGGGCCACGAACAGCTCACGGATGATCGGCCGCTCGCGGGTGGCGAAGCCGACGGCCGCCGCGGCCTCGTCGAAACGCGCGTAATGAGCCTTCAGTTCGGCGTTGGTATGACGCGGCGAGGCCGTCACCGGGCAGCCCCGGCGCGCCGCGCGCGTCAGCAGCTTCGGCCCCGACACGCCGTACCAGACCGGAATCATCGGCTGCACCGGCCGCGGCACCACGCGACAGCGCGGAATCTGGTAGTAGCGTCCGCTGTGTTCCAGGGTGTCGGCGCGCCACGAGGCTTGCAGGATGTCGAGCATTTCCTCGCTGCGCGCAAAGCGCTCCGCGTACGGGATGCGATACGCCGCGCACTCTTCGGACACATAGCCGGGGGACACGCCGAGCGTCAGCCGTCCGTTGCTGAGATTGTCGAGCGTCACGACGTCTTCGACGAGGCGCAACGGATCGTACAGGGGCAGCAGCAGTACGTTCGTCACCAGCCGCAGGCGCGTGCTCAGGCCGCTCGCGTGCGCGAGCACCAGCAGCGGACTCGGCGCCCAGCCGTTGTGCTGGAAATGGTGTTCGGTGGTCTGGAAGGAATCGAAACCCAGCGTTTCGGCGAGCGGCACCAGGCGGTCCATTTCACGAAACGTGGCCTGGTGCGTGATCGAACCGTTGGCGGGGGTGATGAAGCTGTACAGCAGGCCGAATTTCATCGCAGCACCCTCATGCCGGTTGGTGAGTGCGCAGTGTAATCCACGCGCCACCGTTCCCGCCTGTCGTCGATTCAGTACACTGGGCGAAAAGACACGAGGAAGCCGCGATGAAGAAGCACCGACTGGCCGACAGCGCGCTCGAGGTCACCGACCTCTGTCTCGGCACGATGACCTGGGGCGAGCAGAACACTGAAGCAGAGGCGCATGCGCAGATCGACTGGGCACTCGCACACGGGATCAATTTCATCGACACCGCCGAGATGTATCCCGTGCCGCCGAACCGGGACACCCAGGGTCGCACCGAGAGCCTGATCGGCGGCTGGAACACGCGGCATCGACACCGCCGCGGCGAGTTCGTCCTCGCCTCGAAGATCGCAGGCCCCGGGCGACGCGACTGGATCCGCAACGGCGACACCCGGGTTTCCGCGCGCACGATTCCGTGGGCCATCGACGACAGCCTGACGCGCCTGTGCACTGACTACATCGATCTGTACCAGATCCACTGGCCGGAGCGGAACGTGCCGATGTTCGGCAACTGGCAGTTCGATCCGCGCAAGGAGAAGGAGTCGACGCCGATCCTCGAACAGATCGAAGCGCTGGCCGCGGCGATCAAGGCCGGCAAGATTCGCGCGTACGGGCTGTCGAATGAAACGGCCTTCGGTCTGTGCGAGTTCAGGCGGCTCGCAGAGCAGCACGGACTGCCGTCACCGGTGTCGGTGCAGAACGGCTACAACCTCCTCAGCCGGACCTTCGATGGCGATCTCGCCGAAGTCAGCTATCGACTGGGGATTCCGCTGCTCGCCTACTCGCCGCTCGCGATGGGGTTGCTGTCGGGCAAGTATCGCGGCGGTGCTCAACCGGTCGATGCGCGGCTGGCGAAGTTTCCGAATTTCGGCGAACGCTACAAGCGTCCGCGTTGCGTCGAGGCGGCCGAGGAATACTGTGCTGTCGCCGGACGCCACGGCCTGACACCGACTGCGCTCGCGCTCGCCTTCGTGCGCAATCGCCCCTTCGTGGCCTCGACGATCCTCGGTGCGACGTCGCTCGCGCAGCTCGACGAACTCGCGCAGAGCTTCGAACTGGAATTGCCGGAGGCGGTGCTCGCCGACATCGAACAGGTCCACGAGCGCTATACAAGTCCGGCAGGGCAGTAGACACCCTCTGCACTGCCGCGCGGGGCCAGTCCGGGCAGAGCGCAGTGACGCACAGCCCGGGCCGTCGGTCAGTAGCCCGGCGGCGGCGGGGTGTTGATCGGCGGGTACGCCGGGGCCGCAGCAGGCGGTGGCGTGCCCGGCGCAGGCGTGGCCGGATAGGTCGCTGTCGGATAGGTGGCGGCATTCAGGCGCTGCTGTTCGGCGACGTTCGCCGGCACCGGCACCTGGTGGCCTTTGGCATACATGCACTGCACGTAGGCGTTGTCGTAGCGCTCCTGCACGTTGTAGGCAGTGCCGCCATACGCGTCGGTGCCGGCCGCGCTGCCGAGCACGAGGCCCCCGCCTGCGCCGATCGCGGCACCCGCGCCCGCATTGCCGGAGGCCGCGCCGATCAGGGCGCCCGCCGCGGCACCGACCGCCGTCCCGATCGCGGCGCTGTTGACGGCGCTGTCGGTGGCCGCCTGCTGCGTGGGCGGCAGGCCGGTCGCCTGACGCGCATAGGACTGGCACTCGTAGTCGTCGGCGCGGAATTGCTCGAACGACATGCCGGTGCCGGGCAGGGCCATGACATCGGGGCCGTTCGGGATGCTGGCGCAGCCGGCGGCGCTCACGGCGACGATGATCAGGGCAAGACTGGCACGTGTGTTCATGACTCGACTCCGGAACTGGCTGGCGTTCAACGCGGCGGTACGGTCGACGGATCGACCGGTATCCACTGCTGATTGCAGCGTGGCACGTGCGGGTAATAGCCGGCCGGACTCTGGCAGTAGTACCAGATCGTGGCGGGCGCCTGCGCCTGTGTCGGCGCGGGCGCCGGCTGGCGCTGCACGTAGACCGGCGGTTCGCGTTCGATGATCACCGTGCGCGGCTGGTAATAGGCCGGCGGAAACGGCCGATAGTAGGGCCAGGGATCCCAGAACGGGTCATAGAACGGACCGCCGAAATGAAACCCGAAGCTGGCGCGTGAGTGATGGTGTCGCCCGCCCGCATGGGCAGTGGCGGGCAGGGCCAGCAGCGTGCCGAGTACGCCGCAGAGCGTGGCGATCGCGATGGTCTTCTTCATGTCGTTCCTTCTCCTGACTCGACGGCCGCCATCGTAAGCGGTCTAATCTGATTGGATGCTGAACAGCGTGTCGCGTTGCAGGCCTGTGCGTAACAGTGTGTAACCGGCGCGCGCGCTTCCTCCTATACTGGCAACGGACGGCAACAGGGATACAGCAATGTCCGAGACGACGTTTGATGTCGTATTCAGCGGCAAGTTGCAGGCCGGCGCCGATCCGGCGCAGGTCCGCGTCAACCTCGCCCGTCTGTTCAAGACGGAGCCGGCGAAGGTGGCGCACCTGTTCAGCGGGCAACCGGTGCCAATCAAGAGGGGCGTCGATGCGGCCACTGCCCTGCAGTACCAGGCGGCGCTGGCCAAAGCAGGTGCGCTCGTCGAACTCCTCGACACCACGGCGGCCAGCGCGCCGGCCCCGGCCGCCGTCGCGGCAGCGTCCGCGGACATCGTCGCCGCGCCGGCCCCGGCAGTCGCGCGCGACGCACCCGTCACCGTACCGCCGGCCATGGCCGCGCGCGGCACGCCGCCGCAGGCGCCGGATTATTCAGTCGCCGAACCGGGCGCGGTGCTCGTCGAAGCGGTGGTCATCGCGCCGCCCGTCATCGACACCGGGCATCTCAGCGTGGCGGCTCCCGGCGAACTCCTCGACGCGACGCCCCCTGTGGCCGCTCCGCAGTACGATCTCAGCGGCCTCACGCTCGATCCGCCAGGCACCATCCTGTCGCAAGCGACGCCGGTCGCGCCGCCCAGCTTCGATCTCAGCCAACTGAAGCTCGAATAGCGCGGCGGGCACCAATCCCGCCGGGCGGCGTCCAACCCGCCAGCACAGCCGGACGGAGAGTGAGATGGGCAAAGTTTTCAAAGGGGCGTTCGCGCTGCTTGCGCTGGTGGCAATCGCGCTGGGCGCCTGGCGCTGGGTGACACGGAGCGACAGTGAACTCGCCACGCTCGTCGAACAGGCGCCGCAGCGCGTGCGGGAAGCGCTGGGCGCGCCGCCCGCGTCATCGCCGGCCCCGACCGACGTGGCCACGCCGCCCGCTGACGCACCGCTGCAATATCCGGTGCCGACCGATCCCTATACCGCGTTGCCGATGCTCGAGGCGAGCGATGAGGCATTCGTCGCCGCGCTCGGCGAAGCCGTCGCCGAACCGACGTTCACGCAGTTCGTCGAGACGCAGGGGCTCATTCGCCGCCTCGTCGTTGCGATCGACAACCTGCCGAACGGACGGCTGTCGATGAAGCAACGACCTCTGAAAGCGGTCGCCGGCGCGCTCGCCGTGACCGGCGACGAGTCCACGCTGACGCTGTCGGCCGACAACTACGCGCGCTATGGGCCACTGGTGGCACTCGCCGAGCGCGTCGATCCCGCCGCGCTGGCCGGCGTGTACCGGCACTACTACCCGCTGTTCCAGCAGGCCTACCAGGAACTCGGTTACCCGGACGCCTACTTCAACGATCGCCTCGTGGCGGTGATCGATCACCTGCTCGCGGCCAGTCCGGTCGACGGACCGGTGCGGCTGGTGCAGCCCCATGTGCTCTATCGCTACGCCGATCCGGCGCTCGAGGCGCGCTCGCCGGGACACAAGATCCTGCTGCGCATGGGGCCCGAGAACAGCCGCCGCGTGCAGGCGGTGCTCCGGTCCTGGCGCGCACAGATCCTCGCGCAGTAGCCGTCGAGGGATCTCAGATCAACGGGCTCAGCAGCCAGCTCAAGTCCTCGGCCCAGCGCCCGATCCGCCCCGGGGTCGCCGGCTGACCCTCGTCGCACGCGGCCATCAGCTGTTCGATCCACTCGGCGCCGCGGCCGGCGGCGGTCGCGCCGTAGGCGAACAGGGCGAGTTCGTAGTTCAGGTACAGACTCCGCGCGTCCATGTTGACCGAGCCGCTGATCGCCACCCGCTCGTCGATCACGATGAGCTTCGCGTGAATCATCGTGCGCGGATGCAGGAACACCCGCACGCCGGCTTCTGCGAGATCGCGCAGCAACCGGTTGCGGGCGAAATCGGCGACGCGATGATTCGAGCGCCGGGGCAGCACCACGCGCACGTCGACGCCGACTCTTGCCTGCAGCGTGAGTGCCCGCAGCAGACCCTCGTCCGGCACGAAGTAGGGCGTCACGATCCAGATTCGCTGACGTGCGTTGTAGATCGCCGAGGTCAGCACGTCGTAGAACGGATCGCCCGCCACGTCCGGGCCGTTCGGGACGACCTGCAGCGTTGTTTCGCCGGCGGGCAGGCCCGGGGCGGGCAGCGGCAGCGCTTCGCGCGTGGCGAACTGCCAGTCGCGCGCGAAGACCGTGGCCAGATCGGCGACGGCAGGGCCGCGCACTTCGACACAGGTGTCGATCCAGCGCGCGGGCGTCGCCGCCGGGCCCATGTATTCGGCGGCGAGGTTCATGCCGCCGGTCAGCGCGATGTCGCCATCGAAGATCGCCATCTTGCGATGGTTGCGCAGGTTCGCCGACCAGCGCCGATGCAGCGGCAGCACCGGCATGAAAATACCGACCTGGGCGCCGGCCCGGCGCAGGCGCTGCAGGCGCATGAACCGGATCGGCAGGCTGCCGAGCGCATCGACGAGCACGCGCACCTCGACGCCGGCGCGCGCCCGTGCCGCCAGGCGCTCGACGATGACGCGGCCCACGACGTCGTTGGCGAGAATGAAGGTCGTCAGGTGGATCGAATGCGTCGCGTGTTCGATCAGCGCGAGCAGGCGCGCGTACGCGATGCCGCCGTCGGTGATCATCTGCAAGGCATTGTCCGCACGCGGCGGCGGCATCGCGCAGGCGGTGAGCCGGCGTGCGATGTCGTTGGGCACCTCGGCGATGTCGGGCAGCACGCCTGGCGCATACAGCGGCGGTTTGCGGCCGGCGAGCTGGCGCAGTTTGCGCCCGCCGAACACGAGGTAGGCCGGTACGCCGACATAGGGGGCCAGCACCATGAACAGGAACCAGGCGATCGACGTCGCCGGCCGGGTGTGTTGGCGCAGCACGCGCGAGACGAGCAGCAGTGCGAGCACGAAGCCGACGATGGTCGCGAGGTGCTCGGTGACGAGCAGCAAAAAACCCTGGCCCGGGACGACGGGGGACGCGTCGGTCATCAAAGCACGACAGGCGTCAGGCGCAGGCGGGTGGCGAGTGCGAGATGATCGGACAGCCGGTGCCACGGCTGACCGTGCATCACCTCGGCGGCCTCGATCGTCAGACCGCGGCAGTAGATGCGGTCGAGCGGCAGCATCGGCCGCCAGGCCGGAAACGTTCGCGCATGCCTGCCATGGACTTCGACATAGGTGTCGACGACGCCGAGCTCATCGCAGATCCGCGTGCCGGCCTGCTGTCGCCAGTCGTTGAAATCACCGCCGACGATCAGCGGCGCGTCGTCGGGCACCTGCGCGCGGATATGCGAGATCAGGCTCGTCACCTGGCGCAGGCGGTCGGCGTGGCGCAGGTTCAGATGCACGCAGCACACGTGCAGCGGCGGTCCGGGGCCACCGTGTTCGAGCGTCGCATGCAGAATGGCGCGTTGTTCCCAGCGATTGACGCTGACATCGATGTTCTGCCATTTGCTGACCGGGAGTTTGCTGAGAATCGCGTTGCCGTGATCGCCGTGCACGTGGCGCGCACTGAGGCCGTACACCGCATGCGGCCACAGTTCGGTGGCGAGAAACTCCGTCTGCGGCAGCAGGCTCCAGTCGGCGAAGCGGCGCGCGTGTGCCGCATGCACGCCCACGATCTCCTGCAGCAGCGCGAGATCCGGATCGGTAACCTCCAGCGCTTCGCGGATCTGGTGCAGCACGTGCCGCCGGTTGCCCGCCGACAGACCCTTGTGGATGTTGTACGAAACGACGGTCAGCGGCGGCATGGCGTGCGCGGTGTCGAGAGGGCGATGAGGCCGGTGGCGCCGGCGAAGGGCCGGGCCACCGGGTGCCGGCAATTCTGCCGTGCGGCGGGGGCTTGGCGCGAACGTCCGCTGCCCGCGCCCGCGACGCACGTGCAGACGGCGACGCCGTGCGTCGCCGTGCCGGCTGGCCGGAACTCAGCCAATCAGCTTCGCGTACTGGTCGAGGATGGGCAGCACCTGGTCGGCGCCGGCCGGCGGCAGCGGCAGGATCGCGCGCTTGAAGCCGAGCGCCGGCAGCTTCTTGATCGCGTCGGCGTCCGGCGCCATCGCGAAGAACATGCCGAGATCGAGTGTCTTCACGTCGCGACCGATCTTGTTGCAGGCCTCGACGATGTGCTTCATGCCCCCTTCGAAGTCATACAGGCCGCCAATCGGCATCCAGCCGTCGCAGAACTCGGCGACGTGCGCGGCGGTTTTCGGCCCGGCAGCACCCCCCATGACGATCGGCGGATGCGGGCGCTGCGTCGGCTTCGGCCATGCCCAGCTCTTCTCGAACTGGATGTGCTTGCCCTGGAAGCTTGCCTCGTCCTTGGTCCACAGTTCCTTCATCAGCAGGATGTTCTCGCGCAGGATGTCGCGGCGCTGCTTGAAATCGAGTTTGTGATTGCGCATTTCCTCGACGTTCCAGCCGTAGCCGATGCCGAGTTCGAAGCGGCCACCGGAGATCATGTCGAGCGAGGCGACTTCCTTCGCGAGCCAGATCGGATCGCGCTGCGCGACCAGCGTGATGCCGGTGCCGAGACGGATTTTTTTCGTCACCGCGGCGGCAGCGGCGAGGGCGACGAACTGGTCATGCGTGCGCCAGTATTCTTCCGGCAGCGGCGGCATGTCCTTGAAGCCACCCCAGGGCGTCTCGCGGCTGGTCGGGATGTGGCTGTGTTCGGGGAACCACAGGGATTCGAAGCCGCGGGCTTCGACTTCCTTTGCGAGTTCCATGGGCTGAATCGCCTTGTCGGTCGGGAAAATGATGACGCCGATATCCATTGCGGGGCTCCTTCGTTTGCGCTTGTGTCAGCCCCCAGTATACGGAAATGCCCGGCCCTCAGGCCGGCTGCAGGCGCCGCAGGTGGCGCTCCATGACCTCGCGCAGGGCGTCGGCGCGGAACGGTTTGCCGAGGTGGTCGTCCATGCCGGCGGCGAGACAGCGTTGACGATCGTCGTCGAAGGCATTGGCGGTGACGGCGATGACGGGCGTACGACGGGTGGCGGCTGCCGCCTCAAGGGCGCGGATCCGTGCGGTGGCGGCATAGCCGTCCATCACCGGCATGTGGCAGTCCATCAGGACCAGCGCGGGCCGCGCATGACGAAAAGCGTCCACCGCTTCCGCGCCGTTGGTCGCCACCACGACGCTGACGCCCAACGTCTCGAGCATGGCCTCGGCCACCATCAGGTTCACCGGGTTGTCATCGACCAGCAGGACGTGGCCGTCGATCTCGATCCGCGAGGCCGCCGGTGGCGCTGCCTCGGGCTGGGTGTCCGGCGCCGGGGCGGGCCGCCACGGCAGTGTAAGGGTAAACGTGGAGCCGTGGCCCGGCGTGCTGTCGCACACGAGTTCGCCGCCCATCGCGCGCGCGAGCTGGCGCGAAATCGTGAGGCCGAGGCCCGTGCCACTGAACCGCCGGCTGTAACCGTCCTCGGCCTGGCTGAACGCATCGAAGATGCGCGCGACCTGGTCCGGTGCGATGCCGATTCCGCTGTCCCGCACCGCGATCTCCAGCTGGGCGCCGCTGCGACTCACGCGGATGCCCACTGCGCCACGCGGCGTGAATTTCACCGCATTGCCGACCAGGTTCATCACGACCTGCCGCAGGCGCGCCACATCGCCGAGCACCCATGCCGGCGTCGCGAGATCCAGTTCGAGCGACACTGTCACGTTCTTCTGCAGGGCGCTCTGCGCGCAGAGATCGGCAACATCGCGCAGGGCTTTTTCGAGATCGAACGGGGCCGACTCGAGTGGCATCTTGCCGGCCTCGATCTTCGAGAAATCGAGCACGTCATTGATGATCGACAGCAGGTGCTCGCCCGAGCGCTCGATCAGCGCGAGTCGTTCGCGCTCCTCACCGCCGACCCGGCCGTGCAGCAATTGCAGTGTCCCGAGCATGCCGTGCAGTGGCGTGCGCATCTCGTGGCTCATGGTGGCGAGAAAGCGGCTTTTGACTTCACTGTGCCGTTCGGCCAGCGCGAGCGCGTCGGCCCGATCGCTGGCGAGGCGCGCATGTTCGAATCTCATGCGCAGCAGTTCGTGCACGGTGTTGGCCGCCCGCCGGCCGTCCAGCAGCATCAGCCCAAGAAAGAACAGCAGCGAGAGGCCGGCAAACGTTTCCTGCGCGTTACCCGAGACGACGTGCCACAGCGCCGCAGGCAGCAGCAGCGCACTGGCGAACGACGCGCTGGCGCGATACCAGCTCGACAGCGTCAGCGTCCCCACAGCTGAGACCCCCACCATGCATGCGAACAGGATGGCGCTGGGCCCGGTTTGTGCCGGAGACGGAAAAATGATGAGCGCCGAACCCCAGACCAGTCCGTCGATGATCAGCAGCGTCATGAAGACGCCTTCTACGAGCGGCGAGACGGTCGCCTGCCCGCCGCGACTGTAGAGGAGGGTCTGCGCGATCCGCGTCGCCGTCACCACCACCTTCGCGCCGAGCCAGCTGAGCAAGGCCGCGTGCGAAAAGCTCGGCCACAGAATCCACACAATCAGACACGCAAATGGAATTCCGGCCACCAGGGGTGCCAGCGCGCGGGACAGCGCGATCCTCAGCAGTTCCTGATGGATCCGCGCGGCCAGGGTGGCGGGTAGCAAATCATGCGGGTGGTCTGGCGTCATCGCCATGGCTGATGCTTCCTGTCGGTCCATGCGGCCGCTGGCCCTGACCCCTAGTATCGACGCATCATGGCCGCCACTGGAACAGGCTGGGCCCGGAGTACCGGAAATAATGCAGACCCCCTACGAGCAAATCACCCTGGACATCACCGATCCCGTCGCCCGTATCACGCTGAAGCGGCCGGAACGACTGAATGCGATGACCACGCGCATGCTGGCCGAAATCCGCCACGCGTTCGCGGCCGCCGAACGTGACGAACGCGTAGTCGGCATCGTGCTGACGGGCGAGGGGCGCGGCTTCTGCGCCGGCATGGACATCGAGGCGCTCGACGCCATTGCAGCGGCCGGTCGAGTGTCTCGCGAAGGCCCGGCCGAACTCGCCGCAAGCCCGGGGGACCCGGCGCTGGGCGAGGATTTCGCCGCGGTCTACAGCTACCTCCTCGCCTTGCGCAAACCCGTGATCGCCGCCGTCAATGGCGCGTGCGCGGGGCTTGGTTTCTGCTTTGCGCTACTGTGCGACCTGCGCTTCGTCGAGCGCGACGCGCGGTTCAGCACGGCGTTCTCGCGTCGCGGACTGGTCGCCGAACACGGCATCAGCTGGCTGCTGCCGCGCGTGATCGGGCCCTCGCGCGCACTGGACCTGCTGTGGAGCGCGCGCAAGTTCGACGGCGTCGAAGCCGAGCGCCTCGGCCTCGCCGATCGGCTGTGCGACGCCGGCACCAGCGTCGACGCGGCCTGCGCCTACCTCCGGGAACTGGCCACCCACACCTCGCCGACTTCACTGAAGGTGATCAAACAGCAGGTCTATCGCCACCTGATGATGCCCCTCGGGCCGGCCATGGCGGACACCGAGCGCCTGATGAACGAGAGCCTCGAACGTGCCGATTTCCGCGAAGGCGTGCGCTCGTTCGTCGAGCAGCGGCCGCCGGTGTTTGCGCGGCTGAAAATCTGAAGCATCGCCGATGCGTTTTCGTTCCCCGGCGCGCGACGCGGTGCCGCGCGCCGTGTTCGACCATCCGGCCTATGCGCCTTTCCAGCCACATGCCGCCTGGCTGACCGGGCCCTGGCCTGCCGTCGATGCGCTGAACGAGGGGTTCGACGCGCCCCGTCATGCGCGGTCGGGCGCGTCACTGCGCTTCGTCGAGCAGACGCCGGCGCTGCTCGCGGACGGGCGCCACTATGAAGCGCGAATCCACGACACGGGCCTGATCGCGACGCGCGCGGCAAACTGGCACGACCTCTTCAATGCCCTGATGTGGATGGAGCGCTTTGCGTTGAAGTGCGCCGTCAATGCGGCGTATGTCCGCGAAGCGGCGCGTGGTCTGCCCGGCCCGCGTACGCGGCCGCAGTGCGCGCTGACCCATTTCGACGAAGCCGGCGCGCTGGTCGTGCTGCGCGACACCTCACTGCTGCCGGCCTGGGATGCGCATGACTGGCATGCGCTGTTCTGGTGTGGGCACTGGCATGCGGACGCGCAGCTCGTGCTGTTCGGCCACGCGCTGCTCGAGCACCTGCTGCTGCCGGGCGCCATGCCGGTCGCGAAGTGCCTGGTGACGATCGGTGACGACACCGCGTCCGCCGTCCAGGCGGTGGCCGACGCCATTGCCGCCGGCGACGCGCTCCGTGATCCGGCCGAACTGCGGCCCCTGCCGCTCGCCGGCCTCGCCGGCTGGCATCCAGACAATTCGCACGAGCATTTCGTGCGCGAAGCCGCCTGCTTCCGGCCGCGCCGTCCGGACCGCGTCTACCCGGCACCGCTACGCGTCATGTAGTCGGGGAGTGCGGTTCGGGCTGGGGGAGGGATTGGCCACCGAGAACACCGAGAACACCGAGGAATTCGGTGACGGCGCCGAGCCTGTTGCAGGCGGCGGCGCCGGACGGACGGCATGCTCCTGGCGCATATGGACCGGGTTTGGTGAGCCGCACCTCG
>LNFM01006798.1_pt1 | contig 18521 bp, 21 predicted proteins | sample 596031 | NCBI WGS metagenome assembly LNFM01 (sample SAMN04254537, study PRJNA301005) | activated carbon metagenome | isolation source: dual media filters at the Ann Arbor, Michigan drinking water treatment plant | place: USA: Ann Arbor | reverse complement strand
TCATCAGCGTCTGCCTGTCGACCGGCCTCTTACTTCCGGTGTGTGTCGTAGAGCAGACCGTCGACCTCCGGCCGCGTGCACCAGCAACCGACCCATTGCTGTCTTTCGCATCGGCGAGATGGGTGTCGGCAAGGTCCGAGAAAGCGGTCGGTCACGTTCTGGCGCCTTTGCTGCGCCAAGGCCACAGGAGCCGGGGGCCAGTCAGTCGTCCCATTTTTGGGGTCAGCAATCGACCTTGCCTCAGTGACATGGCAGTTTCAGCAGCCGACTACTGCTACAGCCTCGCGCCCCAACGGTCTGGCAAGCCGCTGCCTGTCTGCGGTTTGATCGCGCTATTGCGACAGAACCCGCCGCGGCACCCGGCTGGTCAAGCGGCGACTACTTGCAGATATGCCCGCAGCCAACCGTACCAGGCCTGCAGCCCCTCGCCGGTGTAAGAAGACACCGGGAAGATCTTCAGCCGCGGGTTGATCTTCAGCGCGTTGTCCATCATTAGCTGCAGGTTCACGCGCAAATGCGGCAGCAGGTCCACCTTGCTCAGCAGCAGCACGTCGGCAGCGCTGAACATGTGCGGGTACTTCAGCGGTTTGTCTTCGCCTTCGGTGACCGAGAAGATCACCACGCGGGCGTTTTCGCCCAGGTCGAAGAGAGCGGGGCAGACCAGGTTGCCGACGTTCTCAACCACCATCAACGAACCCGCTGGCGGGTTCAGCACTTTCATGGCGCGGCCCAGCATGTCGGCCTCCAGGTGGCAGCCGGTGCCGGTGTTGACCTGCACGGCCTGCGCGCCGGTGGCGCGTATGCGCTGGGCGTCGTTCAGCGTGGCCTGGTCGCCTTCCACCACGTTGATGACCACCTCGCCCTTCAGGTCAGCGATGGAGCGCTCCAGCAAGGTGGTCTTGCCGGCGCCCGGGCTGCTCATCAGGTTCAGAGCCGTCACCTCACGCGCTGCCAGCCAACCCCGGTTGCGCTCGGCCAGCACCTGGTTCTTGCCCAGGATGGCGGTTTCCAGCGCAATGGTCTCGCTGTCGCGGCCGGGCACTTGCAGGTTGTGGCTGTGGTGCTGGTGGTCGTGGTCGTGGTCGTGGGAATGATCGTGCGCGTGGTCATGGCCATGATCATGGTCGTGCGGGTGTCCGTGGTCATGTGCATGGTCATGCGCATGCGTAGTGCCGTCGGCATGCGTGTGTGCTGGCCCGTCGCCATGCTCGTGCGGGTGATCATGTGGGTGGTCGTGCCCGGGCCCATGCGCATGCGTGGTGCCGTCGCCATGGGTATGCACATGGCCGTCTTCCATGGACGTGATGGTGGTCTGGCCGTCGCCGCAGCCGCAGGTTACGCACATGATTCGGTCTCCATTTCCTTGATCTTCAATTCGGTACCGGCCACCACACGCAGCGTGGGTTGGCTGCAGTGGGGGCAGCGGCCCAGGGGTGCTGCGAGTTCCGTTTCTGCGCCGCAGGACGAACAGTGGCCCAGGCCGGCGGGTTCGATGATGTTCAGCCGCGCGCCTTGCAGCGCTGTGCCCTTGCTGCAAACGTCAAAACAAAAGCGAATGGACTCGGGCAGCAGGCCCGACAGCTTGCCCACTTCCAAGGTGACGCTCAGCACCTTCTGGCCCTTGGCGTGTTCGGCCACGATAGCCACCACGCTGCGCGTAATGCCCAGTTCGTGCATCAGCAAATCCGGGGCAGTTGTTCGCCTACCAGCATGTCCACCACGCGCTCACCACCAAAGGCGGTGTTCAGCACCACGTGGCCGGCCGGCTCGGCCAGCACCTCGCCCACGATGGCGGCGTCTTTCCCGGCAGGGTGCGCGCGCATGGCGGCCAGCACGGCGCTGGCGTGGCTGGCCGGCACCACAGCCACCAGCTTGCCTTCGTTGGCCATGTACAGCACGTCCAGCCCCAGCATCTCGCAGGCGCCGCGCACCTCGGGTTTCAGCGGTAGCGTGTTTTCTTGCAGACGTATGCCCACTTGTGAACTGACGGCAAACTCGTTCAGCACCGTGGCCAGGCCGCCGCGCGTGGCGTCGCGCAGGCAGTGGATGTCGGGGCAGGCGGCCAGCATGGCTTGCACCAGGCCGTGCAGCGGCTGGCAGTCGCTGGCGATGGTGCTGTGCAATTGCAGTTCGTTGCGCGCCACCAAAATGGCCACGCCGTGGTCGCCCAGGCTGCCGTTGACGATGACCGCATCACCCGGCCGCGCGCGTGTGGCTGCGATGTTCACGCCACGCGGCACCACGCCGATGCCGGCGGTGTTGATGAAGAGCTTGTCGGCCGCGCCGCGGTTCACCACCTTGGTGTCACCCGTCACCACCTGCACGCCGGCGGCACGTGCGGTGGCCGACATGCTGTCCAGCACACGCTGCAACTCGCACGTGGGCAGGCCTTCTTCGATGATCAAGCCGCACGACAGGAACAGCGGCACCGCACCCGACATGGCCAAGTCGTTGACGGTGCCGCAGATGGCCAGCTTGCCGATGTCGCCACCGGAAAAAAACAGCGGCGCCACCACGTAGCTGTCTGTGGTGAAGGCCAGGCGGTCGCCGTGTTCGGCCAGGCTGGCCAGCGACACCGTGGCCTGGTCTTCCAGCGCCGCCAGGCGCGGGTTGTCGAAGGCGGGGACGATGAGCTTTTCAATCAGCTCGCGCATGGCGCGGCCACCACCGCCGTGGGCCATGGTCAGGGTTTTGTCGCGCAGGCCGGCCATCAGAGTTTCTTTGGTTTAGGCCACCGTGGCCGCAGTGACGGAAGCCGCTGGCTTCTTCACGAAGGCCATGCGCGAGTACTGGTGGTAAGCGGCGCAAGCGCCTTCGCTCGACACCATCAGCGCGCCCATCGGTGTTTCGGGTGTGCACAGGGTGCCAAACACCTTGCACTGGTTGGGCTTGATCACGCCTTTGAGCACCTCGCCGCACTGGCAGCTCTTGGGGTCAGCAATCTTCAGGTTGGGCACCGAGAAACGCCGCTCGGCGTCAAAGCCTGCATAGGCTGCGCGCATGCGCACGCCGGAATGGTCGATGGAGCCCAGACCGCGCCACTCGAAAAACTCTCGCAGTTCAAAGACGCGGGTGATGGCGTCCAGCGCCGCCGCATTGCCGCCTTCAGGCGCGATGCGCTTGTACTGGTTTTCCACTTCGCAGCGGCCTTCGCTCATCTGCTTGAGCACCATCCATAGCGATTGCAAGATGTCCAGCGGCTCGAAGCCGGCCACCACCAGCGGGCGGCGGTACTGCTGCGCAATGAAGTCGTAAGGCCGGCTGCCGATGACCATGCTGACATGACCCGGGCCCAGGAATCCGTCGATCTGCAAATCAGGCGAATCGAGGATGGCCTTCACCGTGGGGATGATGGTGATGTGGTTGCAGAACAGCGAGAAGTTGCGCACGCCCAAAGCCTCGGCCTGCAGCACGGTCATGGCGGTGCTGGGCATCGTGGTCTCAAAGCCCAGGCCGAAAAACACGACCTCGCGGTCGGGGTGCAGTTGCGCCAGCTTCAGCGCGTCCAATGGCGAATAAACGGTGCGCACGTCGGCGCCTTCGGCCTTGGCCTGCAGCAGGCTCTTCTTTGAACCTGGCACGCGCATCGCGTCGCCGAAGGTGGTCATGATGACCTGCGGGTGTTCGGCTATCGCCACGCAGTCGTCCACGCGGCCCATGGGCAGCACACACACGGGGCAGCCGGGGCCGTGCACAAATTCCAAGCTGGGCGGCAGCAGGTCCTTCAGGCCGTAGCGAAAGATGGTGTGCGTGTGGCCGCCGCACACCTCCATCACCTGCAGCGGGCGGGGCTTGCCGGCGGCCAGCTGGTCGGCCAGTCTTGATACCTCGGCCACCAGTGTTTTGGCCAGCGCAGGGTCGCGGAATTCGTCGGCGTATTTCATCGCGGGCTTCCTGATGACGCGGGGTCGGGGGCGCGGTGGCTGGCCAGCAAAGTGTGCGTCAGGTCCCACAGGATGTGGTACAGCGCTACGTGGGTTTCTTGCACGCGGTGGATGCTGTCGGTGCGCACCACCAGGCACAGGTCGCAGTCGGCGCTGGCAGCCATGCGGCCGCCGTCGCCACCGGCCAGGCCCAGTGTGGTGGCGCCGCGCCGCTTGGCAGCGGCCAGGCCGGCCAGCAGGTTTTCAGAATTGCCGCTGGTGGAAATGGCCACCACGCAGTCGTTGGCGCCCACATGGGCCAGCACCTGGCGCGTGTACACATGCGCAAAGCCGATGTCGTTGGCCACGGCCGTGATCATGGCCATGTCCTGGCTCAGGTTCACCGCCGGCAGCGCCGGGCGGCCGGCAGTGACCGGGTGCTGAAACTCCACCGCCAGGTGCGCTGCGTCGCAACTGCTGCCGCCATTGCCCAGCGTGTACAGGCGCCCGCCTTTGCTGAAGGCCTGCGCCAGCAGCCGCGCGGCCTGCACCACTCGGGGGGCTTCTTCGGCAAAAAAGCGCTGCTTCACGGCGCCGCTGTCTTCGGCTTTCAGGCGCACAGCATCGAGCAGGCTCATCTGCAGCCGCGACGCGTCGGGCGCATGGGCCAACGGTTCAGCGGTGCCGGCCCCCACAGCCGACATGTGCGGGTACAGGCCCGAGAGCTGGGCGCCGACGCTCATCACGCCGCCAAGGCCCGGTCGCTGGCGCGCATGGCGTCAATCTCGTTCTGTGCTTCGCCCAGCATCTGCAGCACTTCCAGCGTCAACTGGGCTTCCTTTTCGTTGATGCGGCTCATCGCAAAGCCCACATGCACCAACACCCAGTCGCCCACGCAGGCTTCTACCGGGTGTTCTTCGTTGACGACGCAGGCGATGTTGATTTCGCGCTGCACGCCCAGCACGTCCACCAGCGCCAGTTTGTTGGCGGCGTGGGTGATGCTGACGATGTGGCCAGGGATGCCTAAGCACATGGGTGGGTTTCCTCAATGCAGGGGTTGGATGTGGCGCGCTGCGGCCACCATGGCCTGGCCCAGGGCCAGGCCGCCGTCGTTGCAGGGCACTTGCCGGTGCGTGAGCAAGGTGTAGCCTGCGTCGCGCAGTTGCTGCACCACACGGTCATGCAGCACGCGGTTTTGGAACACGCCGCCACTGAGCGCCACGGTGCGCAGCGGCTGGTTGGGGTCATGCATGTTTGCCACCTTGTCCACCATCTTGCAGATGGTTTTGGCCAGGCCTTTGTGAAAGCGCGCAGCCATGGTCGGCACAGGCGTATTCAGCACCAGGTCGCCGAGCAGCGCCGTCCACATGGCCAGCGGTTCGATGTAGGGCAGGTTGCTGCCCTTCAAGCGCGGCACGCCAAAGGGGTAGCCCAGTTCTTCGTCTTCGTGCTGCAGCACTTCGGCGTCCACCAGCGCTTCCATTTCCACCGCGCCCTGGCCTTCGTAGGCAGCAGTGTCTCGGCACAGGCCCATGGCGGCAGCGGCGGCGTCAAACAGGCGCCCGCAACTGCTGGCCAGCGGCGAGTTCACGCCCTTGGCCAGCATGCCGTCCAGCAGCGCACGGGGCTTGGCGTCCAGGAATTGGTGCAATTCCAGATCGGCATAGTTCATCGCAAAAGAAGGCCACTTCAGCTCGGCCATCAGGTGCGCGTAGGTGTTGCGCCAGGGCTCGTGCATGGCCTGCTCGCCACCCAGCAGCGCCACCGGCTTGAAGGTGCCGCAGCGTTTGAACTGGCGGTAGCAGGCCACTGCAAATTCGCCGCCCCAGAGCTGCCCGTCTTCACCGTAGCCCAGCCCGTCCAGCGCCACGCCCACCACGGGGCCTGCTTGCAGCGGCCAGCCGTTGTCGGCCAGGCAGGCGGCGATGTGGGCGTGGTGGTGCAGCACTTCCACCGGTTCGGGCACGGTGCTGCGCGCCAGCTTGGACGACAGGTATTCGGGGTGCGCGTCGCAGGCGTGCAGTTGCGGTGTGAAGTCGAAGTAACTTTGCAGGTCGCGCAGCGCGCGCTGGTAGTCGGCATGGGTGGCCGCGTCTTCCAGGTCACCCAGGTGGGGTGACAGCAGCGCCTGGCCGCTCTTCAGCAGGCAAAAAGTGTTTTTCAGCTCGCCTCCGTAGGCCAGCACTGCCGGTGCTACTTCAAAACCGGGTGGCAGCGCCAGCGGTGCCGGCGCCAGCCCGCGGGCGCGGCGCAGCACGCGGGGGCTGCCGTCCAGCACGCGCAGCACCGAGTCGTCCACGCGGCGCGCGATGTCGCGGTCGTGGTCCAGCACATAGTCCACGCCAGTGGGGAAGCGGGCCTTCAATTGCTGCAGCGTGATGGCCTGCGGCTCGTCGCTGAGGTTGCCGCTGGTCAGCACGATGGGCCGCTTCATGCGCCGGAGAATCAGGTGGTGCACGCCCGTGTTGGGAAGCATGAAGCCCAGCGTGTTCAGGCCCGGGGCAACGCCATCGGCCAGCGCCAGTGGGGCCTGGGCGGGGCGGAAGCGCGGCATGCCCGGGGCGGGGTCGGGGGGATACGGTGCGCTCGGCAGACCTTGGCGGCGCTGCAGGAGCACGATGGGCGCGGCCGGGCTTTGCAGCGCCTGCGCTTCGGCGTCGCTGACCTCGCACCAGGGGCGCACCGCGTCCACATTGGGGGCCATCAGCGCAAAGGGTTTGGCCTGACGCCGCTTCAGGCTGCGCAGGCGCGCCACGGCTTCAGGCTGGGTGGCGTCGCAGGCCAGTTGGTAGCCCCCCAGGCCCTTGATGGCAACGATGTGGCCCTTGGCCAGCAGGGTGCCGGCACCGTCGCAATCGTCCAGAAAGGAAAAGCTGTCCAGGGTGAAGGGGCGCTCATCCATGCGCACCAGCCTGAGCTTGGGGCCGCACACGTGGCAGGCAATGGCCTGGGCGTGGAAACGTCGGTCGGCGGGCGCGTCGTACTCGGCTTGGCAGTCAGCGCACAGCGGGTAGCTGGCCATGGTGGTGTGCGGGCGGTCGTAGGGCACGCGGGTGACGAAGCTCAGGCGTGGGCCGCAGTGTGTGCAGTTGGTCAGCGGGTAACGGAAGCGGCGCCCGAAGGGATCGAAGATTTCGGCCACGCAGGCGGTGCAGGTGGCGGCGTCGGCGGCCACGGCGGCGAATGGTGCGCTGTCTGTGGCGCCCGTTGCTTCACCAATCGCCGTGCCGGTGCTGGGCGCGATGACAAAGCCCGTGGGCAGCGGCTGCGGCAGCGCCATGCGCTGGCGCTCGAAGGTGTTGATGCGCGCCAGCGGTGGTGCCTCGGCCTGCACGCGGCGCGCCAGCAGGTCCAGGTGGGCCTGGGCGGCCACGGCGGTGATGGTGACGCCCTGCGCGTCGTTCAGCACCGAGCCTGCCACGCCCAGTTCGCTGGCAATGCGCCACACGGTGGGCCGAAAGCCCACACCCTGCACGGTGCCGCGCACATGCATCTGCTCGGCGGCCAGGGGCATGTTCATGGGGTGGGTGTCGGCGCAGTGGCCAGGTCCCACAGCATCACGCGGTTGTTGCCCGAGTCAGCTATCAGCAAGGTGCCAGCGTGGTTGCTGCTGCGCATGCCGCCGTCGATCTGGGGCGCCATCGCCACGCTGTAAGGCCAGCACACGCTGTCGCGCGCCGCCGGCAGCCAGCGGTTGTCGCCCTTGCTGTTCCAGTCGGGCTGCGCGGCCAGTGCCACGGCGTTGGCGCCGTGTTGCACCAGGTCTTCGGTACGCCAAGCCAACAGGCGCGAATTGGCGGTGTCGGCCACCACCAGCAGCGGGCCGGCCACGGCTGCGCCGTAGGGCATGTTCAGACAGGCGGCGTCGGGGTAGTAGCTGGCTTGGTTGTGTTCCACCAAGGCCGTATCACGCTGCCCTACCAACACGTCGCAGGGGGTGTTGTGACTCTGCGGCGGGCGCAGCCAGCGCATCAGCCGGTTGTTGCCGGCGTCTGCCACGCACAGGCCACCGGCCGGGAAGGTGATGGCGTGGGGCCAGCGCATGCTGCAGGCTGTGGGCGCGCCACCGCCGTTTTCGTCACGCGTGTTGAAGTGGATCTGGCCCAACACCAGATCAGCGGCTTCGCCGTTGTGCTGCGGCAGACCCTGCCACATCAGCACCCGACGGTTGCCGGTGTCGGCCACCCACAAGCGCACGCCGTCCCAGGCCACGCAGTAGGGCCAGAACAAAGTGTTGGCCTGTGGCTGGTCGGCACCACGGTTGGACTGGCCGCTGTCGAAGTCGGCCTGGCCCAGGACCACATCGGGCCGCTGGTGCGATTGGGTGGGCCGGCGGTGCCAGATGAGCACGCGGTGGTTCCAGGCATCGGCGACCGCCAGGCCTTCGCCCTGGGCGCCGCACACCGTGATGCCGGTGGGCACGTTCATGGTGTCGGCGCTGGTGCTGCCGCCAGCGTTGCGGCCTTCGCGAGCAAAGGCTGGCTGGCCCAGCAGAAGGTCGGCGGGTGTGTGATCGGCCTCGGGCCTCTGGGTCCAGCCAAGCACACGGTGGTGGCCCGTGTCTGACACCCAAAGCGAGCCGTCCGCCGCAGCGCACACACCACGCGGGCCGAACATCGACATGGCCGAAGGCACCACTGAGAGCGCCAAGCCCAGCGGGTCGTCGGTACCGCCAAGAAGGACCCGCGCGCCGCGGGTTTCCAGCAAAGGCGCGCAAGCCACGGCGGCGGTCGGTGCACGGCGCGCAGCGGGCGCCAGCGAAACGCGGGCAGTGACGGTGCTTGCGGGGCTGGTCATCAGCGATGGCATCGAGTCTTCAGCGCCGCAGTCGCACGGCCACGCGATCGCCCACCACCTTGACCGCGTGCACCGCCAATTGCACTTCGGGCACGGTCAGGCATTCACCGGTTTCCAGCAGATAGACAAAGCCGTGGTACGGGCAACGCAGCTTGCCGTCTTCGAGCTGGCCGCCGTCCAGCGGCATGCCCATGTGGGCGCAGGCGTTGTCAACGCAGGACACCGTATCGCCCCGGCGATAGAGCAGCACGTCCCGGTCTTCCACCCGGTGCAGGGCCATGTCGCCGTCGGCGACGTCGGTCAGCTTGCACACGTCCACCCAGCCGGCGTCTTGCTGGCGTGCGAAGGGGCTGACGAAGTGGACGACCTGGGCGCCGCCGACGGTTTGCTCGGGCGCGCCGCGGCTGACGCGCTGCACGGTAGTGATTTCAGGGCACAGCGCTTTGATGGACTTTTCAACACCTTCGCTCAAGGTTTCGCCCGACGACGGGCACGACTGGCACGACCCCACCAGCCGCACCTCGACCGTGTCGGGCAGCTTCACCGCCACCAGTTCCACATCGCCGCCATGCTCTTTGAGCGACGGTCGCACGTTGTCCAGCGCGCGCCGCACGCGGTCTTCCAGGGGCTCTTTCACCAGGCCATGAAAGCGCAGCACCTGGTAGACCAAGGGATCGTGCACCGCCTGGCGCAGCGCTGCAGCGGCAGCCGGGTCGGTTTTGAGTGAACGGATCAAGCGCTTGAAGGCCTCGGCATTGAGCTGCTCAATGCCCGTGCGAAGTGCTGACAGCAGTGCCTGCTGCGTCGGCTCCCAGGTTTCAGCCAACGCCTCCAGACGGACGATTTCCTCAGCCCGCCGAGCCAGTTCGGCAGCCGATTCGGCGTGCACCGACTGAAGGTCTGGTGCGTAGTCGCGAGCAGTCATGGCCGCATGCCCAGATCAGTTGTACTTGAGGTCTTTGAACAGCCAGGGCTGGGCGAAGCCGCCCACCACCGAGGCCACCACCACACCCACAACAGGTGACACGAACCAGCCCAGCACCAGCAGCACCGCCAGCGTCAGGCCAAAGCCTTTGAGCCACTGCAACAAGACTTCACGAGGATCACGGAACAGACGGCCAGCGAAGAACAGCTTCACGGAGTTCAAGAACATGTCGATCATGGGAGCCCCTGTCAGCGTGCAAAGTACAGAACGGCCAGGCCCACCAAAGCAGCTGGCAACACGGCAGTGGGGCCGTAGAAAGCACCCATCATCGCGGCCAGCTCTTTGCCCAGCGCTTCGGCGCCGATGCGTAGGCCGCTGGCAGCACCGGCAGCCAGCGCCAGCACCAGCGCCAGCACAAACAGACCCAACAGAAAAAGCGCCGACATACGTATTGCTCCGCTTCGAAAAAGAGTCTTGGGTGGGGATTGGGGTAGGAGGTGCTTGGAGAACGATTTAGCTGGACTGCACTCGGCGGTGCATGAGCTCTGACGAGATCTCGTCTGCCACTTCATTCATCATCTGTGCCTTCTCTGGGTCGCCGTGCATCGCGAAGAGCGCGCGCGCTTCTTGCACCAGAGTCAGCGCATCGCTCAGCGGGTCGGGCGAGCCAGCGCTAGCCGTGCCGGTTTCGGGCACAAGGCTGCGCAGCACATTGGCTTTGTTGGCAATGGTGTTGGCGTATTCCAGCGGCGTGTCGCGCGGGTTGCGTACTTTCAGCGCTTCGTCATAAACCGCCAACGCACGCAAATTGTTTTCCAGTACGTGGCTGCTGCTGGCGTACTGCAGTGCATTGCCAAGGTTGTTGTTGATCATGGCGTATTCGCTGGGATGGTCGATCAGGTTGATGACCTTCAGGACTTCTTCAAACGACTGCACGGCCAGGGCCTCGCGCATACGGCCGCGCTCGTCGCTGACGGGCATCGACAGGTAACAGATGGCCAGGTTGTTGTGCAGTACCGAGTACTCCTGCGGAAAGCGCTCACGCGTGAAGGTGCGCAGCGCGCGGTGGTAACAGGCAATGGCGTCTGTGATGCGGCCGCGGCCGTGGCCCGTCAGGGCCTGCATGACCAGGCCCTGGTTCAGCTCGGCCTCGGCCACCTCTTCGGCCTGGCCGTGTTGCTGCAGCACGGGCAGCGCGGCGGCGAAGCTGTCCTGCGCCTGCTGCAGCGCCTGTGCCGCACCGTCGGGCAGGGCCTGCAGCGCAGTGCCCATGCGGGCCTGAATGCGGGCGCGAAGCAATTGCGCGCCCGCAGGGACCATCAACAGCGCGCGCTGGTAGAGCGTGACAGCGTCATGCAGCTGTTCGACGTTCTTGGGCCGTTGCTGCAGGCCCATCGCGATTTCCATCAGCATTTCGGCGCGCTCTTCGGGCGACGCCTCGGTGTCTTCGGCTGCGGCCAACGCCGCCTCGAGTTGTGACTTTGAAAGACTCTGCACGGGGTAACTCCAGCGCCAGTGGGATCACTGACAGGAATCTAGTCAGGCCCCTGACATCCGTCAATCAGGTTTGCGAGCGCAAACAAAGTTTGCAGTCCTGACCGTGGGCTCTCTTCATCGCCGGTTCAACAGTTCAAGACCCACGATTTGCAATGCACCGGCCTCTTCCACCCAGCGCACGGCGAAAGTTCGCTCGAGCGAAAAGCGCCCCAGCCCGTACGGCGACAGAAACTCCTCGGCTAGCAGCACGCGGTCACCATGCGCATTGCGCTGCTTGAGCAGCATGCCGCCAGCGCTGGGCCCGCCCAGCGGCACCAGGTAGATGCCGTCTTCGCGCTCCAACAGCACCGCGGCTGGCGTGGCCGCAAGGTAGCGCTCGCAGAGCGCGCGCGGCAACAACACGCGGCCATCACCCACGCACACGGCGTTGTCAGCTAGCGGGTGATGCTGTTGCACCATTCGCGAACGTGGCTATCTATCTGACTGCAGACTTTGTCAACGGCGCTTGCCACAGCAGGGCTGAGCTCGGTGCCCAGTGCCACCGTGGCTGCTTCGACCAGGAACACGGTCAAGTCCTGCGGAAACTGGGTCCCGTAAATGCGCCGGCCAGCGTAGATGGCATGGTCCCAACGAAAATCGTGCAGGCTGTAGCTGGGCTGGTGTTCAGTATCGATTTCGCTGCCTGGCAGCCGAAACACTGCGCCGGGTTCTGAGCCGGAAACGCAAGCATCGACCACCACCAGGGCGGCTGCGCCGCGAGCCTTGAACATCACTTCCATGCCAGCGGTGCCAGCGTCGTACAGCGCGACACCTTCGGGCCAGTGGGGCAGGTGCAGACTGCGCAGCCGGTGAACGACGCACACGCCCACACCGTCGTCACTGCGGTTCAGGTTGCCGCAACCGATGATGACCAGTGGACCGCTGCCTCGGGGCTTGGTCGTGTCCTGGGCTTCTGTGTTCAGATCCGCCACAGGATGCAGGACCACTCGGCTTTGACGGGCAGCATCAGCTCGGCCAGATTGCACCAACCACGGTGGCGCTCGAAGTACATGCAAGTGGCGCAAGACTGCTCAATGCCGTCTGCATCTTCCGGCGCGACGTAGGGAGTGAGCGTGAAGCCAGCAAGCACCAAACGGCCTGTCAGGTCATCAGCCGCCGCCTGCAGCTGGGCGGTGACGGCAATCACTTGTTCCGAGGAGTAAGCCCGCTCGGTCCATTCGGTGACCAGGCCACCGGCCAGCAGTTGGTCGATGCGTTGTAGAACGTCGGCCTCGTCCACGGCGGTTAGCTCGCGGTCAAATGCGCCAGAGCCTGCACCACCAGTTGGGCTCGGCAGGCAAGTCCAATTCGGGCAGATCACACCATTTTCGGTGCACCAAGTAATACATGCACTCCTGGCAGCGCATGTTGTCTTCGCCGTAGGGTTTGTCAATCCAACCCGTGAGAACCATCTTGCCGACAACATCCTCGGAGTCCAGAGCGCCGCACTCGTCGACCAGGGCCGTGAAGTCTTCTGTCGTGTTCGGGAAAGGCTCGGTCTGAGTCTTCAAGCCGTCTGCCATCAGCTTGGTCATCTTTTCGCGAATGCTTCCGTCGTAGTCAAGAGGCATAACTGCTTTCTCCAGCTGACTGAATGGCTGACCTGCGCAAGGACATGCGCAGGTCGACCCTTGAAAAACTCAATGTAGACAGGTTAGGCCGTTCTGAAGCGTGCCAATTCTTTGCCTGACTTCGCATCGTGGGCATGCACCGTGCAGACCAGGCAGGAATCAAAAGAACGTGCGACATGGCCCACTTCAACCGGGTCACTGGAGTCGGCGATAGGCGCGCCGATCAATGCCTCTTCAATCGGGCCGCGCACGTTTTGGCCGTCGCGCGGACCCACGTTCCACGTGGTCGGGGCGATCATTTGGTAGTTCTTGATCTTGCCGTCCTTGACTTCGATCCAGTGGCACAGCGCTCCACGAATAGCTTCCGTGGCACCCCAACCGCGGCCGTCGCGCTCGCGTGGCTTGATGTACCAGGGGTCGTTCAAACGAAACTCGCGCAGGCAGTGCTCGGCCTGACGGTACAACTTGATGGTCTCGTGCATGCGCGCAATCTGGCGTAGGTGGACGCTGGCGCCACCCATCTTTTTGTACATGTCCAGCACCAGGGGGTCGTAGTGCTGCCAAGCCTCACCATGCTTGCCACCGGCCACCAACTGGCGGGCAAAGGGCCCGGCCTCCAGACGACCGAAATCGGTATGCCGTACCGCCGAAGACCACGAATACTTGCCGTCGTGGTCGATGGTGTTTTTCTGGATGGGCGTGGTGTAGCGGTCGAACGGGTGGACGTCGGCAGTGCCTTCGTCGTACCAGCCGTGCGTGAGGTTCTCGCGCGCGAACTTCTGATCCATCAACACATGCGTGTCGGTGGCCGCGTCGTACACGCCACTCTTCATGATCAACGCAGCGTTGCGGCCGTCGATGGTGGGCTTTTGGTACTTGTCTTCGTGCGGCAGGTAGCCCCAGGTCACGTACTTGCCCACACCAGCGCCGTACTTGTCCAGGCCCACGTCCAGGCCCATCTTCCAGTAGAAACCTAAGTCGGAATTGGCATGTGCCGGCGACTCATCCAGCCAGACCATGAAGTCGTCGTAAGACTTGATTTGCTCGTAGCGTTCCAGCGTGCAGCCCAGCCACGTTGATTCGAGCCAGTTCTTCTTGAAGTACTCCAAGATGCCCCAGGCACGGGTGACATCGGTCAGCGTCGGCGCGCACATCACGCCACCGGGCACCATGTAGCTGCTGTGCGGCCACTGGCCACCCAGCAGCGCATAGATTTCTACCGGTTTGCCAGAGATGGTGACGCCCAGTTCGTAGGACGTGCCGGTGAATGGCGCGAAGCGGCGGCACGCTTCTTCGTAGTACTTGCTGTGCTTGTACTTTTTGTTCGTCATGTCGATGGCGTACAAGCCATAGAAGTAACGCGGCTGGCTTTGCAAGCTCTCAACAAGCTGGCCCAGATTGCGCGCAAGGATGGCGTTGCGCGGCACTTCGGTTTGCCAGGCGGTGTCCAATGCCCAGGCCGCGCAGGTGAGATGCGAGGCGCCGCAGATGCCGCAAGCCCTTGGCATGACCACCAGTCCAGCCTGCGGGTCCTTGTCGCGCAGGATGACCTCGAAGCCGCGGAACAACTCGGCCTGCGTCCAGGCGTTGACGACATGGCCGTCCTGGATGTCGACGCGGATGTCCAGATCGCCTTCAACACGGCCAACCGGGGAGATGTCTAGTGTTTGTACTGTCATGATGATGCCTTTGGTTGGCTGCAGGTGTCAGATGGATAGCAGCAGGGCCAAGCCCGTGCCGCCGCAGACCAGGCCTAGGCCCGCCACAGCCTGGGTGGCACTTTCAGCCAACCAGCGGCGAAGGCAGAGGCCCGCCAGCATGCCGCCCATATGCAACACGGCACTGGTCAATATGAAGCCGGCTGCGTAGGCGGCAAACCCTGTGCTGCCCGGGGCTTCGGCGCCGTGCGCCAGCCCATGCAGGGCTGCCGCTGCCGCCACCAGGGCCAAGCCTGCAGCTGCGGGCACGGGCTTACGCATCGCCACCGCCAGCAACAGGGCGCCAAAAACCACCACGCTGGCAGCAATGGCCGGCTCGAGCAGTCTTGATTCCACGCCGCCGGCTCCAATCCATGCCCCCGCCGCCAGTGCGACCAAAAAAGTGGCTGGGGCAGCCCAGGCGCGCCGCGCCGGCAAGGCGAAGACTGACCACAAGCCCACCGCCACCATTGCCAGCAGGTGGTCCAGTCCGAAAGGATGTGCCAGACCGGTGAAAAAGCTCTCGCTGCCGTGCCCGGTATGGGCGGCTGCGCTGCCGGCGAAGCCGGCGAGCAGGACCATGGCTGCTGTTTTGCTCAGGCAGGTGCCGTTGAGTGATGTGTTGTGCATTTTGGGAAGTCTCTTGGTGTGCGTGCGGTGGTTCAAACCACGAACATGTCTTCTTCAGCCCACTTCGGCGCCGCGTTTTTGGCTGCACCGGTGAGTGCGATGTAGCCCTTCTTGTCCACGCCAGTGGGCAGCTCCTTGGGCACGCCCATCACGGTCTGGGTCTTGAAGACGGTGCCAGGTGCCAGGTCAAAGAACGGGAACTCCGGCTCGGTGCAACCCATGCAGGGCATGCCGGCGCGTGTCTTGGATGACTGCCGGTTCCACAAGATGCGGTTGCAAGGCGAATGCGTCATCGGGCCACGACAGCCCAGGTCGTAGAACAGACAGCCCTTGCGCTGGCCAAAGGCCGTGGCCGAGACCTTGTAGGCGAAGTGCATGTTGCGTGTGCAACCGGTCTGCGTGAAGCTCTGAAAGAACGTTTTCGGGCGCTGGAACTCGTCCAGGCCGATATCGCCAGCGCGCCCAGTGGCCACGGCCACCACGATTTGTGTGATCCAGTCCGGGTGGGCCGGGCAGCCGGGGACATTGATGACCGGCAGGCCTGACTTCGACACCCAGCTCTTACCCAGGAAGCCGCCATGCGCACGCTTCAAAAACTGCAGCCCTTCGGACTGGCTGGGGTTGGGCGCCATGGCCGGAATGCCCCCGTAGGTTGCACAGTCACCAATGGCGACGACGAACTTGGCGACGTTGCACAGGTCCTTGACCCAGTCTTTCATGGGGCGGCCGGCAAACCGGTTCCATTCGCCAGTGCCGTTGGGGGCGTTGACCACGCTGCCCTCGAAAACGAAGATGTCCAACTGGATGGCGCCAGAGACGCAATCGCGCAGCAACTTCTGCAAGTTTTCGCCGAGCTCCACGCCCAGTGACGGGTGCCACAACACGTTGATGCCGAAGTCAGTCACCAGGTCACAAGCACTGGGTTCTTCGGCGTTTAGAAAGGACATGGTGTTGCCTGAACAGGCGCCACCTTGCAACCACAACAGATTTGCCATCGAGACTCTCCTTTTGATTCACTGCCCAGAACCAGCGCCACCCAACGTTCGAACGGGGCCGCTGTGCTTAGCCGGTCAATGCACGCGGTGTGCCAATTCGGCAGACCCTAGGGAAAGCACTGCAGTGCCCGGGCGTCAGCGCCGGTTTGCTGTGATGAAACCACCGCAACGCAGCGCAAACCAGGTTTGCAGTTGGACGATCTGAAAACATACTTGTCGGTTGTGGACGGGCACTGCGCCCGTGGCGGCCGATGCCGCGCCGCGGCAGGCTCAGCCGTTGCGGTTGCCGCATGCCGGGCACTGCACTTCCAGCGCGGTGCCCCACCAGATGCCCTGGCACCGGCTGCACCAGTGGCCACTCAGTCGATCCTCGGGCAGCTGGAGCTGCCGCGCCAGGGGCGTGTGGCCGAGCTCGCGGTAGCCGCCCAGCGGCGCTGGCGGCTTCAGCAGGCGACGCACGAAGGCCTGCGGCCCTGTGGCCATTGCCTTCGTCATGCCTTCCGATGAGCCATCGGATGGACCCCCGGATGGTTCCTGGGAGCGGCCAGAAGGGTTCTCTTCAGGCGAGCCACCCGCGCCATTCATGGCGTTCTTGCATCCTCATGCCGGTCGATGGCATAGCGCTTGAGCTTGTTGTTCAAGCCTACGCGCGACAGGCCCAGCTCGTCGGCAGCATGCGTGTGATTGCCGCGGTGCCTTTCCAGCGCCGCACGCACCAAGGCGACTTCCAGCTGTTCGACACGGTCTTTCAGGGTTCGGCCGTCCAGTTCAACAGTCGTCTGAGTTGTCCGGTCTGGCCTGGGCCGGGCGCGTGCAATCTCGGGCGACAGATGCTGCAAGGTGATGAACTCGCCGTCCTCCACTGTCGCCACCGTACGCCGAATCTCGCCGTCGAGTTCGCGCACGTTGCCAGGGAAACCATAGGCACGAAGTTTCTGCAGCGCTTGGCTGGCCACGCCAGGCACCTTGCGGTGGTACTGCTCCGCGTATTTGGCGACCAGAAAGTCAACGAGCACGGGAATGTCCTCGGGCCTGTCGCGCAACGGCGGGATACTGATCTCGAAGCCCTTGAGCCGGTAGTACAGGTCGCGCCTGAACGTGCCCTCTTCCACCAGCTGCCGGATGGGCCGGTTGCTGGCGGCGACAATCCGTACGTTGGTCTGCTTGGGGCGATCGCTGCCGATGGGCTTGACCTCGCCGTCTTGCAAGAAGCGCAACAAGGCCACTTGCACGCTGGGCGAGATTTCGGAAATCTCGTCCAAGAACACGGTGCCGTTGTCGGCAGCGAGAAAAAGTCCCAGTCTGTCGCTGATGGCGCCGGTGAAGCTTCCACGTTTGTGTCCGAAGAGTTCGGACAGCAGCAGTTCGTCAGCAATGGCCCCGCAGTTCTGAGCGATGAAGATCTGGTTGTGACGCTCGCTGAACAAGTGGATGGCCTTGGCCATCAGCTCCTTGCCGGTGCCAGTCTCACCCTCTATCAGCACCGGCAAGTCGGTGGCTGCGGCCCGGCGCGCCAGGTTGCACACATTGGCCATCTTCTCGCTGGCAAACACCAGTTTGTCGAAATGATAGGTTTCGCGCAGCTTGTGTGTCATCGACGCGTTTTCGAGCCGAATCACGTCGTCGGCAAACTTCAGCTCGCGGCTCAAGTAGCGGTGGATGCGGGACAGTTCACGGCTCTCGAGTGCGCGCTTGAGCACCAGGGCCAGCTGTTCGGGCTCGAACGGAGGCGACACCACCTCGTACACCGCTGCGTCGTTGATGGCGCGCACCATCTCGTCTCGACGCGCGCTTTGCAGCGACAACAGGCGCACCGCGTTCGGATGTGAAAAACGCATCTTGTGGAGCGCGTCCACGCCTCGCCCGTCGACGAGTTGCTGTTCGCAGACGATGGCGTCGGGCCTGTGCAACTGCGCCAGGTTGTCGATCTCGCCGCACTGGTCTACCAGATGCACTCGGTAATGCGACCGCAGTTGCCGCAGCAGGGCCGGGTCAGCAAGCTCGCGTGACCCAACCAAAAAGACCGACAGTTCAGGATTCGAGGACATGCAAAGCAGGTTTACGACTTGACTAGTAGGTTATCAGTCTTGCTGTCACGCGCATCTGACGACGACAGCGACGAAGCATGGGACTTTCCCGGAGAGTTGACTGCTTGCCAGGACGTGTTGGCAGTTCGCCAGCCCAGAGTGCCGCCCTGGACGGACGCTCCAACAAAACGATGTCCGAGGCGCACTGGGGCGGCAAGACTGGGCGAGCGACGTGGAGCGGGTCAGAGTCGGTTGCCGGCCCACAGGAAGAACTACTGACCGGCACGCGACTTTTTGCGGCTCGGGCGCAGCGTACGTGCCAAGCGGTGACCGGCCGCTTTCGCGGCCCTTGCTGACATCCAACTCGTCGACGCGAAAGACAGCTCATGGCCGAGTGCCGATGTCCACGAACGGCACCTTTGTGGTGGGCTAGCGGGTGACCAGCTGAGTCTCGACTATCTTCGTCCGAGCGCGGCGTCG
>LNFM01010830.1_pt1 | contig 18523 bp, 13 predicted proteins | sample 596031 | NCBI WGS metagenome assembly LNFM01 (sample SAMN04254537, study PRJNA301005) | activated carbon metagenome | isolation source: dual media filters at the Ann Arbor, Michigan drinking water treatment plant | place: USA: Ann Arbor | reverse complement strand
CTCGCCGGCATGGTGCTGGGCGACACCGAGTTCCGCCACCAGGTCGAGACCACGATCCGCCCCTTCCGCGACGTGCTGCTGGGCCTGTTCTTCGTCGGCATCGGCATGCTCATCGACCCCGTGTCGCTGGCACGTGTCTGGCCCTGGGGGCTGCTGGGCGCGTTGCTGCTGCTGGTCGTCAAAGGGCTGCTCGTCACGGCCATCGTGCGACGCGCGGGTGTCGACTGGCTGACGGCCTGGCGTACCGGCCTGCTGCTGGCCGTGGGCGGCGAGTTCGGCTTCGCGCTGCTCGCGCTGGGCCTGCAGGGCGGCGTGGTCAGCGCCGAGCTGGGTCAGATCGTGCTGGCCTCGGTGCTGTTCTCGATGATCGGCGGGCCGGTGCTCATCCGCTACAACCACGCGCTGGCGCTGCGCCTGGCACCGCGCGAGGTGCCGCTGGCCGACCCGGGGCCCGAGCTGGCGCCCGCAGCGCCTTTGACCGGGCATGTGCTGCTGGTGGGCTACGGCCGCATCGGCCAGAGCCTGGGCCACCTGCTCGAGGCCGAGCAGCTGCCCTGGGTGGCGGTGGACCTCGACGCCACGCGGGTGCGCGAAGCCCGCCTGGCCGGCGTGCGCGTGCACTTCGGCGACGGCGCGCAGCTCGACCTGCTGGAAGCGCTGGGCCTGGCCGCGGCACGCCTGGTGGTGCTGACCCACGACGACACCGCGGCCGCGCTGAAGGCGCTGCAGCAGATACGCGCGCGCCACCCGGCGCTGCCGGTGATGGTGCGCACGCGCGACCTCAGCGCGGTGGACGAACTGCGCGCCGCCGGCGCCACCGAGATCTTCCCGGAAACGCTGGAAGCCGGGCTGATGATCGCGTCGCAGGCGCTGCTGACGCTGGGCGTGCCGCTGGCGCGTGTGCTGCGTCGCGTGCAGGCGCAGCGTGCCGGCCACTACCAGCAGCTGCGCGAACTCTTCCCCGGCGACGCCACGCACGCATCCGACACGGAAGACCCCGAAGCCGACCGCCTGCACGCCGTGCGTTTGCCGCACGACAGCGTCCACCGCGGCCAGCCGCTCGCGGCACTGCCGCTGGAAGGCGTGGTCATCACCGCGCTGGTGCGCCAGGGCCAGCGGCGGCTGCAGCCGGCGGCCGACACGCGCATCGAAGGCGGCGACACGCTGGTGCTGTTCGGCCCGCCGGCGGCGCTGGCCGGGGCCGAGCTGAGTCTGCTGGCCGTGCCCACACGCAGCGACAGCCGCCTGCACGCGGCAGCGCGGAACCCCGACGCGGCCGGCGCGTCCCTCACAGGTCACGACAAGGAGCCCGCACGATGAACCCCCTCGGCCCCATCCTTGCAGCCACCGACTTCTCTGCCGCCGCGCGCCACGCCGCCGACCGCGCCGCACGCGTGGCGCACGAAGCGGGCGCACCGCTGACGCTGATGCACGTCATGCCCGGCAACAGCCTGCTGGAGCTGCGCAACTGGCTCGGCGCCGGCAGCGACATGGAGCAGCGCCTGCAGGCCGAGGCCCGACAGCATCTCGGGCAGCTGGCCAGCGAACTGCAGGCCACGCGACACGTCGCCGTGCGGCAGGCGCACGCCGCCGGCGCGCCGCTGGACGAGATCGTGCGCGAGGCGCAGGCGCTTGACGCCGGCCTGCTGGTGGTGGGCGCTCGCGGAGCGGGTTTCCTGCGCCGCCTGGTGCTGGGCACGACCTCGGAACGCCTGCTGCGGCGCACGACGCGGCCCGTGCTGGTGGTGCGGCAGACGGCCCACGAGCCCTACCGCCGCGTGCTGCTGGCGCTGGACTTCTCGCCCTGGTCGCTGCGCGCGGTGGCGGTGGCGCGGCAGGTGGCGCCGCATGCGCAGCTCGTCCTGCTCAACGCCTTCCAGGTGCCCTTCGAGGAGAAGCTGCGCTTCGCCGGCGTCGACACGCCCACCATCGAACACTACCGCCGCCAGGCGCGCACCACGGCCACCGAGCGTGTGCACGCGCTGGCCTCGGCCACGGGGCTCAAGTCGGGACGCTGGGAGCCCTGCATCGTCGAGGGTGACGCCTCGCTGCGCATCGTCGAGCAGGAACAGGAAACGGATTGCGACCTCGTCGTGCTGGGCAAGCACGGCCAGTCCGTCACCGAAGACCTGCTGCTGGGCAGCGTCACCAAGCACGTGCTGGCCGAAGGCAGCGCCGACGTGCTGGTGTCGACCGCCAGGGCCGACGCCACGGGATGACCGGGATGAGCCCCATGGGCGGCCTCAACGCACTCGGCCTGCTGGCCGGCGGGCTGGGCCTCTTCCTGCTGGGCATGGCGATGATGACCGACGGCCTGAAACTGGCCGCCGGGCCGGCGCTGCACGGCATCCTGCGCGGCGCCACCAAGACGCGCTGGCACGCGCTGGGTTCGGGTGTGCTGGTGACGGCGATGGTGCAGTCGTCCAGCGCCGTCACGGTGGCCGCCATCGGCTTCGTCAACGCCGGGCTGCTGGGGCTGCCCGCCGCGCTGTGGGTGCTGTTCGGCGCCAACGTCGGCACCACGATGACGGGCTGGATCGTCGCGCTGGTGGGCCTGAAGTTCAAGGTCGAGGCGCTGGCGCTGCCGCTCGTCGGCCTGGGTGTGCTGCTGCGCATGAGCGGCGAAAACCAGCGCCGTGGCCACGTCGGCACCGCGCTGGCGGGCTTCGGGCTGCTGTTCGTGGGCATCGCGACGCTGCAGCAGTCCTTCACCGGCCTGGCCGGGCAGGTGAACCTGCCGCAGGGCAGTGGCGTGCTCACCCTGCTGGCGCAGCTGGGCATCGGCGTGCTGATGACGGTGCTGATGCAGTCTTCGAGCGCGTCGATGACGATCGCGCTGGCCGCCGCGCAGGGCGGACTCATCGACACCCAGGGCGCGGCGGCGGTGGTCATCGGCGCCAACGTCGGCACCACCGTCACCGCACTGCTGGCGGCCATCGGCGCCACGTCCAACGCACGCCGCGCCGCGGCGGCGCACGTCGCCTTCAACGTCATCACCGCCACCGTGGCCCTGCTGCTGCTGCCGTGGCTGATCGACGCGCTGGGCCGCGCACGCGAGGCGCTGGACCTGCCGCCCGACCCGGCCACCAAGCTGGCGCTCTTCCACACCACGTTCAACGTTCTGGGCGTGCTGCTGATGTGGCCCATCGCCGACCGGCTGACGGCCTGGCTGCAGCAGCGCTTCCGTGCCCGCGAGGACGACGAAGCCCAGCCGCGCCACCTCGACAAGAACGTGCTCGCCGTGCCGACGCTGGCGCTGGACGCGCTGGAACGCGAGATCGCCCGCGGGGGCGAATTTGCGCTGCGCACGCTGCGCGGCGTGCTCGCCGGCGCGACGCCGGCAGCGCTGGCGCGCGAGCAGGCGGTGGTGCAGCGGCTGGACGCCGCGATCGAGGCTTTCGTCGAGGGCATCAACCGCCAGGCGATGTCGCAGGCCACCAGCGAGCGCCTGGCCGTGCTGCTGCGCATCGAGCGCTACCACGAGTCGAGCACCGAGGCGGCGCTGGTCGCCGCGCCGCTGCCGCAGCCGGCCGCCCGCGACACGGCCTTGCAGGCCGCACACGACCACTTCGTCGGCCGTTGCGGCGCGCTGCTGCCGCAGGGTGCGGGCGCAGCGACACACCCCGGGCTCGACGCCGAACCCGTCGCCGTCGCCGACGCCGACGCGATGGAAACCGCCTACCAGACGCTGAAGGCCGCGCTGCTGAGTGCCGGGGCCGCAGGGCGCATGCCGCTGGCGCCAATGGAAGACGCGCTGCGCCGCTACAGCGCGCTGCGCCGCGCCACGCAGCAGGCCGTCAAGGCCAGGCGGCGCAGCTTGCAGGACACCAAAGGCTGAACGACAGCATGGCCACCCGCACCCCCCCACAAGCTGCCCAGCCACCATCGGACTGGCACGCCCGCAGCGTCGAACAGACCCTGCAGGCCCAGGCCGTGGCCTCGGGCACCGGCCTGGCCCTCGACGAAGCCGCGCGCCGGCTGGCACGGCACGGCGCCAACCGCCTGCCCGCCGCGCGGCGCCAGCCGCCCTGGCAACGCTTCCTGCTGCAGTTCCACAACCCGCTGATCTACGTGCTGCTGGTGGCGGCGGCCATCACCTTCGGCCTGGACGACCTCGTCGACACCGGCGTCATCCTCGGCGTGGTGCTCGTCAACGCCGCCATCGGCTTCGTGCAGGAAGGCAAGGCCGAAAGGGCGCTGGAAGCCGTGAGCGCGATGCTGGCCAGCCGCGCCACCGTGCTGCGCGACGGCGCCTGGCACGAGATCGACGCCGAGGCCCTGGTGCCGGGCGACATCGTGCAGCTCGAACCGGGCGCCCGCGTGCCGGCCGACCTGCGCCTGATCCGCACCAAGAACCTGCGCATCGACGAGGCCGCGCTCACCGGCGAGTCGGTGGCCGCCGACAAGGCCTGTGGCGCCGTGGCCGCGGGCGCGCCGCTGGGCGACCGGCGTTGCATGGCCTATTCGGGCACCGTGGTCGGCGTCGGCCAGGGGCGCGGCGTCGTGGTGGCCACCGGCACGGCCACCGAGATCGGCCGCATCGGCACGCTGGTGGGTGGCGTGCACAGCCTGGCCACGCCGCTGACGCGCCGGCTCGACCAGTTCGCACGCCGCATCACGCTGTTCATCGTCGCCGTCGGCCTCGTCACCTTCCTCTTCGGCCACCTGTGGCGCGGCATGCCGCTGCTGGAGATCTTCCTGGCCGTCGTCGGGCTGGCGGTGGCGGCCATCCCCGAAGGCCTGCCGGCCATCGTGACCATCGTGCTGGCCATCGGCACGCGCAACATGGCGCGCCAGCGTGCCATCGTGCGCCGCCTGCCGGCGGTGGAAACGCTGGGCTCGGTGACGGTGGTCTGCAGCGACAAGACCGGCACGCTGACCAAGAACGAGATGACCGCCGTGTGCGTGATGCTGCCCGGCCGCACGCTGGACGTGAGCGGCGCCGGCTACGCGCCCGAGGGCGGATTTGCGCACGACGGCCAGCCCGTCGACGCCGAGGCCGACGCCGCCCTGCAGGCCCTGGCGCGCTGTGCGCTGCTGTGCAACGACGCCCAGCTGGCGCACGACGACACCGCGGGCTGGCAGCTGCTGGGCGACCCCACCGAGGGCGCGCTGCTGAGCCTGGCGCACAAGGCTGGGCTCGACCCGCTGGACGAAGCTGCCGCCACGCCACGCGTCGACGAGATTCCCTTCGAGTCCGAACACCGCTACATGGCCACGCTGCACCACGACCACGACGGTGCCGCCTTCGTGCTGCTGAAGGGCGCGCCGGAACGTGTGCTGGCCCTGTGCCGGCACGAAGGTGACGGGCTGCCGCTGGACCCCGCAGCCTGGGCCGCGCGCATGGACGACGCGGCCCGCGCCGGCCAGCGCGTACTGGCGCTGGCACGCTGCGCCCTGCCCGCCGCCGACGGCGCGCCGCCCACGGCGCTGAGCCACGCCGACATTGGCCCGCACTTCACGCTGCTGGGCCTGGTGGGCCTCATCGACCCGCCACGCGAGGAGGCCATCGCCGCCGTCGCCGAGTGCCAGCAGGCAGGGCTGCGCGTGAAGATGATCACCGGCGACCACGCCGTCACCGCCGCGGCCATCGGCGCGCAGCTCGGGCTGAACACCGAGCAGGTGCTGACCGGCGAGACGGTGCAGGGCCTGGACGAAACCGCGCTGCGGCAGCGCGCGCGGCACTGCGACGTCATCGCCCGCGCCAGCCCCGAGCACAAGCTGCGCCTGGTGCAGGCCCTGCAGGCCGAAGGCGAACTGGTGGCGATGACGGGCGACGGCGTCAACGACGCGCCGGCGCTGAAGATGGCCGACATCGGCGTGGCCATGGGCAACAAGGGCACCGACGCCGCACGTGCAGCGGCCGACCTGGCCGTGCGCGAGGGCCGCGTCGTCTTCGACAACATCAAGAAGTCGCTGCTCTTCATCCTGCCCACCAACGGCGGCGAGGCCGGCGTCATCCTGCTGGCCGTGTTCGCCGGCCTGACGCTGCCGGTGACGGCCGGGCAGGTGCTGTGGGTGAACATGGTCACGGCGGTGACGCTGGCGCTGGCGCTGGCCTTCGAGCCGGCCGAAGCCGGCGTGATGCGCCGGCCGCCGCGGCCGCCGGGCGAACCGCTGGTGACACGCGTGCTGGCCTTCCGCATTGCCTACGTCAGTGGGCTGATGGTGGCGGTGACGATGGCCGTCTTCGAATGGGACCTGGCGCGCGGCAGCCCCATCGAGCACGCGCGCACCGCGGCGGTGAACATGCTGGTGGTGGGTGAACTGGTGTACCTCTTCAACGTGCGCCATTTCACCGCGTCGGCCTTCACGCGCGACATCCTTGCCGGCAACCCGGTGGCGCTGTGGATGAGCGTGCTGCTGGTGGGGCTGCAGCTGGCCTTCACCTATGCGCCGCCCCTGCAGGCGCTGTTCCAGACGACGGCGCTGGATGCCACGGCGTGGGCGGTGATCGGGGGGCTGGGGGTGCTGAAGTTCATGGCCGTCGAGGCCGAGAAGGCGGTGCTGCGGCGGCTGGGCGTCACGCGCATGTAGGTGCGGCAGGAGCGCCCAGCACCACAGGCTCAGCGTCGGCCGGCCAGCCAGCGTCGGTGCATCGCACGGTCGTCGGCGATCAGCTGCGCGAAGACCTCGGGCCCGGCACCCAGCACCAGGTTGTCGGCGGCCTTCAACATCGCCGGCACCTCCGAGGCCTGCAGCGCCGAAAGCAGTGCCGCATGCAGCTGTTCCTTGCGGCGCACGGGCAGGCGGTGGGGCGCGAAGACGCCGAAGGTCGAAACGACGTTCGCTTCGGCCAGGCCCAGCTCGCCCAGCGTCGGCACCTGCGGCAGCCCGGGCAGCCGGACCGCGCCGGTGACCGCCAGCGCCTTGAGCCGACCGGCGCGCACATGGCCCGTCGGCGTCGGCGCGACGTTGGTCGACAGGACCTCGAACTGTCCGCCCAGCGCATCCGTCAGCGGGCGCCCGCCGCCGCTGTAGGGCACGGGGGTGACGTCGATGCCTGCCGTGCGGGCCACGCGCTCCAGCACCAGATGGCCCGTGGTGCCAACACCCGTGCTGGCCCAACGCACACCGCCGGGCGTGCGCCGCGCCCAGTCCAGCATGGCCGTCATGCCGTCGACGGGCAGCGCCGAAGTGCCAGCTATCAGCACCGGCGTGCGCATCACGGCGGTCACCGGCAGGATGTCCCGCTCGGCGTCGTAGGGCACGCGTCCCAGCAGCGGCGCCAGGGTGAGCGGCGTGACGGCACAGAACGCGATGACACTGCCGTCGGCGGGCGCCCTGGCCAGGGCCTCGAGTGCCAGGGTGCCACCGGCGCCGGGCCGGTGCTCGACCAGCACCGGCACCTCGAGCTGGCGTGCCAGCGCGTCGCCGAGGGCGTAAGCCACCTCGCTGCTGAGTCCGCCGACCGCATACGCCACGATGAACCGAATGCGCGGCGGCGGCCAGGGGGGTGCATCGCTTCCCGCGGCCCGCAGCGTGGCCGTGCCGCCGGCGGCCATCGCCAGCGCGCCGAGCAGGCGCCGACGTGAGAGTCGGCGGCCGGCGCAGTGGGTCGGGCAGGTGGTCATGGCCCGGTCAGCGCGTGGGCGGCTGGGGCCGGTGCCGCGCTGGACTCGTCGGCCGCCGCGAGGTCCGCCAGAAGACGGACGAAGGTCTGCAGTGCGCCCTGCAGGCGGTCGGTCCGGTAGACGATGGTGAGCGGCGCATGCAGCGACACGCCACGCGCCAGCGGGCGGTAGGTGACGACATCGCGGTGAACGTGCTGCATGGATGCGGGCACGATCGAGAGTCCGACACCGGCCGCCACGAGGTTGAGGTTGCTCATCATGCGCTCGACCTCGGCAACGACGCGTGGCACCGCACCGCGGGCGTGGCACAGCGCCAGCAGGTTGGCGTACAGGCCGGGCGCACCGGGTCGTCGCACCAGGATCAGCGGCGCGTCGTGCAGGTCCTCGGGCGCGATGCGGGCCTTGCGCGCGAGCGCGTGGTCCGACGGCAGCGCGACGACGACCGGCTCGCGCAGCAACTCGTGCTGCACCACGCCCGGCGGCTGCGCCACCTGCGCACGCAGCAGGCCGCAGTGCAGCCGGCCGTCGGCGACGGCCTCGGTGATCTCGGCCGCGTTGCGCTCGTCGATGGTCCACGAGATGGCGGGGAAACGCCGTCGGCATTCGCGCAAGGCCCGGGGGATGAAGGCGTGTGCAGCCGCCGAGCTGGTGAACGCCAGTTGCAGCCAGCCCTGTTCGCCACGGGCCAGGGCCTGCATGCGGCGCTGCATGGCGTCGAAGGCCTCGACCAAGCGGCGCGCCTCGGCCTCGAAGCTGCGGCCGGCGTCGGTCAGCGTCATGCCTTTGGGGTGACGCAGGAACAGTTGCAGGCCGAGTTCGTGCTCCAGCGCGCGGATCTGCTGGCTCAGCGGCGGTTGCTGGATCGCCAGGCTGGCCGCAGCCGCCGTCATCTGGCCCGCGTCGGCGACGGCCAGGAAGTAGCGCAGGTGGCGGATGTCCATCTTGGGCAGTCAGGTCAGACCCGCGGTTGCCATACGTTGAACGTATGGAGAGAGCATGCTCAGTATATTTGACATCAGGTCATCGGGTGCCTAGCGTCGCCCTCCTTCCCGTACAAGATCCAGGAGACATCGATGACCCGTCCTATCGTGCGCGCCTTGACGGCGCTGGCATGGGTGGCCGCCACGGGCGTCGCCCTGGCCGCGGAGCCCGTGCGTGTGCTCTTCGTCGGCAACAGCTTCACCTACACACGGCCGCCGGCGCTCCAATACAACATCGGCAACGTCACCGACCTGAATGCGCAGAACGCCATCGACCTGCCCGCGGGCAGCGACCCGCTTCTGCCGCAACCCTGGGGCGGCGTGCCCGGCATCTTCAAGGCGCTGGCCGATCAGGCCCGGTTGCCCTACGTGGTCAAGCATTCGCTGCGCGGCGGTGCCACGCTGCGCGGGCATGTGCTGAACACCAACCCCGCCGGCTGGGACATGCGTGCCAACATCATGTCCGAGCGCTGGGACGTGGTCGTGCTGCAGGGCAACAGCACCGAGGCCATCGCACGTGCAGGCGGCTCCTTCGCCCAGTTCGACTTCTACGTGGACACGCTGCAGCGCATCGTGCAGGTCGGTGACGCGCACAGCTTCCGCGAAACGCAGGCCTACGGCGGCACCAGCAACGCCCTGCGCCAGATCCCGGCCAACCCGAACGCCAACCCGCAGGCCGCGATCTACCTCTACCAGACCTGGGCCCGCCCCGACCTGACCTACCCGGCCGATACGCCCTACGCCGGCGAAGCGCTGGAAACCATGACTGCCGACCTCGCCGCGGCCTATGCCGCCGCAGCCACGGGCAACGGCCGCATCGCCGGCGTCGTGCCCGTGGGCGAGGCCTTCATGCGCGCCGTGCAGACGGGCGTGGCGATGCGCAACCCCTACGACCCGGAGCGGCGCAAGCTCGACCTGTGGTGGGCCGAGGACCAGTTCCACTCCAGCGTGCACGGCAGCTACCTCAGCGCACTGGTGATGTTCGGTGCGCTCACCCGCGTCGACCCGACGTCGTTCGGCGCCAACGAGCGTGCGGCCGCCGACCTCGGCATCGCACAGCGCGACGCGATGGCGTTGCAGCGCGTGGCCTCGGCACAGCTGAAGAGCAGCGGCTACAGCCTCGACTTCCGGCCCTGCCTGCGCTCGCATCCGTCTTCGAACGCCGCGGGTGTTTGCCAGGCTCCATGATGGAGACCCTCATGCTCAAAGGTCCCGGGGTCAGCCCCTTCGATCACGCGCCGCGCATGGCGGCCCGCGCGGGCGCAGTCGGCCTGCTGCTCACCCTGGGCGGCTGTGCGTCGCTGGCACCACCCGCGCCCGAGGCCGCACCGACGGCCGTCGCCTGCCCTGCCGACGTGCCCGCAGGTGCCCGCTGCCTGCGCGGGCAGGACTCGGCGCAGGCGCACTACCTCATCGTGATGCCCGCCCAATGGAGCGGCGTGCTGGTCGTGCATGCGCACGGCGGCCCGACGCTGGGGCCCCCCAAGACCACGCGCAACGACGAAGACATCAAGCGCTGGTCCATCACCGTGCGCGAGGGCCATGCCTGGGCCGGGTCGGTGTTCCGCCAGGGCGGCTTTGCCGTCACCACCGCCGCCGAAGACACCGAACGTGTGCGCCGCATCTTCGTCGACCACGTGGCCAAGCCGCGGCGGACGCTGCTGCATGGCCAGTCGTGGGGCGCGATGGTGGCCACGCGCGCGGCAGAGCTGTACCCGAAGTCGTGGGAAGGCATCCTGCTCACCAGCGGCGTGGTCGCAGGCCCTGCGACCTACGACTTCAGGCTGGACCTGCGCGCGATCTACCAGTACCTGTGTCAGAACCACCCGCGGCCCGACGAGCCGCAATACCCGCTGTCCATCGGCCTGCCCGCCGACGGCAAGCTGACCAATGCCGAACTGGCCACACGCGCCGACGAATGCCTGGGCGTGCGCAAGCCGGCGGCGCAGCGCACACCGGAGCAGGCGCAGAAGCTGAAGACCATCGTCGACGTGCTGAAGATCCCGGAGCGCTCGGTCATCGGCCACCTCAACTGGGGCACCTTCACGCTGCGCGACGTGGTCAGCAAGAACGGTGGCGTCAGCCCCTTCGGCAACGACGGCGTGCGTTACGCCGGTTCGTCCCAGGACGACGCGCTGAATGCCGGCGTGCCCCGCTTCAAGGCCGACGCCCAGGCCGTGGCGCGATTCGCCGCGGACGTCGACCACCGCGGCCGCTTCGCCGTGCCCGTGGTCGCCGCGCACGGCATCGCCGATGCGACGGTGTTCGTGGAAGGCAAGGACACGCTGCGCCAGCGCATGGTGGCAGCAGGCAACGGCGCACGCCTGGTGAAGACCTACGTCGATTCCAGCGAGCACAGCTACTGGGGCGACGCCTACTACCCGCCGCTGTTCGAGGCGCTGCTGAACTGGGTGGAGAAGGGTGAGAAACCCACGCCGGCGGGTATAGCCGACCGTTGCCGGCAACTGCGCGCCGCGCAGCCGGCCGACTGCCGCTTCCTGCCTGACTACGTGCCGAAGCCGCTGGCGTCTCGAGTCCTGCCGCGCTGAACCGGGTAAGCCGGCCAGGCTCAGGGCCCGAAGGCCTGCGCCAGCGCGCTGCGCAGTTCGTCGGCGCTCTTCGGCTGGTAGAGCACGCCGACGCGGCGGCCATCGGCGGCGAAGAGCAGCACGGTGCCGTCGCTGGCGGCGTGGCGGGCGGCGAAGACCTGCGCGTCTTCCATCGCCAGGTGCGCGACGAGGAAGTCGACACGCTCGGCATAGTCGCCGCGGATGCCGTTCATCAGTTCCATCACCGTGGCACCGCCGACGTAGTTCGTGTCGTGGGCCAGCACCAGCACCGGGCGGCCGGCGCCGACACGTGTCAAGTCGGTGGGGTAGGCGCCGCGCGGCAGCGCCTGCCACAGGAAGGCGCCCACACCGGCCAGCGACAGCAGGATCAGCGGCCACTTCAGCCAGCGTGGAAAGCGTTTGGCGGCGGGTTGGGTGTCGTTCATCGGAGCGGTTCGTCGCCGGGCGACGTTGTTGAAAAGGGAAAGGCAGCAGACGGTCGCGGGACGATACACACCGCGCCAAGCCCCCACTGCGCGGCCCTGCACCGGCCGCGGCCCACCCCGGTGCGACGCGCGGCGGCGCCACACATCGCCGACCGCACCCTGTGTGACTTCCGCGCCTGCACGCCTGCCCACTTGCTCATCGGACCTGAACGCTGCCTCGGTCGCCGCGTCCAGGACGTGATGCCTCCCGATTTCGAGCGCTACCGGCCTGCGGCGGCATAAGCATCCAACGTTTCCATCGTTGGACGACTCGACGGCCGCAGTCAGAATCCGACTCCCGCTCCTGCTGCCGGTCCCGCCTTGAACATCCTCTCCCGCATCCTCACCGCACTCGTCGCTCTTGCTGCCCTGACCGTGCAGGCCGCACCCGCCGTGCCGCCGCTGCTCGGCGCGGCCGAACTGCAGGCCCGTCTGGCGCAGCCCGAGCTGCGTGTCATCGACATCCGCAGCCCCAAGGTCTTCGATGCCAAGCACATCCCGGGCGCGCTGTCGGCGCCCTACAGCAGCTGGCGCGGCCCGGCGGCCAACCCCGGGGAACTGCCCGACCTGGGCCGCCTGACGCGCCTGGTGCAGCGGCTGGGCCTGACGCCGGCCACGCACGTCGTCGTCACCTACAGCGGTGACGACGCCACCGACTTCGGTGCCGCCGCGCGGGTGTACTGGACGCTGAAGGTTCTGGGCCTGCACAGGCTGTCCATCCTCAACGGCGGCATGGAAGCCTGGGCCGCGGCCGGCCTGCCGCAGGACGACATGCCCCTGGCGGTGCCGGCCAGCACCTACTTGCCCACCATCGACACGTCGTTGATCGCCACGCGCGAAGAACTGCAGGGCCGGCTGGCCGCCGCCCCGGCCGGCGGCGCACGGCTGCTCGACGCCCGCCCCTCGCCCTTCTTCAGCGGCCAGACGCGCCACGCGGCTTCGCTCGTGCCGGGCACGCTCAAGGGCGCGGTGAACCTCGAGTACACGCGCTGGTTCGCGCCCGACTCGGCGCTCATGCTGCCGGCCGACGAAGTCAAGCGGCTGGCCGAGGCCTCGCCCGGCGCCGGCGACGGCGACGCGGTGAGCTTCTGCAATACCGGCCACTGGGCGGCCATCAACTGGTTCGCGCTTTCCGAACTGGCGGGCCAAAAGGGCGTGCGCATGTACCCCGGCTCGATGGTCGAGTGGTCGCAGGCGCCGGGGGCCACGGCGGCGATGGACAATGTGCCGGGTCGCGCCGGGCAGTTGCTGGTCGACTTCAAACTCTGGATCGACCGCACCTTCAACTGATCTGCTGCCGGCGCCGTACCCGCGCCGCCGCAGCCGCCTGCCGATGAAACGCCTGCCCCTGGCGGCCCTGATGGCCGCCTTCTTCGTTTTCCTGCTCTGGTTCGTGGCCGTGCGCCAGGCCGCGCTGCTGCTCGTCGGCATCGGCATGGGCGCGGCGCTGGCCGGCATGCGCTTCGGCTTCACCACCGGCTGGCGCCAGCTGGTCGAAGCACGCGACCCGCGCGGCGTGGTCGGCCAGCTGCTGCTGCTGGGGCTGGCGGCCACGCTCTGCATGCCGCTGCTGGGCATCTACCCCGAACTGCAGGCCGCCCTGGGCCCGCCCAGCATCAGCCTGCTCATCGGCGCCTTCGTCTTCGGGCTGACGATGCAGATCGCCGACGGCTGCGGCTCGGGCACGCTCTACAAGGCCGGGCTGGGCGTGCCGCTGAACATGGGCATCCTGCCGCTGTTTGCGCTGGGCAGCTTCGCCGGTTCGGCACATCTCGACCGCTGGCTGGCCTTGGGCCAGGTCGAACCCGTCGGGCTGGTCGCCAACTGGGGCGCGGGCACGGCGCTGGCCGTCACCTGGGCGCTGCTGCTGGCCACCGGCATCACGGCCCGGCTCTTCGTCGGCTGGCAGCGCGACTGGCTGGAAAAGCGCTGGGTGCAGGGCGCGCTGGCGCTGGCCGTGCTGGCGGCGCTGAACCTCGTCATCGCCGGCCAGCCGTGGGGCGTGGTCTACGGCTTCGGGCTGTGGGGCGCCAAGCTGGCGCAGGCCGCCGGCCTCTTCGACCCCGCGACGAATCCGTTCTGGAGCCAGCCCGGCAACACGCAGCGCCTGGCGCAGACGCTGCTGCTGGACGTCACGTCCATCACCAACATCGGCATCCTGTGCGGTGCGCTGTGGGTGGCGGCGGGCAAGGCGCCCGACGCGTCCAAGCCGCTCACCGGCCGTCAGTGGGCCGTGGGCCTGGTCGCCGGCTTCGTGATGGGCTACAGCGCGCGGCTGGCCTTCGGCTGCAACGTCGGCGCGATGCTCAGCGGCATCTCCACCGGCAGCCTGCACGGCTGGATCTGGGTGCCCATGGCCTTCGCCGGCACGCTGATCGGGCTGCGCGTGCGCCGGCACTTCGGGTTCTGACCAGGGGAGACGACAGGATGGCAAGCACCCTCACCCCCTCTCGCCTGCGCCGCGCCGTCTTCTGGGCGCTGCTGTTCGTCTTCATCGCCTGGGACCTGCAGCGCAGCCCGGCCATCGACCTGTGGCGCGAGCCGCCGCTGATCGCCGCCGGCTCGGGGCAGGTCAGCGCGGGCGGGCACTGTTCGATGGCGAAGTAGCGCGGCGCTGCCTGGCTGCAGCACCGGGTTTAGCGCCGGGTTCAGCGCCAGAAGACGGGCACGCCCTTCAACCGCACCAGCGCTTGGGCGGACGCGCGGGCCGTCACCGCCTGGTGCGCCTGCAGCCAGCCGGTGGCAAACCAGGCCCGGGGGTCGCTCGATGCCTGCTGCCGGAAAGCCTCGGCGGCCACGGCCACGTCCTGGTGCAGGCCCAGCGCGTCCTGTGCCGCAGCCAGGCGGCGCCGGCAGGGCTGCCAGCTGCGCGCCGGCCACAGGGGCGCGGTGAAGTCGGCCAGATAGCGCAGACGCTTGAGCTGCTTGCGCGCGCGGTGCTGTTCTGCCACCGGCAGCTGCTCGAAGCGGACACCGGCGCGCAGCACCTGGCGGTGCAGCTTGTGCAGCCGCGCGGCCACCAGTTCGCGCACGGCCTTGTGCGACAGCGCTGCAAAGGCTTCGTCGCCCGCATGGGCCAGCGCCTGCACGGCCAGCAGCGTGGCCTGGAATTCGGGCGCACGCACCGCAGCCACCGGGTCGGCGGCCTCTGGCGGCTGCCAGTCGAGCAGCGGTGCACCGGCAGCCTCGAGCAGCGGCTGCACGGCGGCGGCCACGGCGACGTGGTCGCGCTGTTCACCCAACAGCGAAAACGTGCGTGACAGCACCGGCGCCCAGGCGGCATCGATGGCCGGCGCCAGCGGCGCCAGTTCGCGCAGCAGCACGCGCAGCCGGCGCAGGCCCACACGCAGCTGGTGCACCACCTCCACCATGTCGGCGCCGGGCCGCATCTCGCTGGCATTGGCCAGCACCTGTTCCAGTGCCGATTGCAGCAACGCACGCATCAGCGTGGCACCGTCGGCGTCGGCGGCCAGCTGCGGCGGCCTGGCCTTGCTGGCGCGCGGGGGGTCTTCGGCCAAGCGCAGGCGCAGGCCACGTTCGGCCTTGGTCATGGTGCTCTGCCACAGGCCGCCGTGTTGCACGCAGGCCTGCGCCAGCGTGAACAGGCCCTGCACCGGCCCGCCCTTGTGTTCGAGCTCGAACTCGACGATGGGCGCGCTGCGCCCTGCCGCCAGCGCATGGCCGGTGTCGAGCGCGGCCTCGATGCACGTGCCCTCGGCGTCGTGCAGCTCGCAGTGCAGGCGCCAGATGTCGGCGGCGTGCTGCTCCAGCAGCCGCGGGTCGGCCGCGGCCTGCAGCGCCGCGGCCAGCTGCGCGCCGGCAGCCGTGCCAACGTGGCGGGCGGGGTCCAGCGCAGGCCGCTCGCGGGGGGAACCCGGCACGTGCACCTCGTGCTCGAGCCGGTGCACGGCGCCGGCGCCGGCCGCCTTCAGCGTCTGCACCCAGCGCCGGCCTTCCAGGCGCAGACGCAGCGCCACGCGGTGCTGGGCCAGCGCGCCGCAGGCGGTGTCGAAGTAGTGCGCACGCAGCCGCACGCGGCGCGCGCCGCGGGCCTGCAACGCGTCACGCAGCGAGGCCAGGGCGGTTTCGGGTACGCAGAACTTGAGTTCGAGTTCGGTCATGGACAACGGCGGCCTTCAGCGGGCAGTCATTCTGCGCCACGCCGACGGGCGGCCATGGCGGATCGCGAAGGTGTCCCCGGCTCAATAGCTCAGGTTGACCTGCAGCACCGTGGTCGTGCCGCTGACCTCGTGGCCCACCACCAGCAGCGGCTTGCCGTTGGGCGACTGGGCGGCCGGAATGAAGGTCAGGCCCTCGGGCCCGCGGTCACCGGTGGCCCCGTCGCGTGTGTTCAGGTAGGTGACGTAGCTGGGCGCCGCGGGCACGGTGACGTCGTAGACCATCACGCCGCCCACCCGCTCCAGGCCGATGAAGGCGTAGTGCCTGTCGCCGAAACGTGCCACGGTCACGCCCTCGGGTTCGGGGCCCTTCGACGCGCTGCGGCCGTCGAGCGTGTTGTTGTCGTGGCTGGCGTTGAAGGCGACGTTGGGCAACGTGCTGGTGCGGCGCTCGAGTTCGTCGCCCGAGTCGTAGACCCGCGCCAGATCGGTCGTCCAGATCGTGAACGAGCGCGCGCCGAAGCTGTAGAGCGCGCTGCACTGGCCGGCGCTGTTCTTGCCGTCGCTGTCGCCGTTGGGCGCGCTGGTGATGCGCAGGCGGCCCAGGTTGCTGTCGAGGACGAGGTTGGCCGCGTCGGCGAATACCGTCGGGTCGAGGCCGGCGCTGCAATGCGCACGCACCCGCGTCTCTTCGTTGAAGCCCGGCCCGTCGGCGCGCGCGTCGCCCTCGTTGGCGGTGATCAGGTAGCTCTGCCCGCCCACCGTGTAGCGCGCGATGGCGTCAGGCAGGAAGAGGCCCTTGACGGGGTAGTTCGCGATCTTCAGTGCCGGCGTGCCGCTGTTGGTGTTGCGGCCACCGTCCTCGTCGCTGGCGTCCAGGCCCATGCCGGGCAGGCTGTGGTCCTTGGTGCCCAGCGGCTTGATCGCCGTCACGCGCGCCGCGGCCACGTCGACCACGGCCACCGCGTTGTTCTCCTGCAGCGTCACCCAGGCCGTGGCACCGTCGGCGCTGACGGCGATGTACTCGGGCTCGAGGTCGCGCGCCGCGTTGGCGCCGGGGCCGTAGATGCGCACGCCGTCGGCACGCAAGGGGGCCTCGAGGCCGTTGTAGCCCCGGAAATCGGCCGTCGCCACGGTGGGCGTGCCGCCGCGGTTGACGGTGACGATGCTCACCGAGCCTTCCGGGTCCACCGAGTCGGCGGCGCCGTAGCTGTTGGGTTCACCTTCGTTGGCCACCAGCAGCTTGCTGCCGTCGGGCGTGAAGACCACCATGTCGGGCAGCGCGCCCACCGTCACGCTGTTCAGCAGGCGCAGGTCGGCGGCGTTGTAGAAGGCGACGACGCCAGGGCTGGTTTTCACCGCCGCCTCGATGGCCAGGGCCACCAGGCCGTCGTGCACCGCCACGCTGTTGATACCGGCGCCGAGTGCGGCGACATCGATGCTGCCCACCTTGCGCGGCGTGCCGGGGGTGGCGAGGTCGAGCACGTCGACGGTGCCGTTGGCGCCGTTGACGACGAAGAGGCGCTTGCTGGCAGCGTCGTAGGCGGTGATCTCGGCCGCGCCCGTCACGCCGCCGTCGAAGCCACCGATCTTTTCCAGCGTCAGCGCCCGAGGCGTCGCCTCGAAGGGCGAAGGCTCGTCGTCGTTGCCGCCACAGGCGGCAAGCGCAGCCGCTGCCAGCACGGCGGTGGCGAAAAGGCTGCGGGGCAGCAGGCGGCGATGGCGGGTGGGCATGGTGGGAAGTCTCTCGGCAGGGGTGGACAAACCCATGACGATGACCGCCGAAGATGACGGTGTCGTGACCCCGGCCCCCGGCGACATTTCCTAGGGGGGAGGAAGACGCCCGCCGGGTCTATCGTCACGCACCGGTCACCGCAGCGTCACCGGGGCGGCCTAGTGTCGGCAGCGCCGCGTGTGTCGACCTCGACCCTGCGCGCAGGCGACCCGCCGCGGCCTCATCACACCCCAAGAGGAGTTCCCGCATGATCAAGTTCCTGCTGACGACGGCGGCCCTGGCCGCCACCACCGCCTTGCTGCCCACGCTGGCGCTGGCCGACCGCGACCGCGGCCATGACAACCACGACAGCCACGGCCGCCAGCTGAACACCCAGCTCGGCCCGCGCCCCTACTTCCTGGTCGAGGACATGACCGACAGCCCGCTGAAGCGCGAGCTGCAGGCCTGCGCCGCGCGCGACAAGAAGTTCAAGCCGACGCAGTTCTCCATCGGCCACCGCGGCGCGGCGCTGCAGTTCCCCGAGCACACGGTGGAAAGCTACACCGCGGCGGCGCGCATGGGTGCGGGCATCGTCGAGTGCGACGTCACCTTCACCAAGGACAAGGAACTCGTCTGCCGCCACGCGCAGAACGACCTGCACACCACCACCAACATCCTGGCCACGCCGCTGGCGGCCAAGTGCATCACGCCCTTCACGCCGGCCACCTTCGACGCCAACGGCACGCGCCTGACACCCGCCCGCGCCGAATGCCGCACCAGCGAGCTGACGCTGGCCGAGTTCAGGACGCTGCGCGGCAAGATGGACGCTGCCAACCCGAACGCGCGCACCGTGGCCGAATACCTGGCCGGCACTGCCAACTTCCGTACCGACCTGTATTCCGGCCCGAGCAGCGGGACGCTGATGACGCACAAGGAAAGCATCGAACTCTTCAAGCGCCTGGGCGTGAAGATGACGCCCGAGCTGAAGAGCCCGAGCGTGGTCATGCCCTTCGACGGCTTCTCGCAGCAGGCCTACGCGCAGAAGATGATCGACGAGTACAAGCAGGCCGGCGTGCCGGCGCGCGACGTGTGGCCGCAGTCCT
>LNFM01006797.1_pt1 | contig 18524 bp, 18 predicted proteins | sample 596031 | NCBI WGS metagenome assembly LNFM01 (sample SAMN04254537, study PRJNA301005) | activated carbon metagenome | isolation source: dual media filters at the Ann Arbor, Michigan drinking water treatment plant | place: USA: Ann Arbor | reverse complement strand
CCCCATGCCGGCATCAACGGAGCGACACCTATGTCCAGATTCCCTCGACTCACCGCACCCGAAAACAACGTCTTGACGGGTCACACCTAACGATGCTTCCAAGCCCCAAAGGAAATGGTCTCAACGCAACGTTCAAGGAGCTTTCGTACATCGTCAGCTTGAAAACTCAGACGCATCGCCTTGCTGACGTCTATGTCTTCAGGCGCCTCGTCCCCGCAACTCGAACTAAACATTCTCCATGCCCCTCCTTTGTTCTGCATTCGCCCCGACACCGTCAGTCGATGAATCAACGGTGGGATCTTCAAATCCTTGAACGGCGGTTCGTATTCCATCATTTGAGCTTCGACAAACATAGCAATGCGCCCTTCCAAAACCGCAAGCTCTTGCGCCTCCCAGACCCGTACGTCCTGCGGAAGAAAAAGCAACTGCGACACCCATCGAATGCCGGAGATCTCTTTTGCACGCTCTTCAAGGCCGCGCGCCTTATCGACTTCGTTCATCACGTCCGTCAGGGTCTCTGGCCTATCGCCGATCCAAGACAACCGACCCAACCACTTGCCTTTCATCGATCGACTTTCGAGACGACGCCCCAACTTCATCACAGCTTCCTTGTGCTGCTTCACGACAGCGTTCCGAGATAAAAGCCATAAATCACTCAGCCCATTCTGTACGTTGTCGCTTGATACGAGCATGTCCTCGGAATAAAGGCTGGTCAGTAATCCAGGAAATGCATCGAGAAATGCGTCTCGCCATCGTCGGCACCAAACCCATCCCGGTCTTCCATCGAAGAAACGCAGACTATTGTCCGCACACCAGCCGACATGCGGTTCGTTGGCATGCAAGACGGCAACCGTAGCGTCCAATTGTCGAGCAGCGCTCATCCCCCCGGCCTGCAACGCGGTCAGATCGTCACGACGAGCCCTAAACTCCGTTAGTGACGCTTCGCTGAATGGGTACGTCAAGGCCGCAAGACCGCTCAATACCAAAAAAGCCACGGTTGCTATTACGGGTGGAGTAAGTCCCCTCCGAATCGACGTGCGACTTTCACTCACAGATACAACAGTGGCAAGGGTTTCTTCGATATCCAAGTTCGACGGAAGAAATGGCTGTAAAAGCAGTGGCTGATACTTTATAGCCAAGAATCTCGGATTCCAGTCGTGGTCGAACGAAACAAAATTGATATCGCTTGACGTCACTGGTATCGGACGTAAGAGGATGGAGTTAGCTGTTGCACGAAATCGCTCAAACTCGTTCTTCATCAACCAAGGATTGGGCACCAGAAGAACCACCGATTGCGGCTTACACAGCTTCACAATAGCCTTCAGTTCCCAATACACACTTGGCGTCGTGCCAGCTTGCCAGACTACCAACTGACAATCTCGCATTGCTGCCGCAACGACATTCTGCCAACACGCTTGGTCCGCGTACATCCGGCTTGCGCCTTCGGGCGCCAGATTCTCCCCAGGTTGCCCAATGGCAATGAATGGCCCGAATCTGCTCAGTACACGAGACAATTCCACTTCCATGCTTGGGTTTGCACGACCAACGAGCATATAAAGAAGATCTAGAGGCAGAACTCCAGTTCTCGTGTACTTCTCGTCGATTCCGAAATGTGACTTAAATGCGCCATCGTCTTGAAATGATCTCAGATAGACTATAGGCGGTCGCTCGTCACAGAGAATCAAGGTCGTTGGCGACATCTGAGAAACTCGGCGACCAACGCCAACTACCCAAATTCCGAGTAGCAGCAAAGCCGAGTTCAACAACCACGATATGCCCGCCCACTTAGTCCATACCATGTTCGCGAGGACGCTTGTAACAATCGCCAAGCCGAGAAACACAAGAATGCCGCCAGAGACGGCCCTCGGAAACGATCTCCCCCCTCTAGTGGACGTATTCTGAACCAGAAAATCTCTAAGCCTCGGCCCCCCGGGATCTGCAACATCTTGGCAATCCACAAGGTATGGCTCCGGACATGGCATTGTTGCCGCAGTTGCCGCTTCCTCGACGTTGACCGCACGAGTTTGGCCCGTCACCGAAGATCTTGCACCTTCGGACGCCTCGTCGCTTCCAGCGCTTTGCCCATCTCCACTAGAGATCTCTTGCCTATTCTCACTAGCAAACCGCTGAGCGTCCGCGTGTCTCTTCTCGATTCGCCAGAACATGGGCGCCGCCATATAAAAATAGGCCATGCCCACCAGTAGGCCGGGCAGTGCCAGTACATATGTGCCGCGCGCACTTGACGCCCCCCAGAATATCGCAGTTGTAGTCGCGGCCATTAATCCTACGGTAGTGAGACTTAACAGTGCCCCTGGCCAACCGCACGAGAAAGGCCTTCTGATAACCGCGCTGCGCCAGTCTTCCAGGTATGTGAACGGTTGCATCAATTGAACCCCTCAAGTGCGCCGCCGCTTTAAAAACTAAACCTGTCTTCCTGTCGCCTACACCAGTCCATAGAGCCGTTAGACAGTACTCTATTGGAGCCGCCAGGTTATTGGACCCAATGTGCCGCTCGCAGGTCGACCCAAGCCCGTTTTCAGAGTCCTTTCCAGCGGCGGCTACTCACAAATGCTGCGGGGTGCGTGAACACCCGGGTCAGTATGGAATCGGCAAAGCCCGCTCAAGCGGGTCAGTTCTCGGTTGGCGTCAACACGGTCGCCTCTCTCTTCCCATCTAGCCACCACGACCTCAAAACCTATCGCCGATCAGTCAGACAAGTACCGACAACCATACGGAACGCATCCACCATCAGCCATGACAATCACTGCCGCTCAACGAGTAGATCGATCCTTCGGACATCATCGTTGTAGACGGCGCTTCGCTGAGATAGCCGGATGGCATCCATCTTCTCGCCCGCCTTCAATGTCTTGTCGTTACTCATCTCATTGACTGCCGAGTAGTAGACAAAGCGGGTCGCTACTCTCTGCCGGTACGCTAGCGCGTCCACCATCGCAGGGGGATAAGACATCAGGGCATTTTCGACAACGTATGCTGGTGGCAGTGGCCAGTACTCGCGCTCCCCAGTGGCGCCGCGCAGGCGCAGTGCCCAGCCAAAATAGCCATCGACTGCGCGCCACTCGATCGGCAGTCCGGGAAGGCGGTTCCTTGCGAACTCTCTGTTTGGTAGGTTGAGTAGCGTGCGGTAGTGCGCCATTGCACTTCCCGAGGCTTCAAGCGCCTTCAGGACGAAGTACGTCGTCAGGTTGTCTCGGAAGAACGGATTGATATTCGCCAAGCAGAGCGTTGCGAAGTAGAAACTGTCAGGAACTACAGTACCCGTCGAGTTCAGCTTGCTGCAGTTCAAGGTGGGCTTCCCATTCCAGCCGGATCGGACGAACTGCGACGCGTTCGAAGGGTGTGCATACCACCATTTACGAAGCCCCCCGTCGTCCAACATTTCACCAGTGGTTTGTCCATCGGCATTTACCTTCGGCACTCGCCCTCCAGCCTCGACCTCCTTCCACCGAGCGACCCACGGCACCATCTGCATATCCGATGGCGTGTCCCCGAATACCTGCGCTCGGATTACAGTCTCCGCAACCCGACTGACGACAGCAGTGCCGCCGTACAACCCCTGCTGAGCGATAGCCACATTGATCAGATCGATCAGTTGACTCATCCACTGAGCGCCCTCTGGTGGAGCCTTCAATGCAGTGGCCTTCCCGAGTTCCGCTTTCGTCATGAGCCGCCGCTCCGCGCCCCAATTGCGCATCACCAAGTCGCTGTACGGCGCCATGAAGGCAGCTGCCTCTCCCAGGAATCGGACGCTTGGAAAGTAGATCGCATCATCGAATCCGGCACTACCGGAGATGACTTGTCTCGCAAAGTTTCTGTAGATACCCGCTACCGAACTGGTGACGTCCGCCTGGGAATCCCGACAATCCACGGGACCCGCCTTCTCCCAAGCGACGAGACTCCAATTCGTCTGCGATAGCCTCCCAAGAAGACGGGAGCCGCAGTTCGGCCTATTCGTCAATTCCAGAACGTACTGGGTGTAATCCCACATGGGCTTCCAATGGGTGTCCTGCCAGTTGCTCGACTCTTTGCTGGTGTTCACGTTGTAGTGGAGAGTGACATGCGTTCCTTTCGACGGGCTCAGCCTCAGCACTGTCGTATCGAGAAACTCTCTACACTTTGTGTAGAACTTGCCACGCCATTGGTCTACATCGAAGTGCTCCGCTCGCACGTCGTAGGATGGGAATGTTCCATCGTCTGACAGACCGTAGTAGTTCCTGGCATCCGCCTGGAACGCTACGCACGCCTCCTGAAGATCACCATACACGCCGCTTCGAAGTATCTTGTTCGTGAGGTCCTGCTTGTACTCGAGCTCCGCGATGCGGAAGAGAATTCGATCGGTTGATTGCGCCACCTGCGCCGACAAGGCCCCTACTGCCTTACGAAGCTCCTTCTGCATTTCAAGGACCTCGTTCAACTTGCCAAGCAATTCCGCGTGGCGGCTCGCACCAATGTCTGGGCCGTCAGCACCGCCGCCGCCCAGCAATCCACCCGCAGCGAACACGGCACTGAAGTAGTTTTGGCGGATGAGCGCAGAGATGACGACAGTCGCAGCTTTCGCCGTATTGATGTTCTTCTGAAGATTCTTGGTGTCGACAGGCATACCAAGCGCCACCGCAAGGCTGGCGAAGCCCTCGACAGCCGCAATGCCGGTTCCCACCGTGCTGGAGAACTCCGCTGCCATGTCCTCACGCGTGGCTTTTTCCAAGAGCTCCTCTCGCTTCTTGAGCGGGAGATCACGAAGAAATCCTTGCTCCAAGGCCTTGAGTTGTTCCTTCGGCGTCAGCTTTCCGTACATGAACTGCTGCATAAGAGCAATGTCATGGGAGTTCTGATTGCCGCTCGCTTCAATTGTCTTCACGCTCTTTGAGAGATCGGCGACAGATTCCTGCAGCTTCGCGGTTGCTTCCCCGAGCACCTTCAGCTTCTTCCCAGTCTCATCACGGAACTCATCCAAACTCACCTCGATCCTCGTCAGGCGGCTCTTGGTGTTGTCGATCTCGCTCTCCAGCGCCTTGAACTTCGCGTCCGTCATCAGCTTCAGACGCCCTAGCGCGTCCCCAAGCGACCCCACCATGACGGATATGGCAGATGCGCGTGCGCTTTCATCAGGCAGCAAATCCAGGAAATTCGGCTCGAAGAACTCCTTTTGAGCCCCGACAAGGCTAGCCAACGCGCGTTGAACCGTCTTCGGATCCTTCGAATCCTTCTCGATGGACTTGAACAGCTCCGCATTTTCCTTGCGGGTCTTGTAGAGCGCGTAGGTCGCCAGATCGCCAGCACTGCGACTCTGTTCCGCCCGAATATCCGCCAAAGCCCGATCAGACGCCGCATCCATATAGACCCCAGCGATACCAGACACTGCTTGGACTGCGACAACGCCGAACTTTCCGCGAGGATCGGGTACCGCTTCCGCTGCGATGCTCAAGGAGCCGTTGACTGTCGCCGCGATTGCCTGTCGCCTGAGCTTGAAGTCTTCCACCTCTCTCACACGATCCTCAGTCTCAATCGCCAGTCGCCAAGCGCTGTTGGTGAACGCCGCCGCTGCGGGTGCGGCTTGCGGCGCCTTGTCGCCTGCAATCTGATTCGCATACGCGCCTCGGACCAATTTCTCGAAGGCGTCACGATCACCGGATGCTTCGGTGCGCGGCGGTCCCATTTCCGTGCCGATCAAGCCGTACGTCGCCATCGATATCCCCGGCACGCTATCGGTCATCAGCCGGTAGTCGACGGACTTCTGATCGAACTTCGTAGACGGTGTCTGTGCCAGAGCGCTGGCAGCTGCAAAGAGCACCACGGTCGCAAACGATTTGGCACCCGAGAATCGGCTACGGTAGCGCCGCATTGCAGCATCCGACATTTGGAACGATGAACGTGGCATCGGACATCTCCTTCCGGACGGCCGCATAGGCTTCAACTTCCAATAGGGTCGCACCCAGCACCGGACCTGCAGGCGCGGCATTGCTGGCTCACGCGTGCGCCGAGGCATCGCAGGCCTGCGACACCCCATTGCCCCGCGCAATCGGGCACCTCGCGATCTCGTGATCGCGAATCCGTGCCTTGCCGGACCACGCTACATTGATGCAGGGAGGTAAAGTCTGCGGACTGAAACTGCTACTGCGCCGGCTTCGGAAAAGCGTTCGTCAAGGCTCCTGAAAGCGTACGAACGAACTGATCCATCAGCTGCTTCCATTGGTTTTCGGTGAGCGCTGGGACGTAGCACCCATTCCCGGGTTCGTGGAAGTATTTCGCCGAGGATTCACAATACTGAAGTGCAGTGCTTCGCACATCGGAATCCCGGAATGACCCATGGACGCATCGTTCATCATTGGTTGCCACCCAAGTCATCTTCACATGCTCCGGCAGGGCGCCAACGCCGCAGGAGATTACCTGCTTCCGCACTTGGAATGTCTTTGCCATGCAATGCGCAACACGAATAGCGAGACAACCATCGTCAAGCACTCGTGTCGCCAGAGATGCGTCCGGCACCAACTTGAAATGGACGTCGAAGTAGAGCGAATCCCGTAGGTCAACAAGAACCTCATCGCCCGGAACGAAGCTGGATGGTGGATGATTCGTACAGTTCCTGCAGACGCTTCCCCCCGTGCCAATATGACCTGCGTCACCTACCCCTGAGAGATTAGTGAGCAAGGAGGTAGGAATGAAGTCCCCCGACAAGACGAAGGGCAAGATGAAATCCCCGAAGCGCGCGGTGAATCCAAGTGCAGTGAGAAGCGCCCCCGGGGTGGCGGACGATGCGCTCGGATCGACGGTGCCGACGATGCCCGCCGGTGTCGACACGGAGGTGGTGGCGCGCGCCCGGCGCCGGCACTTCAGCAACGCCGAGAAGCGTCGCATCCTGCAGGCCGTCGATCAGTGCACGCAGCCCGGCGAGATCGGCGCGCTGCTGCGACGCGAGGGTGTGTACTCCTCGAGCCTGAGCACGTGGCGACGCCAGCGCGATGCCGCCGACCTGGCCGCACTGGCGCCGCAGAAGCGTGGACCGAAAGTGGATCCGAGCCGCGCCGAGGCACAGCACATTGCGCAGTTGGTCCGCGAGAACGAGCGCCTGAAGACGCGTCTGGACAAGGCGCTGCTGGTGATCGAGGTCCAAAAAAAAGTTGCCACACTGCTGGGCTTGGCCTCAGCCGACGACAGCGCCGGGAGCACCTGATGGCTGGCGTGCGCGAACTCACCCCGGCGCTGGGCAGCGCGGCGGCGTGCCGGGCGATGGGATTGTGGCGCGGTGCGCCGGCCCGGCAGCGGGCTCGCGTGCATCGGGCGGCATTGGTGGGGCCGGTGCGTGCGCGTGCTGTGCGGCCCCGCCCACCCATGGCCCTGGAGGCGCACGAGAACCAGGTCTTGCTCGCGACCCTCAACAGCGAGCGCTTCGTCGACACCGCGCCGGCGGCGGTGCACGCGACGCTGCTCGACGAGGGACGCTACCTCGGTTCGGTGCGCACGATGTACCGCCTGCTCGCGGCCCACGGCGGCGCCCGCGAGCGACGCCATCAGCGGGTTCACCCCGCCTACGCGAAGCCCGAGCTGCTCGCGCTCACACCCAACCGCGTGTGGTCGTGGGACATCACGAAGCTCAAGGGGCCGGCGAAGTGGAGCTGCTTCCACCTGTACGTGATCCTGGACATCTTCAGCCGCTACGTCGTGGGCTGGCTCATCGCCGAGCGCGAGAGCGCCGAATTGGCCGAGCAGCTCATCGCCGAGACCGTCTCGCGCCACGCCATCGAACCGGGCGGTCTCACGCTGCACGCCGATCGGGGCTCCAGCATGCGCTCCAAGCCCGTGGCGGCGCTGCTGGTCGATCTGGACATCACCCGCAGCCACAGCCGGCCGCACGTCTCCGACGACAACCCGTACTCGGAGTCTCAGTTCAAGACGATGAAGTACCGACCGGACTTCCCGGTCCGCTTCGGCAGCATCGAGGATGCGCGCGCGCACTGCCAAGCGTTCTTCGCCTGGTACAACGGCACGCACCGTCATTCGGGCATCGGCTACATGACCCCGCACAGCGTCCACTATGACCTGACCGCAGCGATCAACAGCACCCGCCAGTTGGCCCTCGATGCGGGATTCGCTGCCCACCCGAACCGGTTCAAGGGCAAGCCCCCGCAACCGCCCGCACTGCCCACCGCCGTGTGGATCAACCCGCCGACAAAGGAGTCGCCGCACGCCACCGAGAACGCCATCGCTTGCGCAGTAAATTCATGACGAAAGGTGGCGCAATCTCATTGACACGTTCCGCTTACCGAAACGGTGTACCCCTGCGGCGCACCGAAACGAACAGAATAGGTTTCATCTGGAAGGACGCCGGAAGCGAATGCAGGCTCTGCGCCAACCAGAGTCCACTTGCCATCCCAGACCGCCTTGTAAGCAACGCCTGCGCCCTTCAACACAAGCGCATGCTGATTCTCATCGACAATCATTCCCTGGATGCTGCCAACAGCTAGCGCAACGTTGGAGAGCGCGCAGAACATCAACGCAAGAAAGACGTGTCTCATGGAACTCCTCGCCAGCAGTTGTGCGTTGCTGAAGTTATCCTGGCCCTGGCCTTCATCAGCAAGCCAGCACCTCCAGGTCGCCTTTGCGCTGATGCCAGTTACTGCGCTCTCAAGCTGGGCGATTAGTAGCACTGCACCTGGATCAGGTCAACGAATGAAAGCGATATCTGGCCCACAAGCGCAAGCTGGACCGGTATGTCCGCGGGGCGTCGCAAGCCTGGTCGTGATCGGCACCTCCTGGCGCTGTCATCTGCGGCGCCAAGTCCGCCAATCGAGAATCCAGACCATTCCGAGCAACACCTTCGAGGCGTTGATCCGCCCGTCAACAGCTTCGGCGACTTGGCATCCTGAATGATTTCGCCGCTACTCGGCCAGCAATGCGCGAGCGTCCAGTTCCACGACATCGCACCCCCTGCCCTTTGCTTCATCGACAAGATGCTTCGTTCCCCCCGGGCCATCTGGATCCTTGTCGGGGTTGTACAGCGCAACCAGCGTCATGCTACGGGCGTCCATAGAAAGAGAACTGAAGAGCAGCCATAGGTTGTTTCGCTGCCACACGTCGTATCCGGGTCTACCGGTCAGCCAACCGGGCAGCGCTTCGCCTTCCTGAAGTACGCGCGGTTCGAGCCTAGAATAGAGTGATTGGTAACGCTTCACCCACGTCGCCCCTGCACTCTGCACGGAGGCAGCTTGAAACTCGTCCCTGGGCAATGCAAGAAGCACCTGTGTGCGGATGCCGAGGGACGCACATACTTCGTGGAACAGGATGTCTCCTCCCGAGGCACCACCCGCAATGCCCAGCACAGGCCCCTCGCTTTCCTGGAGCACGCCGCGGACGGCGCCCTCGATCAGGCCGCGCGCCGTTTCCTCAGCCTTCTGGGTACGCGGGAAACGGGCGCTCTCCTTCGCACGGTCTATTGCGTCCACCATGTGCCCGGTGAACAGGATCACGTGATCCGGTTGGCCCACTCGAGGTCCGCTCGCTAGGATGGCCTCGTCGACCACGGCAATGGCAGCGGAAAGGCCGGATTCATACAACCCGAGATCCTTGAAGATGCCGAGATTCCTCCGCGTTGCTTCCAGTGTGAACAAGTCCGCGCCCTGCAGCGCCACCCTGTAGGCCTGCTCAACTCGCTGCGGTCGAGTGGGCGCACTCAGCAACAGCAAGTCCGCTCGACTCGCCGCCGCCCAGGGATCGTGCGGCACGTCGCGCTTCCCGAGAACGGCGTCCTGCTCGAGCACGAGCGCCAGAGACCCACTCAGCCGAGCCACCAGCATCTCTCTGTCCGAAAGACTTCCATCGTGCGACTCGCCCTCGCGGAGTTGCTGCTCCCATACCTCTGGTAGCTGCCGCGCCAACGCGATCTGCGTCTGCAACATGGCAAGCGCATTCACCCCGGGGTAGTGCGCATTCAGATCCGCCCCTACCGCCTTCAAGTACAGATCGATCATCGCCGGCAGATACGGCGAGCGAAGAGCGGCCGAACGCCGTTGCTCGGGTGGCGCTGCTTGGAAATCGGCAATCCAGCGCGACTTCGCATTGCTTGCGAGCAACGCTAGGGCCTCTGCACGGTCCCCCAGGGTGACAGCGGCACTGAGTGCTCGCTGGATTGCCTGGTCAGATCGCGCGAGCAAGTCCTCTCGCCTTCCAAGCGGTTCGGCAAACGCCAGCCTTTGGTAGATGGTGCCGAGCCGCTGGTTGGCACGCAGATCCTCGGGAACCACCCTCCGCAGCAGCTCAAATGTCTCTCGCGCACCGGGATTGGCGCGCAGCTTGAACTGGGCGTCCCCGACCATGCGCAGCCCCTCATGATCCCACTCGAGCGACTGCACCTCGTGGGCAAGCAATCGCAGCTTCCCGCGCTGCCGATCGCGTACCGCGACCTCGACCTCCTCGATGAAATCGATCGGCACAGTGACCAGTTGCCCGCGATCGTGCGGCTTGAGTTTCGGGAGGAGTCTGAACATCGGACTGTCGACCGGGGCAACGTCGAGTGTGGATCGCAAGGCATCGGCCAGCGCCTCGACCGCCTTGCCGTTCGTACCCTCCGGGGCCGCAGCGTCATAGAGGAAGTACCGGTCGGTCTGAAGATCGAACGGGTATTCGTGCAGTGTCTTGCTTCGGATGACGAAGGTAGCGCGCCGCCGGAGAGCATGGCGGATACCGAGTTCGTAGAACACGTTGGCGTTGTGAATCGACACATCCGCAATCACGAGATCCGAAATCACCAGCAAGCGGAACATGTCCTCCCGGATGTTCCCCGAGCGGGTGATCTCGCCTGTCGTTCCGCCCTCCACTGGCACCCCGCGTTCACGCAACCGGCCCAGGGCCGGCTGAATCAATTCACGCTCGACCCGCTCGAAATCGATGCCTTCCTTGGTGCCAAACGGTCGAACGATGAGTACGCGCATGCCCTCTCCCTCCCTGATTCGAGGCGCCGCGATGCGGGGCACCGAGGCTCCATGGCAACCGGCTTCGTCGCCGGTCAAGGCATGGACATTTCACGAGGCCAGCCGATATTCGCCGCCCGGGTGACCTGCGTGGCTACACCATCGGGATGTCGAATCCCTTGCCGAAGTGCTCCGCCTTCACCAGCCTCTTGCCAGCAAGGCGTCCGAGGCGATCGAGCTCAGGAATATTGTCCGGGTTGTCCATTGCTTCGAGTCCCTTGAGGGCCTTGCCGCTCAGTGCCTCACCGAGGTGCTTGGCGCACCAGTTACTCTGCAGGAGTATGTTGTAGCGCAGGTAGCTGCACATTGCCCGCCCCCCGAGCGTCGGCTCGGCGTTCCCGATTTCGCGATCGATCTGTCTGGACGTGGGACTCTTGTGCGAAAGCCACTGCATCATGGTCTCGACGTGATCGGCGCAGTCTTCCATCAGCGCTTTCAGGGACAGCACAGCGTGGAAAGCGGCGGTCCTCTCGATGATGGTGGCGTGGCCCACCTCCGGGTCGGCCTTGCCCGTACCCACCGACACCACCAGCAACTTGTCGTCACCGTCCGGCCATCCCAGCCGGTAGCCGTCCATCGTCGCGTTCATGAGAGCCTGCAGCGCCGGGTTGTTGTGGGGGCTCACGCCCCCGTCGACAAAATCGCCCTTGACGCCCTTCAGGCCTCCGGACTTCCGGCCGATCTCGAAAGTCTCGGGGTCGAAGAAGTACGGCGCCGCCGTGCTCGCGCGGACCACCTGCCACAGCGGGTAATCGGCATTCGGAATCGTGGTGGCGTTGGCGCCACCGCGGAAGTACCTGGCCTTCGGGTTGTTCGTGATCGGCCATGCACTGCCCGTATCGAGGCGTTTGGTGACCACCAGCAGACCCGTTCGGAAGTCTTTGCTGTCCATGCGTCGCTCACCCAGCACACCGACCAATGCCTTCCGGACCTTGGCAGAGTCATACTTGGCCCGCAATGCCCCCCAGCGGAGCAGGCTACGCTTGAAGACGAACTTTCCAAGATCCATGTAGTGCTCGTGAACCTCGTCGACAGTCATCCCGAGCGAAAGCGCAGCTGCGATAATGGCGCCCGTCGAGGTACCGGCGATCAGATCGAAGTAGTCGCAGAGCCTGAATGCCGGGTCGCCGCCATGACGGGCCCTGAGCAGGGTTTCGATCTCACGCAGCATGCCGAGGGTCAACAAGCCTCGCAGACCGCCGCCGTCCAGCGACAAGATGCGCTTCGGACCCACAGCAGGGTCGAGATGCTGCGGGAATGTCCGATACCGAGCCATCGTTTTTCTCCCTTTCGGAAATGTCTTTGAAATCCGCCATCCCTCTTGCTCACTTCGCTTTGCGACGTGTACTCGGCGGGGGCTCGACAGCGCTGGCTTGCTCGGCTGCCACCGCAACCAGAATACGGCTGCGCGATCGAGCGCGGGCGATGACGCCTTGTCCCTCGCCAGATTGATTCAGCCACTCCGTGAAACGGCGGACGGACACGGCCGTTGAACTCTCGTCGGAGCAGCGTGCTAGCAAGGCGATCTGGATCTTCTGGACATGGTCGGCCACGAAGACGCCGAAATCGCTCGCGACGATCATCGAATCGGGCGTACCTAGCATCTTCGCCGCCTGGCTCTCTGTGATCGTTCGGTGGCAGGCCACCACGTGGATCGGGCCGATCAAACCGCGGCTCGCGAGTGCGTCCGCGTGAAGATGATCGCGCAGGAAGGGCTGCCCCACGAGTTCACGCGCAGCAGGCTCTGACGCCGCCGCGGGAATCGCATCGAGTCGCACGAGCACTTCCGCATCTGCAAGCTGCATCGAGAAGAGGGGATACCCCGTCGACGCCGTCGACAAGGGCACGGCACCCAGCTTCCTCGCCAGCGCGCCTCGCATCTGCTCGCGCCGATCCGCGAGGTTCAATCGATTCCACTGCAGCGCCTCGCCTCGGTCGAGCTTGCGGGATCCCACGGTCGAGCCGCGACTGACCAATCGGGCCACCACGTTCTGCAGCATCTCGAGAACGACCTTACGAAGCTCGTCTTCGTTGGAGGCATCCTTCTTGAACAGTCACAGGCTGTTCACATAGGTACGAAATGCGTTCCCAGCCAGACCCGAGGCCTCGTTCACCGGCAGCAGACGAACCATGAACACGATCTCTGGCCGTCGAGACACCGCCGCCTGCAATTCGGCGTGGCAGATTCCGAGATCCGAACCCGCCTGGACTGACCCCGCGTCTCCGTTGTAAAGAATGAGAACAACATCGGCACGCTCGACCTCCTCCAGCGAAAGTTGGAACGTCGTGGTCCCCGCCGACACCGCGGTCTCGTCCTCGTGGATCCACACGTCGAAGATCGGCTGGCGGCGTCCGACTGGATTGCCATCAACGGCCCAGCGAACCGTGTGGAGGTACTTCTGAAGATGTTTGCGCACATCGGTCAGTTTCTGTCCGCCCTCGAACACCTTCACGAGCGACCGGCTCGACACCATCACGCGAATTCTTTCGATTTCGGCCATTCGATGCTCCAGACCAGGGTTGCCTTCGAGGCCACGGACGGCAGCCGCCAGGGGACGTAGTTAAAGTCGTGCCTGATGGCCTGCTCGAGCTGGCGTGTGGAGCGGTGCGTGCCGCGGCGGATGTACTTCGGCGTCAGTGTGGCGAATCAGCGTTCGAGCTGGTTGAGCCAGGATGCGGAGGTCGGTGTGAAATGCACTTGGAAGCGCGGGTGCCTGGCCAACCGGTTCTTGATGGCGGTGGTCTTGTGGGTGCCGTAGTTGTTCATCACGAGATGGACATCCAGCACCGGCGGCACGTTGGCCTCGATGGTGCGCAGGAACTGAAGGAACTCGCCACTGCGGCGCCGACGATGCAGATCCCCAATGACTGATCCAGCGGCGCTGTCCAGGGTCGCGACCAGAGTGGTGGTACCGTGGCGATCGTAGTCGTGGGTACGCCTCTCGGGGATGCCCGCGGCCAGCGGCAGGACAGGCTGGGTGCGATCGAGGGCCTGGATCTGGCTCTTCTCGTCCACGCACAGCTCCATGGCCTTCCAGCGGCGGATCCATGTACAGCCCGACGATGTAGCGCACATTGCGTTATTCATCGATCCAGTAACCGTGTGCACGGCACCGATGTCACCAACCCACTCGTTGGGTCGGTTTCTTCGATCGACGTCAATACTGGGGGTTGCTCAGATACTGGAGCAGCAACTCTTTCGGCGCTTCCATTCGGCCCACGAAACTGTCGGGTCATCAGGGAACTCCCTAAGAAGGCGACGCTCCCCAGCCTGCCTAAGCTTAGCATTTTTGGCCCACGCCCTTCCGCCACCAACCCTGACGGCGGTATGAATCGCCAACGTGACCGCACTCGATACCTTCATGTCATCCATACCATAGCGAAGTACAGCGTCGGCTGTATCTCTCGAGTGCCTCTGCGTCCAATAAAGATAGTCGTGGACGATGGCTGGAAACGTGTATGCCCCATCGCGAGGTAGGAGTGACCAGAATACTCGAGGAATACTCGCCAAGTCGGTAACAAACCCTGCAGGAACAATGACCTCAGGCCCGTCTTGTCCTTCCCCCGGAGACCACCTGATAGCTTTATCGAGATAGTAGATGGCGTCGCGGAACCGCCCCATGTGCAAGGCACCCGCCGTCGCACCCGGAGCATGCAACAACGGCAGCAGCCATTGGTCTGCTGCAGCCGGATCGGAGTACGGTTCCTCAGCTCGGGGCACCAGTGGCGATGTGGTGGCGCTCAGCGCTAGCAAAAGCCTTCCGCCATGCTGGAGCACCCTTCGACGCGACCCGCTAGGAAACATGTCGCCCCCGTAGATTCACCTGAACAAAACAGATCTGTGGGGACAAAGCTGATGTTCTCAAGTTAACGACCTCGCAGCTCATCAAGAATAACTTGCTTGGACTCCTCGGCAAGATTGCGAATGTACTCCCTGCTGGAATTGGCCGAAGAGGCACAGGCATTTATACCAGCTACGATTGCTGCGACGCTGCCGAAATCAACCAGTACGTCTTTTTCTCCCTCTGTCACGAGAAGATATGCGCCTATCGCACCTCGTCCGCCCTTCGTGCAACTAAGGCCCGACGTCTTCATCAGTATTCGAAACGTTCGTTCACGGTCACCTAGCAGATTCCGCGCACCAAACGGAGCCGCCAGTAGGAACGCGTCACTGATCTCCTCCCGGCTCTTCCCCGTGTGTATCGCTATGTCTTCGTCGTCCATTTCCTTGAAGCCCTCGTCTTCCCACCTCGCAACGACGACATCTGAAAGCAAATGTGGCAGTGACGGCTCCTTTGCGACTGTGGGGGCTCGCGGTGACAGCTGCATGTCGATATCAACAAAGGAAATAAATGTGTCAATGCCATTTCGCTTCAAGGCCCGACTGAACTGTGCCGCGACGTCGGGAGAGGAGTCTATGCTCAGACTCCAGTTTCCATATGTAGTGCGCGCAATCGACTCCGACGTCATGCCGTCAGAGAACACCACATACTCGATAGCGTCGGGCCCGCGTTTCGACACGTCTGGCGAGGTTCTCGCAAATCCATGGCTAACCATTGAGCGACCTGGCTTAGTGTCACCGTATTGAACATTGAATCCGAACTCGTGCGCAGCCACTCCCGTCAATATCGGCGGGAAGGTAGTTTCGATGATTCTTGATGCGTCGCCGTTCGATCCCGGACATTTCTTCGCCTCTTCGATGTATGACGAGGCGCGGGCGGAGTATCTCTTCGCAAAGTTTGCTTGGTAGTCGGCCAACAATTCCGCGGAGGTTGAGCGAAAGCACGCAATGTCTCGGCCACTCCGGAAGGACGACCTAAAACAACTGAAGCCCGAAAGAGAAGCAAGTGGTGGCCGCTCCATGAAGCAAATCTGCACTTCGCTTCCTACACTCAAGTCGCGGATGGCTCTCTCAATAACGCCCGTCGCATTTCCACAGCTGGAAATGGGGCGCTGCAAACGGGAGAACGCCTCTGCGATGTCTCTGCACGCATTTATCCTAGTCAGCTCAATCTCGGCAGCCAACACCAGATCTGCACGAGACAAGAAGAACAGCAACGATATGCTTACTACCTTAACGACGAATGCGCGCGAAGTCATTGGCGTTCCAGTAGCTCATCGCTTCGAGAATTGTCATGTCGGAGTACGGCCATTTCCGCTGCGCCCCGATTCGGAATGCCACAGTTCGATGCTCTGGCGGTCCGTGGTCGTTAGTTTCAACCTTGTATGAGCCCGCCAGTTGCAGGTTTGTCTCAAAGTCTCCACCGTTCATATCGGCCAACGCAATGTTAAAGGCTAGGCCCGCGAGGAAATCGGCGCCAAGCTCAATCCGGCGGGAGTTGACGCTTGGATTAAGCGCTGCGAGACCACCAGCGCTCCGCATCTGAACCACATGCGCTAGCTCATGGACTATTGGCGCCAAGTAGTTGGTCGTGACAGTGCTTGGATACCGGACTAGGAATCGGTTGGCGTCGTTGCCGTCCGGCATCGCCGAAAACCGCCCGCCCGGGCATGCTTGGAAGGTGACGATACTCGCTGGGATGTTGAACGCTCGCATTACTGCCAGCACCCTCTGGTCCGCGCCGACCCGCTTGTCGTCGACGCCACATGGTTGAACCGGTGTTTTTTCGTCCCCTTGTGTGAACGTTCCATAGAGGCATTTTGGAACTGAGTCATCGGCAACTGCCAAGTTCAGCCCGCAAACTGGGATCCAAACAGCCAGCATCACCTTCGTGATCTTCAAGCAGCTACTTCTCATCGCACGTTGGCTCTCAGAAGGGCAACGTTAGAGGCATACTCCCTGCCATGCAAAGCCGCCGCTTGGGCACATTTGCGAGCACATGCGCGGTTTCGCATATCCGCTGCTGCATATCGGATTTCGCTCGCGGTAACCGGGGGCTACTGGCCCCCAACATCCGCAGTCGGCAAGTGGTGTTCCAGGCGAAAGTCCTGAATCGGGATCAGGCCCCGGTTCGGGCCCCGGATCAAGGATCTCACGCACCTCGCCCACATCCATCTCGCAGGTTCTGGCGATTGTCGTAACTGTCTTTCCTTCTCTGGAAAGACGCTTTACCTTGCTCTTAGAACACGCCGCTGACGCTTCTATAGAGTGAAAGGCCATCGGCACGGCCAAGAACAACAAAACAACAATCGCCCGAATTGCCGGATGCCGTTGCGACATTGTCATTCTCCCATGCGCCCTATGTACCGCCATCTTGACGGTACTCGGGTGATCATCGTCTTGTCAAACTAGGGGTGTCTCTTAAGGAGAACCCACTTCGGGGCTACCTATCAGGGATGGCAACACCGACGCTGCCCATACCATCCGTGCAGGGTTGCCCCACCATGGCTGGGACCAATCCAGGCGTATTGGGAGGGAAGAATTCCACCCTGCCCCGCTTCGGTCCGGACCTGTATTTGCATGTTGTGGATACCAGTGCGCTTCCTCCTTCCTCGTCGGAAGCACCACCTTCACCGCGCGAATCTCCGGGCGATACACATTGCCCAGATTGGCAAACTCTGTCGCCCTTGCACTGAGTGTCGTACCTGCACCCGTCTGCAGAGCGCGAGTAGTTGCTGCCAAGCACCAAGGATAGCGCTAGACACGCCTGAAGTAGGATTCGCATGGATATCTCCCAATAGCACCGTTGCATACACGGAAGCAATTTCGCAACTTTGCAGATCTGGCGTGCAAGCTGCATCTGTCGTCGGGCGCCTTTCAGAGCCATGAGGGCCTCCTTGACATGACATTAGTATACGAATCGCGCTTACGAAGAGCACGCGCTTGTCTCGTCTGAAATGGTGGCACCAGACATCTTACGGATAGGTTACGAATGCAGTCGTCCAAGGCGCTACTCATTGAAGCTTCTCTGATCGCCCACTTTGGTCATTGGCCATCGCCAGCCCGACCGCCTTGATGAACATCGACATGGCCTCGGTCAGTCGATCTCGCTCTTCCAGGGTCACAGGCGCGAGGGTCTTGCCAGCCACTGCCGGCATCGGGCCGAACTCCTTCATGTAGTACGCCACCTGGACCGCCAGCAATCTGGCAGCATCGGCAATTTGATCGCGTGTCGCCTGAACGACCAGCGCTTCCCCGGCACTGTAGTAGGCGAGAAACTCCCTCAGGTCTTCTTCCTCCAGCATGCGCACCGTCCTCCCTTCGATCTGGCTCTGGCTCACGTTGCTACTTGCCGTTCTGCCAATCCGCGCGGAGACGCTCGAGGGCACGGTGGTCGGCGTGATCGACGGCGATACCGTCGACATTCTCGATGATTCCCGGAAGAAGTGGCGTGTCCGCCTGGCCGGCATCGACGCTCCGGAGCGGAAGCAGCCATTCGGCACTGCCTCCCGACAACATCTCGCCGATGGAATCTTCCAGCAGACCGTGACCGTCGCCTGGACCAAGCTGGACCGTTACGAAAGGATCATCGGAACCATCATGCTCGGCGGATCCGACGTCAATTTCGCACAGATCAGCGCGGGCATGGCCTGGGTGTACCGAAAGTATCTGAACGAGCTACCCGTCGAGACCCGTGCCGA
>LNFM01009822.1_pt1 | contig 18531 bp, 16 predicted proteins | sample 596031 | NCBI WGS metagenome assembly LNFM01 (sample SAMN04254537, study PRJNA301005) | activated carbon metagenome | isolation source: dual media filters at the Ann Arbor, Michigan drinking water treatment plant | place: USA: Ann Arbor | reverse complement strand
GTGGACACCAAGATGCGCCTGCGCTCCGTGCCCGCCGAGGGCCAGTGGGCTGTGTTGGGTTGGGACGCCGTGGGCACGGTGCGCGCCGTCGGCGCTCAAGTGACGATGTTCAAGCCCGGTGACCGCGTCTGGTACGCCGGCGCCATCAACCGCCCCGGCGCCAATGCCCAGCTGCACCTGGTGGACGAGCGCATCGCCGCGCTGGCGCCGAGCTCGCTCTCCGACGCGGACGCAGCCGCCCTGCCGCTGACCGCCATCACCGCGTGGGAAATGCTGTTCGACCGCCTGCGCGTCTCGCGCGACACTGCGCAGACGGGGGACGCCCTGCTGGTGATCGGCGCCGCCGGGGGCGTGGGGTCGATCCTGGTGCAACTGGCGCGCCAGCTCACGGGCCTGACCGTGATCGGCACCGCCTCGCGGCCTGAAACGGTGGAATGGGTGAAGGCCCTGGGCGCGCACCACGTGATCGACCACAGCCAACCGCTCGCGGAAGCCCTGAAGCAGGCCGGCCTGCCCGCGCCGCGCTACGTGGTGAGCCTCACGCAGACCGGACACCACTTCGCGCAGATCGTCGAGCTGATCGCCCCGCAAGGCCAGCTGGGCCTGATCGACGACCCAGTGCCCGGCACCATCGACATCCTCGCCCTCAAACGCAAGGCCCTGTCGTTGCATTGGGAACTCATGTTCACGCGCTCGCTGTTCGAGACACCCGACATGGTCGAGCAGCACAAGCTGCTGGGCGAGGTGGCGCGCCGGGTGGACGCGGGTGAACTGCGCACCACGGTGGGCGAACACCTGGGCACGATCAACGCCGCCAATTTGCGGCGCGCCCATGCGCTGCTGGAGAGCGGCAAGGCGCGCGGCAAGATCGTGCTGGAAGGTTTCTGACCAGCCCATGCGGCTGAGGCACGCGATGTGCTTTGATACCGCATGCCCGCCTCCCCCCTGATACGACTCACCCACTCCTGGCTCGACGACGGCCACGCGCTCGTGGCGGGCTCGCTGTTCGTGGCCTTGGGCATGACCATGTTTGCCCACGCCGGCCTGCTCACCGGCGGTGTGGCGGGGGTGGCGTTTCTGGTGAGCTACGCCACCGGCCTGAACCTCGCGCTGTGTTTCTTCGTGTTCAGCCTGCCGTTCTTCTGGCTCTCCTGGACGCGGCTGGGGGTGGAGTTCACGCTGAAGAGCCTGGGTGCCGTGACGCTGGTGTCGTTGTGCACCGCGCTGGCGCCGCGCGTGGTGCGGTTTGAACTGCTCAACCCCTGGGTCGCCTCGGTGCTCGGCGGCTTCCTCATCGGCTTCGGTCTGCTGGCCCTGCTGCGCCACCAGGCCAGCGTGGGCGGCGTGAACATCGTGGCGCAGTGGCTGCAACAAACCCGCGGCGTGCGGGCGGGCTACATCCAGATGGCGGTGGACGTGCTGGTGGTGCTCACCGCGTTTGCGGTGGTGCCGCCCGAGCGCGTGTTGCAGTCGGTGGTGGGCGCCGTGGCCATCGGCGCCATCCTCACCTTGAACCACCGACCGGGGCGCTATCTCGGGGTGTGAGTCGGCGCACTACTGCAGCAGTCCAACGGCTTGCGGCGACGTGGGACCTACCGATCACGGTAGCCGTCAGTGCGAGCTCCTTGGGCGATACCGACAAGCTCATTTAACTCAGGCGCTGGCATCACCAGCAAACCCTTGTTCTTGGGAATGAGCACCAACTCTTGTCCTGCCTTCCATCGCTGCTGGACGCAGACGGCCTTTGGAAGAGTGATCCGAAACTTGCTGGAGAGGGTGGCGAAACAAGTCATGTTGGGTACGCGTGATCGCTGGGTCAAAGATTCACAAGGTCGGAGCGCGGCTTCTTCCAGCAATCTACCTACCCCGGCAACGGAATCCATTCCTGGTTGTCGTCGGGTGGCAGCGCAAAACGTCCCGCCGCCCAGTCGGCCTTGGCCTGTTCGATGCGCTCCTTGCGGGAGGACACGAAGTTCCAGAACACGTGGCGTTCGCCCAGCGGCTCGCCGCCGAAAACCATGAGCGTGCTCTTGGTGCGCGCGGTGATCACCGCATCGGTGTCGTTGCCAAACACCAGCAACTGGCCGGGCACGTAGGTCTCACCGGCGTGTTCGATCTCGCCGCGCGCCACGTACACCGCCTGCTCGCTGTAGCCACCCGGCAGGGCCAGGCTGGCGCCGGTCTGCCATTCGGTGTGCAGGTAGAACAAGGGTGAGTGCGTCTTCACCGGGCTGCTCATGCCGTAGGCCTCGCCGGCGATCAGACGCATCCACACGCCGTCCCGGTCCTGCACCGGCAGGTCGGCTGCGGGATAGTGGGTGAAGGCGGGGTCGGTCTCTTCGTCCTTCTCGGGCAGGGCCACCCAGAGCTGCATCAGCTCCAGGCCGCCGCCTGCCGCGCCCGGCGGTCATCCAGTTCACGTCGCCGGGGTTGATGAGCTGGTCAACGCCCAGGCTGTCGCGGTGATGCACCTGGCCGCTGAGCAGGTAGCTCACGGTGGACAGGCCGATGTGCGGGTGCGGCCGCACATCGGCCGCGCGCGTGTCTTCGGGCGCGATCGTCACCGGCCCGGCGTGGTCGACAAAGATCCACGGGCCGACCATGCGGCGCTTGGCATAGGGCAGCACGCGCCGCACTTTGAGGCCGTGGCCCAGGTCGGCGCTGCGCGCGGTGATCACCATTTCCAGCATCGTGTTCTCCTGTTCAAACGTCGGCCGTGATGCGGCCCATCTTGCCGCTTTGAAAGTCCGTGAAGGCCTGGTGGATCTCGGCCTCGGTGTTCATCACGAACGGGCCATAGCCCACCACGGGTTCGTTGATCGGTTCACCGGTCAACCAGAGCACGGTGCTGTCTTCCAGCACCTCCAGCGTCACACCCTCGCCCTCGCGCGAAAACACCGGCAGGTTGGCCGCAACGACCTCCTGACCATTGTCCAGGCGCAGCCGCCCGCGCAGCACCAACGGGGCGGTGGTGTGGCCCGCGGCCGCCGGCAGGGTCACGGTGTGGCCGGCCTTCAGGCGCAGGTCCCACACCTGCATGGGCGTGAAGGTGTGGGCCGGACCCTTCGCTCCGAGCAGCTCGCCCGCGATGATGCGCGCCGTGCCGGCGCCGTCGGGCAAAGCCACCTCGGGAATCTGCTCGCGCGTGATGCCCTGGTAACCCGGTGCGGCCATCTTGTCCCGCGCCGGCAGGTTCACCCAGAGCTGCACCATCTCGAACGCGCCGCCGGTTTGGGCGAAGCGCTCGCCGTGGTACTCCTCGTGCACGATGCCGCTGGCGGCGGTCATCCACTGCACTTCACCGGGCCCGATGGTGCCGCCGCCGCCGCTGGAGTCGCGGTGCGAGACCTCACCGTCGTACACGATGGTCACGGTCTCGAAGCCGCGGTGCGGGTGCTGGCCCACGCCGCGCTGCTTGGTGGTGGGCTCGAAGCGCGTGGGTCCGCCGTAGTCGAGCATGAGGAATGCTGCGCACCGGAAAGCCGTCGCCGACCCAATGGCCGCCGGCGCTGCGCTGGATGAAAGAAACGGTTTTCATGGGGGTTTTCTCCTGTTGAAGCTGCACTGTACCGGGCATGCGTGGCTCTGATAAGTCGGTAAGATCACAAATCATTTTTCAATGAGCTGAACAATCCAATGAACCCGCAGAACCCCGACCTCAACGACACGCTGGTGTTCGTGCGCGTGGCGCAGGCCGGTGGCTTCAGCGCTGCCGCGCGGCTCATGGGCATGCCCACCTCCACGCTGAGCGTGCGCGTCTCCCGGCTGGAGCAGCGCCTGGGCGTGACGCTGCTGCAGCGCACGACGCGCCGCCTGCACCTGACCGAAGCGGGCCAGACCTACCTGGCGCAGGCCTCGCGCGGCTTGGAGGACATCTTGCAGGCCGAGGCGCAACTCGATGCCGGCAAACACGAGGCGCAGGGCCTGCTGCGCATCACGCTGCCGATCGACATGGGCGACGACCAGCTGCTGGGCATCCTCAGCGGCTACCGCGCGCGCCACCCGGGTGTGGCGGTGGAGCTGGTGTTTTCCGACGCCCGGCTCGACCTCGTGGCGCAGGGGCTGGACCTCGCGCTGCGCGCCGGCGAACTGGCCGATTCCAGCCTGGTGGCGCGCCAGATCGGCCAGGCGCGCTGGGCGCCGTTTGCCCACCCCGACTACCTGGCGCGCGCACCGGCGCTGCGCACACCGAAAGACCTCACGCAGCACGCCACCCTGTGCTTCAGCCCGCTGGGGCGCGACAGCTGGACGCTCACGCGCGGCAAGACCCGCGCACAGGTGCCGCTGCGCTGTGCGTTTGCCGCCAACGACATGCGGCTCATCCGCCAGCTCGCGCTCGATGGCCAGGGTGTGGCGCTGCTGCCCGACTACGTGTGCCGCCGCGAGGTCGACCATGGCCAGCTGGTGCCGCTGCTGCCGGGCTGGCACGCGCGCACCGACCCGATCCACCTCGTCTACCCGGGCCAGCGTTTCGTGCCGGCGAAGCTGCGCCATTTCATCGACGAGGCCGGGCCTGCCTTGGCTGCGCTGTTCGAGCGCTGAAAGCCACCGGGCCGTCCAGCCCATCCCACCCGTTCGAGTAACGAACCTCAGTGCGCTGCTGATGCTCGGTGAAAACACCTAGCAAAATTCTGAGGTACGCACCTCAGAATGTCCCCATGGACCCCAGAAACACCCTCAAGGCGCGTGCCACGCTGGAAGACGTGGCGCTGGATGCGCAGGTCAGCCTGGCCACGGCGGACCGGGTGCTGAACAAGCGACCCGGGGTGCGCGAAGCGACGGTGGAGCGGGTCAACGCGGCGGTGCGGCGGCTGGGCTACCGGCCCGACCCTTCGGCCGCCAAGCTGGCGCGTTCGCGGCTGCGCCGCGTGGTGTTTCTGCTGCCGGCGGGCAACAACCGGTTCGTGGATCTGCTGGGTGAACAGATCGAGGCCAATGCCGAATGGATGCGCGACCAGCGCATCGACTCCGAGGTGCTGTCCGTCAACGTGTTCAACCCCGGCGAACTGGCCAAGGCCCTGCTCGCGCAGGAGGGCCAGCGCGATGCGGTGGTGGTGATGGCGCTGGACCACCCGGTGGTGCGCTCGGCGATCGACCAGCTCACCCAGGCCGGCACGGTGGTGATCACGCTGGTGTCCGACGTGCCCTCTTCCACGCGGCAGCACTACGTGGGCATCGACAACACCGCCGCCGGCCGCACCGCCGCCACGCTCATTGGCCGTTTCGTGGGCAAGCGCAAGGCGCAGGTGGCCGTCATCCTCGGCAGCCTGTCGCTGCGCGACCATGCCGAGCGCTATTTCGGTTTCAACCAGGTGATGGCGCAGGAGCACCCGCACCTCACGGTGTTGCCGCCGCTCGAAGGACAGGACGACGCGGAGCGCAACCAGTCGCTGGCCGTGCAGTTGCTGGCCGATCACCCGCAGCTGGCCGCCATCTACAGCGTGGGCGCGGGCAATGCCGGCATCTGCCAGGCGCTGCGCGGCGCGGGACGCGACCAGAACACGGTGTTCGTGGGACACGAGCTCACCGCCGTGTCACGCGGGGAATTGCTCAACGGCACGATCGACGCCGTCATCAACCAGGACGCGGGTCACGAGATCCGCTCCGCCCTGCGCCTGGCGCTGGCCCAGTGGTCGCAGGAGCCGGTGCTGGCGGACCAGGAACGCATCCGCATCGACATCTACCTGAAGGACAACCTGCCGTGATCACCCTCGGCCTGGACCTGGGCACCTCCGGCATCAAGGCCCTGCTGCTGGACGGCGACACGACGCTGGCCACCGCCACGGCGCCCCTCACCGTGCAGCGACCGCAACCGGGTTGGTCCGAACAGGACCCTGACGACTGGTGGCGTGCCACCGAGCGGTGCCTGGACGAACTCGCCGCCGCGCACCCGCGCGCGTTGGCGGCGGTGCGCGGCATTGGACTGTCGGGCCAGATGCACGGGGCCACGCTGCTCGATGCGGGGCACGCCGTGCTGCGCCCCTGCATCCTGTGGAACGACGGGCGCAGTGGCGCGCAGTGCGAAGCACTGGAATCCCCTGAACTGGCGTTGCGCCGCCTCACCGGCAACCCCGCCATGGCCGGCTTCACCGCGCCCAAGCTGTTGTGGGTGCGCGAACACGAGCCCGAGCTGTTTGCGCACATCGCCAAGGTGCTGCTGCCCAAGGCGTGGCTGCGCTGGAAGCTCACGGGCGAATTCATCGAAGAGATGTCCGACGCCTCGGGCACGCTCTGGCTCGACGTGGCGCAGCGCCGCTGGTCGCCGCTGCTGCTGGCGGCCTGCGGCCTGTCCGAAGCGCAGATGCCGCGCCTGGTCGAAGGCACCGAGCCGGCCGGCACGCTGCGCGCCGAATGGGTCCGGCGCTGGGGCTTCGAGCGCGCGCCGGTGGTGGCGGGTGGCGCGGGCGACAACGCGGCCGGTGCGGTGGGCGTGGGCGCGGTCGAGCCGGGCGATGCCTTTGTCTCGCTCGGCACCTCGGGCGTGTTGTGGGCCACCACCGCCGGCTTCGCGCCCGCCGCCGACCTGGGCGTGCACGCCTTCTGCCACGCGCTGCCCGGCCTGTGGCACCAGATGGGCGTGCAGCTCTCGGCCGCTGCCTCGCTCAGCTGGTGGGCGGGCATCACGGGCATGGGCGAGGGCGCGCTGCTCGACGAGCTGGAGGGCGCGGGCCACGCTGGCCCGGCCCCGTGCTGGTTCGCGCCCTACCTCTCGGGCGACCGCACGCCCCACAACGACAGCGCCGTGCGCGGCAGTTTCCTGCACCTCTCGGCCGACACCGGGCGGCCCGCCATGACACAGGCCGTGCTCGAAGGCGTGGCCTATGCGTTCCGCGATGCCCGAGACGCCCTGGCCACCGCCGGCACCCAGCTGCGCGAGGCCGACCTGCTCGGCGGCGGCGCACGTTCGGCCCGCTGGAGCCAGATCCTGGCCGACGTGCTCGGCATGCCGCTGCACCAGGTGGAGGGCAGCGAACACGGCTGCGCGCTCGGTGCCGCGCGGCTGGCCCGCGCCGCCGCCGGTGGCGGCAGCGACTTCGCCAAGCCCCGACGCTTGCGCAGCTTCGAGCCGGACCGCTGCCGCAAGGCGCTGTACGACGAGGCCTATCCCCGCTGGCAGATGCTCTACCGCCTGGCGCGCCAGGTGTCGGCGCCGCCCGCCTTTCCATCGCCCACAGCGGCCCTGGCCGCGTGACCCCCCCACCTTCAGGAAGCGGAGCCCTCCCATGATGCAGACCCTCGATGCCGCGCCCGTTGCAACCACCGCGCGCACGGCCTATTTCACCTTGCGCCAGCCCATCGCCTTTCGGGGCGAGGGCTTCAAGCCCACCGACGCCGAACCGCTGGCTTACCGGTACTACGACAAGAACCGCCTGGTGCTGGGCAAGCGCATGGAAGACCAGCTGCGCTTTGCCACCTGCTACTGGCACAGCTTCGGTTGGGGCGGCACCGACCCCTTTGGTGAGGCCAGCTTCCTGCGGCCCTGGCACGGCGCGGGCGATCCCATGGCACAGGCCATCCACAAGGCGGACGTGGCCTTCGACCTGTTCCGCCTGATCGACTCGCCCTTCTTCACCTTCCACGACCGCGATGTGGCCCCGGAAGGCGCCACGCTGCGCGAATCGAACGAACACCTCAAGCGCATCGAAGGCGTGTTCGAACGCAAGATGGACGAGACCGGTGTGAAGCTGCTCTGGGGCACGGCCAACCTCTTCAGCAACCGGCGCTTCATGGCGGGTGCGGCCACCAACCCCGACCCCGAGGTGTTCGCCTACGCCGCAGCACAGGTGAAAAACGTGCTGGAGATGACGCACCGCCTGAAGGGCCAGAACTACGTGTTGTGGGGTGGGCGCGAAGGCTACGAAACCCTGCTCAACACCGACCTCAAGCGCGAGCTCGCGCAGCTCGGCCGCTTCCTCAACCTGGTGGTGGAGCACAAGCACAAGATCGGCTTCACCGGGCAGATCCTCATCGAGCCCAAGCCGGCCGAGCCCACCAAGCACCAGTACGACTACGACGTGGGCACGGTCTACGGCTTCCTGAAAGCGCACGGGCTGGAAAACGAGGTGAAGGTGAACCTGGAGCAGAACCACGCGCTGCTGGCGGGCCACACCTTCGAACACGAGATCGCACTCGCCGGGGCACTGGGCATCTTCGGCTCGCTCGACATGAACCGCGGTGACGAAATGCTGGGCTGGGACACCGACCAGTTTCCCAACAACCTGCCCCAGGTGGCCATGACGATGTACGAGGTGCTCAAAGCCGGCGGCATCGGCCAGGGCGGCCTGAACTTCGACGCCAAGCTGCGCCGCCAGTCCATCGACCCCGACGACCTGGTGTGGGCCCACGCCACCGCCATGGACCTGTGTGCGCGCGCCCTGCTGGTGGCCGAAAAGATGGTCCAGGACGGCGCACTGCAGCGCCATGTGCAGAGCCGCTACCAGGGCTGGGACTCGGCGCGCGGTCGCGCCATCCTGAACGGCGAACGGTCGCTGGATGCGCTGGCGCGCGAGGTGGAGGCCGAAGGGCTGGAGCCGCAGCCGCGCTCGGCCCAGCAGGAGCGGCTGGAACACCTAGTCAACAGCTACTTCTGAACCCGGAAACACAAGAGAAGGAGACAACAACATGGCCACCAACATCCAGGGCCCCGGCATCTACCTCGCGCAGTTCGCCAGCGACACCGCGCCGTTCGACTCGTGGTCGTCGATCACGAAATGGGCCGGCGGCCTGGGTTTCAAGGGCGTGCAGATCCCGTCGTGGGACAAACGCATCTTCGACATGGACAAGGCCGCCGCCTCGCAGACCTACTGCGACGAAATCGCCGGCGTGGCGCGCGAGAACGGCGTGGCCATCACCGAACTCGGCACCCACCTGCAGGGCCAGCTGGTGGCCGTGCACCCGGCCTACGACGAAGCCTTCGACGGCTTTGCGCCGGAGGCGTTTCGCAAGAACCCCCAGGCGCGCCAGGCCTGGGCGGTGGAGCAGATGAAGCTCTCGGCCAAGGCTTCGCAGCGCCTGGGCCTCAAGAGCAACGTGAGTTTTCCCGGTGCGCTGGCGTGGCCGTTTCTCTACCCCTGGCCGCAGCGCCCGGCGGGCCTGATCGACGCCGCGTTCGATGAACTCGCCAAGCGCTGGAAGCCGATCTTCGACGCGTTCGAAGACGCCGACTGCAACGTCTGCTTCGAGCTGCACCCGGGTGAAGACCTGTTCGACGGCACCACCTTCGAGATGTTTCTCGAGCGCGTGAACAACCACCCGCGCTGCTGTATCAACTACGACCCCTCGCACTTCCTGCTGCAGCAGCTCGATTACCTCGAGTTCATCGACATCTACCACTCTCGCATCAAGGCGCTGCACATCAAGGATGCCGAGTTCCGCCCCACCGGCCGCCAGGGCGTGTATTCCGGCTACCAGCCGTGGGTGGAACGCGCCGGGCGCTTCCGGTCCCTGGGCGACGGGCAGGTGGACTTTGGCGCCATCTTCTCCAAGATGGCGCAGTACAACTACGACAGCTGGGCCGTGCTCGAGTGGGAGTGCTGCCTCAAGCACCCCGAGGCCGGCGCGGCCGAAGGCGCGGAGTTCATCCGCCAGCACATCATCCGCGTGACGGAAAAGGCCTTCGACGATTTCGCTGGCGGCGACACCGACCCCGCGCAACTGCGCCGCATGCTCGGCCTGCAGGAGGCCGGGCAATGACGATCAAAGCTGGCTCCGCTTCTGAAGGCGCCGGGCGCCGCATCCGCCTGGGCATGGTGGGCGGCGGTGAAGGCGCGTTCATCGGTGCGGTACACCGCATCGCTGCGCGGCTGGACGACCACTACGAGCTGGTCGCCGGCGCCCTCTCGTCCACGCCCGAGAAAGCCCTGCGCTCGGCACAGGCGCTGGGCCTGGCCCGCGCCTATCCCGACTACCGCACCATGGCGCGTGAAGAAGCCGCGCGCGGCGCCGACGGCATCGAGGCGGTGGCCATCGTCACACCCAACGACCAGCACGCGCCGGCCGCCGAAGCCTTCCTCGAAGCCGGCATCCACGTCATCTGCGACAAACCGGTGACGACCACGCTGGCCGAAGCGCTGCGCCTGCGCGAGCTGGCACGCTCGAAAGGCCGCCTGCTGGCCGTGACCTACAACTACAGCGGCTACCCCATGGTGCGGCACGCGCGCAAGCTGGTGCGCGATGGCGCGCTGGGTCAGATCCGCGTGGTGCAGGTGGAGTACGCGCAAGACTGGCTCACCGAGCCGCTGGAATCCAGCGGGCAGAAGCAGGCCGCCTGGCGCACCGACCCGGCGCGCGCCGGCGCGGGCGGCTGCATCGGCGACATCGGCACACACGCCTACCAGCTGGTCGCTTTCGTGAGCGGGTTGCAGACGCAGTCGCTCTGCGCGGAACTCAGCGCCTTCGTGCCGGGCCGCGCACTCGACGACAACGTGCAGGTGATGCTGCGGTTTGCCGGTGGCGCGCGCGGCTCGCTGTGGGCCAGCCAGGTCGCGCCGGGCAACGAGAACGGGCTTCGCCTGCGCATTTACGGCGACAAGGCCGGGCTCGAATGGCGGCAGGAGCATCCCAACCAGTTGCTCTGGTCGCCCTATGGCCAGGCCACGCAGATCGTCTCGCGCGGCACGGGCGCGGCCAACGCGGACGCCGCGCGCGTGACGCGCCTGCCCTCCGGCCATCCCGAGGGTTACCTGGAGGGCTTCGCCACGGTGTACGCCGAGATCGCCCAGGCGCTGCGCGCTGCGCGCGACGGGTCGGCCGTCTCGCCCGAGGTGGTGTTCCCCACCATCGAAGACGGCGTGCACGGCATGGCCTTCATCGAAGCGGCAGTGCGCTCGTCGTCGCAAGGCGGGCACTGGGTGGAGGTTTCGGCGTGAGTTTGAGCGTGCGCTTCAACGAGGTCGTGAAGGACTTCGGGCCTGTGCGCGTGCTGCACGGCGTGAGCTTCGAGCTCGCGCCCGGGCGCATGGTCGGCCTGCTGGGCGAGAACGGCGCGGGCAAGTCCACGTTGATGAAGATCCTCTCGGGCTACGAACCGCTCTCCGGCGGCAGCCTGGAGGTGGACGGCGTGGTGCGGCATTTCGCCAGCTCGCGCGAGGCGGAAGAAGCCGGCATCGTGCTGATCCACCAGGAATTCAACCTCGCCGACGACCTCACCGTGGCGCAGAACATCTTTCTCGGCCGCGAGCTGCGCCGAGGCTGGCTGCTCGACGAAGTCGGCATGCGCCGCGCAGCGCGCGAGGTCCTGCAGCAGGTGGGCCTGGACATCGAACCCGACACCCGCGCGCGCGACCTCATCGTGGCCGAGAAACAGCTGGTTGAGATTGCCAAGGCGCTCTCGCGCCACGCGCGTCTGCTGGTGATGGACGAACCCACGGCCACGCTCACGCCGTCGGAGACGCAGCGCCTGTTCGCACTCATCGCGCAGTTGCGCGCCCAGGGCGTGACCGTGGTCTACATCTCGCACAAGCTCGACGAGGTGGAGCGGGTGACCGACGAAATCGTGGTGATGCGCGACGGCCGCTTCGTGGCACGCGGCCCCACGGCCGAGCACACGCGTCACCAGATGGCCAACCTGATGGTGGGGCGCGAACTCTCCGACATGTTTCCCCCGCGGGTGGCCCCGCCACCTGCCGAGCCGCTGCTGTCGGTGAACAACGTCACCGTGCCGGGCTGGGCGAAGAACGTGAGCTTCGACGTGCGCCCCGGCGAGATCCTCGGCTTCGCCGGGTTGGTGGGTGCGGGTCGCACCGAACTCTTCGAAGGCCTGTTGGGTCTGCGGCCGGTGAGCACCGGGGAGGTGTTGCTGGCTGGCCGCGCCGTGCGTTTCCGCAACCCGCGCGAAGCCGCCCACGAAGGCCTGACGTACCTCAGCGAAGACCGCAAAGCTTGTGGGCTGCACATCCGCATGTCGCTGCAGGAGAACCTGACGTTGATGGACTTGGACCGGCACGCAAAGCCCATGCTGGATCCCCGCTCCGAACGCCGCGCGCTGGAGAAAGCCGTGTCCGACTTCGGCATCCGCACCGGCTCGCTGGATGCACCGGCCGGCTCGCTCTCGGGGGGCAACCAGCAGAAGCTGGCCATGGCCAAGGTGCTGCAGCCCGACCCCCGCGTGGTGGTGCTCGACGAACCCACGCGCGGCGTGGACGTGGGCGCCAAGCGCGACATCTATTTCCTGGTCCAGCGCCTCGCGGCCGAAGGCCGCGGCGTGGTCGTGATCTCCTCCGAACTGATGGAGCTGATCGGCCTGTGCCACCGCGTGGTGGTGATGCGCGCCGGCACCGTGCAGGCCACGCTGGATGCCGAACACCTGACCGAAGAGGCGCTCATTGCGCACGCCACCGGAACCCATTGAGATGAACCAGAACACCGCTCACGCCGACCCCAGCTCCATTCGGGCTGAGCCAAGCTCCGTTCAGGCTGAGCCACACCCCGTTCGGGCTGAGCCACACCCCGTTCGGGCTGAGCCTGTCGAAGCCCCACCCACCCAGGGCCGTCAACCCCTGCGCAAGCTCTTGCGCGACGCCGGACCCATCGTCGGGCTGGTGGTGCTCTGCATCATCGGCACCCTGCTCAACCCGGACTTCGCCACCTGGGCCAACGCCATGAACGTGCTCACGCGCACGGCCTTCATCGGCATCATCGCGGTGGGCATGTGCTTCGTCATCATCTCGGGCGGCATCGACCTCTCGGTCGGTTCAATGGCCGCGCTCATTGCGGGCTGCATGATCATGGTGATGAACTGGGTCGCGCCGCTGGTGGGCAGCCCGGTGGCGGCCGTGCTGGTGGGCATGGCGATTGCGCTCATCCTGGGCGCGGCATTCGGCCTGGCGCACGGCGTGCTCATCACCAAGGGCCGCATCGAGCCCTTCATCGTCACGCTGGGCACGCTCGGCATCTTCCGCGCCTACCTCACCTACTTCTCCAACGGCGGCGCGCTCACGCTCGACAACGAACTGGGCGACACCTACGGCCCGGTGTACTACGGCGCCTGGCTCGGCATCCCCATTCCCATCTGGGTGTTCCTGGGCGTGGCCCTGGCCGGCGCCCTGCTGCTCAACCGCACGCGCTACGGCCGCTACGTGCAGGCCATCGGGTCCAACGAACAGGTGGCGCGCTACGCCGCCGTGGCGGTGGACCGCATCAAGATCCTGACCTACGTGCTGCTGGGCATCTGCGTGGGCATCGCCACCCTGCTCTACGTGCCGCGCCTGGGCTCGGCCTCGCCGTCCACCGGCCTGCTCTGGGAGCTCGAAGCCATTGCCGCCGTGATCGTGGGCGGCACCGCGCTCAAGGGTGGACAGGGCCGCATCGTGGGCACCGTTGTCGGTGCGGTGCTGCTCTCCGTCATCGGCAACATCCTCAACCTCACCAGCATCATCAGCGTGTACCTGAACGCGGCGGTGCAGGGGTTCGTGATCATCGTCGTGGCCTTCCTTCAACGAGGGCGACGATGACCTTCCGGCAGCGCAGCCCCCGGGCCGGCGAGCCTTTTCCAGCCTCGAAAACCAGCAAGGAGACATTCATGAACAGACGCCTTTTTTCGGCCATTTCGCTGGCCATCGCCACCCTCGTCACCGCGCCCGCCTTCGCCCAGAACAAGATGGTGATGGGCGTGTCCATCCCGGCCGCCACCCACGGCTGGACCGGCGGCGTGGTCTATTGGGCGAACCGCACCAAGGCCGATCTGGAGAAGCAGTACCCCGGGTCGTCCGTCATCGTGAAGACCGCCGGCTCCGCCGCCGAGCAGGCCAACCAGGTGCAGGACCTGCAGACCGTCAACAAGATCGACACGCTGGTGATCCTGCCGTTTGAGTCCGCGCCGCTCACCAAGCCCGTGGGCCAGGTCAAGAGCAAGGGCGTGTTCGTGACGGTGGTGGACCGTGGCCTCACCGACCCCACCGCGCAGAACGCTTACGTGGCCGGCGACAACCCCGGATTCGGCAAGGTCGCCGGCGAGTACATGGCCAAGGCCATGGGTGGCAAGGGCAACGTGGTGGTGCTGCGCGGCATCCCGACCGTGATCGACAACCAGCGTGTGGACGCGTTCAACGCGGTGATGAAAAACCACCCGGACATCAAGGTGCTGGACGCCAAGCACGGCAACTGGAACCGCGACGACGCCTTCAAGGTGATGCAGGACTACCTGACCCGGTTCAAGCAGATCGACGCCGTCTGGGCCTCCGACGACGACATGGCGGTGGGCGTTCAGCGCGCCATCACCCAGGCCAAGCGCACCGACGTGAAGCTGGTGCTGGGCGGTGCAGGCTCCAAGGACTACATCAAGAAGGTGATGGACGGCGACCCGATCGTCACCGCCGATGTGACCTACTCGCCCAGCATGATCGCGGATGCCATGAAGCTCACGGCCGAGTCGCGCGTGAAGGGCACCGCCATGCCCGCCACCACCACGATTCCGTCGGTGCTGATCACGAAGGAGAACGCGTCGAAGTACTACTTCCCGGACTCGCCGTTCTAAGGCGCAGTGCGGCCGGGGGCGCTAAGCTTGCCCGGTCATGCGCATCGAACACCTCCGCCAACGATTGAGTGCCCTGGGCGCCAACCCGCGCCACACGCAGCGCGTGCTGCGCCTGTGGTCGCAAGCCTTGCCGCAGAGCAGCGGGCGGCGCGAACTGTCGCACTTTCTCCCTGCGACGCTGGTGGCAGCACTGCCCGCACTCACCGAGGAGTTCGCGGGTCTCGCGCGCCTGCAGTCCCAGCACCCGGGCGAAGACGGCTCGGCGCGCCTGCTGGTGGCGCTGGCCGACGGGCAGACGGTGGAGAGCGTGCTGCTGCCGCGCGACGGCCTGTGTGTGTCCACGCAGGTGGGTTGCGCGGTGGGTTGCGTGTTCTGCATGACAGGGCAGAGCGGGCTCATCCGCCAGGTCGGCAGCGCGGAAATCGTGGCGCAGGTGGCGCTGGCCCGCACGCTGCGGCCGGTGAAGAAGGTGGTGTTCATGGGCATGGGCGAGCCCGCGCACAACCTGGACAACGTGATGGACGCCATCGACCTGCTGGGCACCGTGGGCAACATCGGCCACAGACAACTGGTGTTCTCCACCGTGGGGGATCCGCGCGTGTTCGAAGCGCTGCCGCTGGGCCGCGTGAAGCCCGCGCTGGCGCTCTCGCTGCACACCACCAAGGCCGACCTGCGCGAACAGCTGCTGCCCCGCGCGCCGCGCATGACGCCCGACGAACTGGTGGAGGCCGGTGAGCGCTACGCGCGCGCCACGGGCTATCCGATCCAGTACCAGTGGACGCTGCTGGCCGGCATCAACGACGGCGACGACGAGATCGAGGGCATCGTGCGCCTGCTGCACGGCAAGCACGCCATCCTCAACATGATTCCGTACAACACGGTGGACGACCTGCCCTACCGGCGCCCCAGTTGGGAACAGGCGGCCGACATCGCGCGCCGCCTGCACCGCCGCGGCATCCTCACCAAGCTGCGCCAGTCGGCCGGGCAGGACGTTGAAGGTGGCTGCGGGCAGCTGCGCGCACGGGCCGAGAAACCTGCGCGGCGGGTGATCGCGCTGCGGGTACACGGCGCCGGCGCGTGATGGCCCTCAGAGCCAGCTGAGCTCCGCGTCCTCGCAGGCGGTTTCTTGCGAGAACACCACCTGGGCGCAGGGCTCGTCCCGGCTTGATGCGATGCGGCGCAGGTGCTGGCGCCACACCAGACCGGTCTCACCGTTCTCACTTCGAAGCCCATGGGGCAGGTGTGCTTCTTCGTCGAACACCACCACGCGGGGCAGCCGGGCGAGGCATTCCAGAACTTCAAGGCGCCCATCGGTGATGGCGATCACCCCGTCGCTCTGCGGCCCCTGCACGAACTGCGCACCGCTGCAGACGTTGGCACACACAAAGCCGTACACCTCGTCGCGGCGGTGCACCGGAATGAGCAGCTCGGCCAGCTGCACCAGGCCGGACCTGCCGAAATCGCGCGCGCCGTGGCCGCCAGGCACCGGTTCGCCACAGAACGCGCCGAACAAACGATCGCGCGCGTCGGCGTGGTGGGCCACGGCGATGAACTGGTTGGTGAAGCGCGTGTCGTCCACGCCGGCCGCCAGCGCGTCGTGGTGGTTGAGCAGCTGCCACAGCAGCAGGGCCAGCAGCACGCGCATGGGGTCAATGCCCGGGGGCAGCACAACCCGGTGCACCGGCCGAGCCTCGGGCGGCACATCCACCTCCAGCCCTTCGTGCGTCGCGATGGTGCGCAGGATCGCCTGGCGTTGTTCCTCGTGGAACCCCATGGCCGGGCGGGCGCTCGGCCACCTCGGGCCAAACCACCACTGCAGCAGCGCTGCGGTGGTGGCGGTGACGGGCTGCGACACAACTCGGCTCATGTAGTCCTCCTGACGGCAGTGGCTTTGGGTGAGCAATTCAATCAACACGTGAATTCAGCATACAACACGACGTTGATCTCAAACGCAGCCGAAAACTAGCGTTCGCTGCATGGAACACAAGCTCGAATTCGCCCAGCGGCTGCGCGATGCCATGGCGGCCGCCGGCCTGGAGCCGCGCCCCGGTGTGCTGCTGAACCTCTTCAACGCCCACTACTGGGGCCGCTCGGTGTCGTTCCAGGCGGTGTCGCGCTGGTTGCGCGGCGAGGCGATTCCCGCGCAAGACAAGCTGCTGGTGCTGGCCGAGATCCTGCGCGTGGAGCCCGAGGTGCTGCGCTTCGGCCAAGTCGTGCGCCACCGGGTACAGGAGGGCCGCAAGCGCTGGGACGAGGGCGTGAGCTACCAGGAACGCGAGGTGTTCGACGCCTTCCTCAGCCTGCCGGCACCGCAACGCAAGCTGGTGCGGGAGGTGATCCTGGCGCTGGTGCAGGTGCAGGTGCAGGCGGAGAGCAAGGACTGAGCGCGAAGCTCAATGCAAGGTCAGCGGCCGTGACGTTGTCTTGACGCGCACCACCGCTGACCGCGGTTCGTAAGGCACCGGGGTTGCACCGCAGATGTCGGCGGCGATGGCCCGGGCTTGCCGGGCGATGGGTTCGATGAAACGGCTGGGTTGGCCGTTGATGGCGATGCAGTCGCCCATGGCGTGGATGTGCTCATGTTCCATTTCAAATCGGCGCTCTGCGCCAGGCGCGGCGGCGTGCTCAGGCCGGCGGCGGCGATCACCTGGTCGGCGGCGAAGCGCTGGCCGCAGGTGGTGGTGATGCGGTAGCGGCCTGCCACCTGCTCCAGCTGTGCCACCTGCACACCGCCCACGAAGTGGATGGCGAGGTCTTTCCAGGCGTCGAGCAGCTGGCTGCCCGCACCCTCAGAGCTCCAGCGTGCGAGTGGTTCGGTTTGCACGTCGAGCAGCATGATTCGGTGGCCGCCGAGCGCGAGGTCGTTGGCGAGCTCGCTGCCGATCAGGCCGGCGCCGACGATGGCGATGTCCTTCGGGGTGTCACCGAGAGCCGCGCGCAGCTTCTGGTACGCCGCCAGGTGGTTGATGCGCCAGCACAGGGCGGCCGGCAGCGTGGGCGGCAGCGCGGCCTGTGCGCCGTGGGCCAGCACGAGGCGGTCGTACTTGAGGTTGCCGCGTGTGGTGCGCAGCTGCTTTGTGTCGGCGCAGATGCGCACGGCCTGGGTGTGGCTGAGCAGGCGCACGTTCAGCCGCGTTGCTGCTGCTGCTCCACTCTCTTTGACCATGGCCTCCAGCGCGGTGCTGCGCGCCATCGCGATCGACAGCATGGGCTTGTCGTACACATCGCCAGCGCAGGCTGTGACCACGGTGATGGGCAGCGCGGCGTCGAGCGCGCGCAGGGCTTCGGCCATCTGCCAGCCGGCGCGCCCGGCGCCGACGATGAGCACGCCGGCCGCGCCGCGTGTGGCCACCGGGGCGCTGTGGGTGATGCCGGCGCGCAGGGCGTCCAGGCTGGGCGGTGTGTAGGGCGTGAAGTCGGCCTTGGTCACGCCGCACAACGGGCAGGCCCAGTCGTCGGGGATGTCGGCGTAGCGCGTGCCGGGGGCCAGGCCGCCGTCGGGGTCGCCGTCGGCTTCGTTGTAGATGTAGCCGCAGGCGTCGCAGATGTATTGCTGCCAGGGTGCGAGGGTCTGCACGGAGGCTTCTGGTGAGGGCTTCGACAAGCTCAGCCCGAACGGGGGTGGGCTCAGCCCGAACGGGGGTGGGTTCAGCTCGAACGGAGGTGGGCTCAGCCCGAACGGGGGTGGGCTCAGTTCGAACGGGGGCGTGGGCAGGTGCCCGGAGGGATCGGTGTTCATGCCGGCATCACCTCGGCGGACAGCCGCGCCATCTCTTTGCGCAGGTGTTTGATGGCGGGCGTGACGATGGCCACAAAGTGCGATTCGCGCACACGTCTTTGCACGGCCGAGCTCATGAGGTAACCGCGTGCACCCTGGTGCAGCAGGGCCGACTGCGCGGCGCGCAACGAGAGTTCGGCGCCATGGGCGCGTGCGTCGAGCACGTCGATGAAAAACTCCACCGAGGGGTTGAAGGGTGTCTCGGCCAGCTTCATCACGCGGGCGGTGAGCGCGTCCAGCTCGGCCTGCAGGGCGTCGGGCCGGTCTTCCAGAAACTGGT